>JABEBW010003881.1_pt1 | contig 75923 bp, 81 predicted proteins | sample 7245961 | NCBI WGS metagenome assembly JABEBW01 (sample SAMN14506364, study PRJNA622280) | hot springs metagenome | biome: hot spring [ENVO:00000051]|acidic hot spring [ENVO:00002120]; feature: spring [ENVO:00000027]|sediment [ENVO:00002007]; material: sediment environment [ENVO:01001048]...
GATGGGATGAAGTGGGAGCCTAAAAGGGCGATGAACAACGGACCGATGAACATCCTAGAAGCAAGAATCTCCCGGCTTTAGCCGTGGAGAGTGTCAACTGTATAATTTTCCCTAAATAATAGGACCAATATGTTTTTTAATTTGCAAATTTACCTTTTATGCGTTGAATTCTATAAGTTTTTACCCAAAAAATGTTACATTAAAGGGATCAACCTTAATAAGTGGATTTCATGGAATAGGGGCCACAGGTTACTGGTCAGTTAAGTACATGATTCAAAAGCTTGCCCTGCAAAGGTGTTGCATCGTGGATTATGCATATGGCGCTCCAGTTTCCACCTTGAGTGGAGGCAAAATAAGCACACCATATGAAATTTTTAAAAATAAGAATTTATCCTTCTTTAAAGTTGATGTCCCTCTACAGAGGGAACTAGAAGTTGGATTTTACAGGGAATTTGCATCTAATATAATGAGGAAGGGTGTCAATGAAGTTTTTCTAATAGGCGGGCTCGATGCCTCATTAAAAAACGATAATTCGCTTTATAGAGTAGCTGCAACGTCAAACTATAAAAAAAGGGGCGTGCTAAAAGATGCTAAGCCACTTGAAGATGACCATATAATAGTTGGGCCTGTCGCCATATTGCTTAATTATTTTGAGATAATGAAGTTTCCAGCCATTGCGCTGTTAGTATATGCATCATCAGATAGGATTGATCCAAGGGCGGCGGCAACAGCAGTAAAAGTTACATCTGAGTATTATGGGTTTGAAGTTGATGTCTCTCCACTCATTGCTGGAGCAGAAACAATAGAAGCTGAACTTGTAAAGGAGAGCTCTCAAACTGAATATAAACCAAATACAAATATATACACTTAGGTGAAAATTTATGCTTGCCGGCAAGCTATTCAAAGTGAATACAGAAGAAAGGCTTCAAAGTTTAGCTGAAAAGCTATCTTCCTTTAAGGTAACGCAGGAAGATCAAGAAAGCAAAATGAACCTAACAACCGAGTTTTCAGTATCCTCTGTCACAGATAGTGAAATGACAGGAACAATATACTGGGATAAAATCGTCTATCTAGGCACAAAGGATGGAAGGAAGCCAAACATATCCACAGTATCCATCCCATTTTTCTTTAAAATTATTGATAAAACGGTATTTTTATTAATATTAGCAAAGAAGCCGCTGGCAAATTTTATGGCAAATGAAATAAGCAAGGCTCTTTTTATAAGGCCGGGTTTTGTGGTTGAGGCCCGTATTGAGCCCCCTGTATTTTTAAATTATTATCAGCAGAGCTTAGACGAAACAAGGGTGGCATTTTTCGATCAAGTAGATATACCGAATGTTAATGTTCTAGCCCTTTACGGCGACATGCTTTCGCAAACTGACCTTTTTAAAGAATATCAGGATCACGGCCTTTTGTGGTACATTGTGGTTAAAGCAAAGAGCATAAGTCAGATTATTGGTTTAACTAGAAATTGCGTTATCACGATGTTTTCAAAGGGCACATTTGACGATCTGGTCAGGTACGCCTTTTCAGAAGTGGCTCCACTGGTTCTGGAGAAGTGAGCGCCGTATCATCTTTACCCGAATTTTTAGGATTTATTGAGGGTTACCCTGCGCTAAAGATTGGAAGGTCTAAAGTAGCAATAGCCGATTTACATGTGGGATATGAGCTGGCTGCAAAGGAAAATGGGTTACACATACCAAATATGCTGCCAAGATACAGGGAAAGAATTTCATCAATCGCTGAACTGAGCAAGGCTCATGAACTTTACATCGTTGGCGATTTAAAAAATTCAATAATAACACCTCCAATAGAGGAGTCACAGGAACTATTACAGTTGATATCATTCATGAAGGAGAAGTTCACTGTTACATTAATCCCAGGCAATCACGATGCTCTTATTGACAAAATCCTTGGCAATGATATAAAATATGGTCCATCAACTGGATTGGTTCTGGAGGAAAGCGGTAAAAAAATATCATTGCTGCATGGCCACGCTAGCCCGTCGAGGATGGCAATGGAGTCAGATGTAGTGGTTATGGCTCATTTTCACTTTTTTATAAAGTACGATGGAAGCAAGTTTCCAGTATGGCTGATTGGTAAATTTGGAAAAAAAACTCTGATCCTTATGCCGCCTTTTAATGACCTTTTGCCGGGGTTTGCAATTAAAGATTTTAGTATGAAGATCCCGTACTTTAATCTCAGCGTTTCAGATTTAGAAGCCGTTACACTTGAAGGGTATAATCTTGGAAAAGTGAGCAAGCTGGGGGCAATTGAAGGTGAATTTGATTAAATGAAACAACAGAGCCGTTTTTCAATAATTTGTTGGCTATTTTTGGGGGTTAAGTAAAAAAACTTGGCTTAATGAGCTATAGTCACATTCATTATATCAATATGAAAAAGAATTTCATTTTAATGATGTTAAATATTGCGCTAAAATAAAAGGCATCAATGAAAACAAAAATGTTTTTAAACGCCCTCATGAATAATAATTGCAAATGAGCAGCGATAGGGCACTTGGAGCGTTAATTATGGTTGTAAGCATAATTGTAATCATTATTTATGCTTACCTTGATATAGTATATCCTTTAATATTGCTGCAGGTTACTGCATTTATTATAGTTGCTGCAGTGCTTGGAGTACTGGCCTGGATAGGTTATACCCTTCTAACTACTCCAGCGCCAAAGCCTGTGGAAGAGCTTTCTCAGGATGGCACAGACGTGGAAAAGAAGGAAAATTAGGAAATGAAAAATTTTTCAATAATATTTGATCCAAAGCTAAAGCACATAGCGCTTTCACTTTCAAAGTTAACTGGCGCAGAAGCTTATTCTGCAACTGATTCCTTTTCAGTGGGCGAAAAGTTCATAGTTATGTGGAGCTATTTGGGCAAAACAGAATCTGAAACCGAAAATTTGCAAGGCACAGTTGAATCGCTTTCATCTGTGGGCTATGTTGAAGCATTGATACTCCTGCCAAGCTTTCATCAAAACGATAACGATATTATTGATTTTCAAAATGAAATGTATAAAATTAAAGATATAGGGCGCGTTATATTCTTTGACCTGACGCCAATATCAAAGCTTGGAATGGCTGGAAAGCCTGCGATAAATTTATCAGCATTTCCTATGCTTATAAGCCATTTAAAACAGAAGAATATAAAGGCCAAAGTTATCACATTTAACAGCGAGTTGCTTGTGCAAAGCAAAGTCATTGAAAGTTCCATAGGTAAAAGTGAAAGGGATATACTTATAATCGATAATTTTATTGAAGACCCATTATCATTGAGGCCAGTGGTGCTTGCTTATTTTGAAAAAATGTATAACATATACGTTTTTTCAACGTATTTTTTGAAGGACCCTTCTCCGCTATTCCCGATGGCAAATATAATTTCAACAAATGCAATACTGTGGGAAGGTGTGCAAGCTGTTGATATATCGCCATCAATTGCTGAGTTCATAAATGCCATAGCATGATCAAAACAATTTTATTATGGCCAGTTCCATTTAATGCCTATGCCTGCAAAATACCTTGCAATAGACCTTGGGGCGTCCAATCTGAGGGTTGGCCTATGGGACGGTAAAAGGATAATGCATAAAAAGACAGCAAGCATGACGGGCCTTGATGAGCAAACCATCATCGGTTTTTTAAAGGGCTATGTTTCAGGATTGGAATTTGAAAGCACTGGCATAGCATCCGCCGGGCCGCTTGATTTAAAGAAGGGGACAGTCAGACCTATAAACTGGATAAACAAAGAAATAAAAATAGTCGAAGAATTGGAAAGGGGCCTTGGTGTTAAGGCATACCTCCAGAACGATTGTGTTGCTTCTGTTCTCGCTGAAGGTGTTCTTGGTGCAGGGAAAGGAATTAGCAATCTTCTTTACATAACAATGAGCACCGGAATTGGAGCTGGAGCAATAGTTGACGGCCATATCCTTCTGGGCAAGGATGGAAATGCTCATGAAATAGGACACACAGTGGTAAACTATGATGATAATATAAAGTGCGGTTGTGGTGGTTCATCACATTGGGAAGCGTATTGTGGAGGCGCAAATATGCCAAAATTTTTTAAAATGAATAGCGGATTAAGCGTTTCAAATGCTGCTGAGATATTTAAAATGGCAAGGAGCGGAAACACAACTGCCACTAATTTTGTAAAGCTGTGTGCCAAGATAAGCGCAGCTGGCATTGGATCAGCTATAAATGCCTATGATCCTGAACTGGTAACCATAGGAGGTTCAGTTTTTCTAAATAATTCAGATCTGATGCTTGAGGAGATTGTAAAGCACGTTAAGCGATATGTGGTAAACAAAATGCCAAAAATAATGCCAACACCCCTGGGGCATGACGCGCCAATCATAGGAGCTGGCGTGCTTGCTATGAATATGGGTAAAACTGACATTATTCCTAACCCAGATCAATGACCTGTGATCTTCCTTTGGAACTGCAAACAGCTTCAGCCAGCTCCTTTCCGCTCCTCAGATAAATAATCTTTGAGCTTTTTCTGTCGTCAACATAATCCGGGAATGCCTGTTTGAGTTTATCCGAGCTCATTCCAAACCCGTCTAGAACGTATATTGGCTTACCCATGGAATATGCCATGATTATTTCAATTATTGTGCCTGAGCTTCCCCCTAACGCTACTACTGCATCTGCGGATCTTATAAGTGGAACTGATCTGGCCCTGTATTCCATTCCAGTCTTCACCTTAATTGCTTCAGGGGGAACACTGTTCTCTTCGTTTTCAATTGGTAACATAAGTAAAACACTTATGCCATTCTTAACAGCTTCGTCAACGACAACTTTCATCAGCCCCCAGTAACCCCCCAGAATGAGGGTTGGCCTTTCGCAATTGGCCTTTAAGGATTTAACAAACGTGATGCTTTCGTTAGTAACCAAATTATCTGCGCTCTGGCTGTGCGCTGCAACTGCTATCTGCATGCTTTAGCATATTCATGCTGATCAAATAAACAGTTTGCTTGGGCTATTAACGATCTATGTAATTTATTTCATGAAGCGCCTTAACTATTACCATTAAATCATGATTTTGACGATTTAATTCATACTTTGTTACTTCCCCCTGCACTTCCCTTATCCAATTTATCGACACCAGAGTCGTTATATCAGAACGAATGGCCTTTCTCCTGATGCCGGTCTTCCTTTCCAGCATATATAATGAAAGAGGAGAATCGGAAATTTCAAGTTCCCTGATTATCCTGAGCCTTCCCTTACTTGATAGGCCAAGCTCTACAGAATTATTTGTCATGGAAATTCAGCCTGCTTATAAGATATGTAAGAAAATCGTCAAGATTGTGAAGTGGGGCCCCGCTTATGCCTATGCGCGCAACGCCCTTAACATCTATTAATCCACGATCATCCAGCTCCTGAATAGCCTTAATAAATTCGCTCAGGTCCATTTCTTTTACGCCCATTTCACTGCATATTTCCCTTTGCATTTTAACAATTTTATCAAGAGAGGTGTAGTTCTCCTTTTCCATCATCAAGGCTCTAGTTACGGAAAGAAGGGCAAGCTTGAGCTCAGGGCTTAGAAGTTCAATGTCCTCCTGCGTTATTGAGGGTGTTGTGATGCTCATTACAGTTCTGATATGTTCAACTGTTATAGCTTCGCTTCCACGAGATTCAGCAAGCCTGCCCGCATTATAAAGAACGTCCAGAGAGTACCTTATATCACCGTATACGGGTGGGCGTGAAGTTATATCAGCTATGTACTTTATTATATCTTCATTATAAGCTGATAAATTAAGCGATGAGGCAGCCCTAGTTAAAAGTATTTTAAAAACCTGTTCTGAATTATATCTTTCAAAGAACATTATCCTGTTTCCAAGTGAGCTCAATTCAGCTCTATCAAGTTTATCCCTGAAATTCATTGCCCTGGAACTTATAACTACTGTCGGAATCATTATTATGCCCGATGGTTTTGATTCGTTTAGGCGAGTGAGATTATAAATTATGGGCTCCTGGTTCTTCTTTATTGCAAAATCAATTTCGTCAAGCAACACTATGCCGCGCACATTCAATCGCTCAAGGGTTTGCAGCGTTTCAAACAGCAACTCCTCAGCGCTCAGGCTAGTTGAATACGCTTCTGGCGCTAGCTGATATGCCAGCTGCCTGAATATCATTATTCTGGTTGAACCATGCTGCCGGGGATTTATGTAAGCGTACCTTATAGCGGTCCTTTTTCCATATTTGGAAATCATGTTTTGAGCAAACCTCAACATCGTTGCTGTTTTACCCGTTCCGACATCCCCCACGATTTGCAGCACTTCAAATCCAGTTTCCTTAATTGAATTAATGAACGAAGATTCCAGCTCATTCAGAGCTGATTCCCTGTAAGGTAACTCCTCGGGCACGTATGACGGTAGCAGCTTACTGCTGTCAATAAATATCCCCTTTGCCATAAAAAAGCAATGCAGCTTGCTGGCTAAAAATGTTAATGTTAACTGGCTGAGCCCCCTCCCCCCAGCCATGCGAGTTAAGTTAAATATCAAACTGGCAAATGCCTTAATAAATATGAAACATGGTGGTGAAAGTTTAAATTGATCAGGGCAAGTGAAATTGTTGATAGAAAGTTAAAGTCGCATAATTGGGTTGATGAAGTGCTTGGAGGAGGCTTAATTTATGGCGATTCATACATAATGTACGGCAACTATGCTGAATTAATAATGATAAATTATATGGTGTCAGCGCTGGGCAAGGTTGTTTATATAAATTCTACAGATTACTATGCAAGGAGGAATTTAATAAACGCAGAAGAAATAGCCCATGCTGCCAAGGCAAGAGGGCTTGACCCAAATCAGGTCCTTGATTTAATAATTGAGATCTCTGCGCACAGTTCCCAGAGGCTGCTACATGCTGTGCAGCTTGCCTTACGCATGAAAGATGTAAAATTGATGGTCTTGCATGGGTTAAATTCATTTAAAAATGATTTAAGGTCATCTGAGCTCGCATTTTACACTTTAAAGAACATGGCATTTATGCACGGTGTGCCGTTTTTAGCAATCGGTGATAAATCTGAAGTGACCCCCACAATGTCATCCATGTGCGGGCACATGGTTGATGTGGAAAGGGCAGGGGATGCAGTGCAGTTCACCTTTTTAAAGCCAAAGCAAGCTCAATTAATTGTGAGGTTAAATGAAATGGGCAGATTAACTCCGTCTTTCAGAAAACGATATGAGGATTATATAGAGAAGCTCAGAAAGGATTTTGAACCTCTTTTAAGAGATGGACGGGAAAAGGCGCTTGAAGATATGATTAAAAACGTGTGGAGCCCTGAAACCGCATCCATGTCAGCCCTGGATATGCCTCAGGTATCAGACGCTATGGCGTTTATTTCAATTGTATATTTAATGAATGAACTATCACTTGTAAAAAACGAGTTAAATAAATTAAAGGAAGAGATGGGTAAGGACAAAAATTAACTTCACATGCTGTGGTGATTCGAAATAATGCAGGGCTGGCTGTTTGATGTTTACTTTTATGATGAAAACGTATATATCTGGATCAAAGGCAACGATGGAAAATTCTACAAGTTGTCTGAAAGGTTCACTCCATATTTTATAATTGATGCTGCAGACATGACTCATGAAGTGCTTTCTGATATTTCAGAAGTTGCAAGAGCAACGCTGGTACATAGATTATTTCCAATGGAGAATCCTGAAAGCAGATTAATGATAATGGTTGAGCCAGAATGGAAATTATACAATCCCCTGCTTAGGAAGGCGGGGCAGGACCCACGGGTAATTGCTATATATGACTCTGACCTTTTGCCAGTTCAACAATTCCTATTTACCAGGCTTAAAATTGAACCAGGAAGCGCTGTAAACTTTGAAAATGGCAGGGTTTTCGCGATTGACGACGCGCAGCTATCTGACCCACCCCCATTTGATCTCTCAGATGATATCATATGTGGTATGCCAGCATGGCAGGTAAATAAAAGGGATCCAAATGATCCAATAGATTACCTTCAGGGATCATGCGCTGGCAGAATAGCTATGGACCGGCAAGCTAAGTGGTTTGAATGCAGCAAAGCTGGCCTTGCGTGGCTAGTTGAAAGGGCAAGGTTTTCCTTTCTACCACTTGGGCTGGCAGCCAGATGGAGCAGCAATAAAGTGATTGATTCTAGAAATGCTTTTGCGCTCATATCTAAGGGATACGCCGTGCCAAAATTATACGTTAACGAACCAGCAATCAGCATGCGTGATTTTATTAAAAGGGATAAAGGCGGATATACTATATCTCCAAAGCAAATTGGCGTATTTGAAAACGTTGGAGTCATAGATTTTGATTCAGAATATCCAAATATAATAATCAAGTATGGGATAAGTTACAGTAAAGGCAGCTGGCTTCTTCCAGAAGTGATAAGGCCATGGGTTGAACGCAGGTTGCTTTTAAAGCGGCTTATCAGGTTAGCTAAAGATGAGGAACATAAGTTAATGTACAAGGCCAGATCTGATTCATTAAAGCTGATCCTCGTAAGTGAATACGGCATATCTGGGTGTTCCCTAAACAGGTTCGGGAATCACTTTGCGTTTGAAGAAATAAACTTGATTTCAAGGCAAATTATGATTAAGGCAAAAAGCATAGCCGAGCAAAATGGATTTGAAGTGATTTATGGCGATGTTGATTCGCTGTTTGTAACGAAGAATGGGGCATCAGCTGATGATTATGAGCGTCTTGCTCAGATCATTTCTATGGAAACTGGGTTGCCTGCCTCCCTTGATAAGATATTCAGGGTTTTAGCGTTTGTGAGCAAAAGGACAGATGCGATGACCGCAGCTTTAAAGAGGTACTTTGGAATAACTGAATCTGGGCATGTAGAATGCAGAGGAATTGAAGCAAGAAGAAACGATATACCTGAAGCAATAAGGACATTTCAGCTTGAATTGATAAAAAGCGTTTATGGCGATAAGGACCTCATCACCATAAGGAATTCAGCAGCAGACATATCATCTAAAATGCTTTCAGGATTTATAAGAAGGCTCAGGGAGGGCTCTGTGCCTGCGGAATCGCTTGCAATTCAAAAAAAATTAAGCAAGGACCCTGACAAGTACAATGCTGATGTGCCTCAGAAGATTGCTGCCAAGCTAGCAGGGCTTGGCAATGGAGATACAGTAAGATACATACTGTTGAGGAATCGTGTTTCAATAAATTACGATGAGCCATATGACTGGAAAAGGTACGCCTTAATGGCATTTTCAGCAGCGTGCACTGTTATGGAACCGCTGGGAATAACTCCATCACTTGAAGCTAGAATTCATCGCTTTCAGTGATCATCCGGAATAAACGATTGGCACATTATTGATAGCCATTAAATTAAAATAAAATTGAGGAGCCATTTGTAGATAAAATAAGCAAATAAATATTCAAATTTTTGAATAAAATAATATATATTATTATTGAAAATGCGTTCAAAAATGAGAAAAAATATTTTAAATGGCAATATGTATCTTGCAATTGTTATTGGACTTGGGTCATTTTCTGATGGTTTTGCCCTTCTTTTACAGAGCGGCGCGCTTTTATCAATTGTGCCGTACTTTAAGTTAAATTCATTGAGCACTGGGCTAGTTGTATCTGCGCCGTTCATAGGGTCTGTAATAGGCGCTTTGATTTTTGGATGGCTAGCTGACAAAATTGGAAGAAAGGCAATTCTGCTTAACGTTCTGGCATTTTTTGTGTTTGCATCTATATTGAGTTCCCTATCAATAAACGTGCAGATGCTCATCCTGAGCAGGCTTTTGGTTGGAGTTGGGATAGGAGGTGATATACCGGCTAGCGGCGCTTTGATAGCAGAAAAGGTGGAAGCCGACAGGAGGGGATCACTGCTATCAACCCAAACCATGTTATGGGCAATTGGTGCAGCTTCTGCAACTTTTGTTGCTTTGCCATTGCTTTCAGTTGGATTACAATCCTGGAGAGCTTTGCTTGGTTTGGCCGCCCTGCCACCCCTAATCACCCTTATCCTTAGGAGAAGAATACCGGAGAGCTTTAAGTGGAAAAGCGTGCATTCAATTGAAAGCTCAACTCCAACCAGGAGGGCAATCTATCTTACAGCTATTCTATCGATTGGCTTATTCATATGGACAATGGTCCTTGCGGTATTTGCAAGTTATCTCCCTTCCTTGCTGGTAAAGCTATATGGATTACCCCAGTATGAGTCATTGCTGATAGGCACAGTTCAGTGGTTAATGTACCTTGCAGGCGTTATAATAGTTTTCAGATCGGTTGACATAATAGGCAGAAAGCGCTTGATATTTATTGGAACTTTGATTGCCATAGCGGCATCGATTGCAGTATATTTAATTGGTGGACATGATTATGCTGTACTTACTTTATCAGTTCTCGCAATATGGGGTGCTGGCGGCGTAGCATATACTGCAATCTCCATATATTCTTTCGAAATACCTCCCACCCTGTACAGAGGCATGCTGAGTGGAACAGTGTTTGGGTCCGGCAGAATGGGCGGCTATGCAGGGACGTTAATTTTTCCAATCCTTTTAGAAGCCCTTGGAATTGCTAAAACATTCGGAATAGTTGGGCCTGCCATGTTTTCCATAATCCTGGCATTTTTAGCATTCAATCAAAAAACTGAAAAACTGGATCTGGAAAAAATTGAGGAGGCTATAAAAAGGTAAAAAAGTATAAATGATAAATAAAGATAAATTCACTCAGCGAACCTTTCTTCATTGTACATTGAATTAAAGTCTGGCGGATCATCTATTATCCCCATCCCCTTATACATGCTAACGTAATTTTGCCCTGTATCAGCAAGTATTGCTAGGACCCTTTTTCCTTCCTTTGCCATTTTAACAGCAGCATGGCATGTAACTCCAGATGATGGCCCTAGAAGTAAACCGTACTTTTTGTAAATTTTATTTATGCAGGAGAAAGCATCAGCATCGCTTACAACCTGAAAGTCATCTGGCCTTGCGCCGCTTTTCTCAAGTATTGCAGGCATTAGTGATGATTCGCTTAAATTCCTCAGGCCCTGTATTTTATGATTTGGCTGTGGCTGTATCCCGATTACCTTTATCCCTTTTCCTGCAAGGGATGCCATCAATCCCACATATGTTCCTCCTGTGCCTATCCCTGTAAGAACAGCGTCAAGCCCGTCAATTTGTCTAAGTATTTCAGTTGCTGTGCTTTCTGAATGGGCCATTGGATTAAACGGATTTTCATATTGGTTTAACCAGAGGTACTTATCACGTGTAGCCGGGCTTTGAGCGTAACTTTTTGCTATCGCAATCGCCTGATCTGTGTCAGTGTTGCTGACGCGAGGGCAAAGGTTATCGTCAACCTCCAGCGGTTCAGTTCCAAGCAACTTTAGAGTCTCCTTCACTTCATCAGTTACTTTATATGATATTATTGGAATGAACTTGAACCCGAATATCTTTGAGAGCGCGGATATCGCAATGCCCATATTTCCGCTGGTTGGTTCAATAACTGTCCTGCCTTTAAGCAGGCCATTTTCTGCCGCACCTTTAACCATATAGAAGGCGCTGCGCATCTTTATTGAACCATGTTTAAAATTTAATCCATTCACAGTAAAGTGATTAAACCATTCAGCCTTAACGTAAAACGAAGCACCATCAAGCTCAATCCTGAAAATTGGTGTTCCCCCTATGCGCACCCTTATACCATCACCATCAGCTAAATACGTCATAACGCCATTGCTCTGAAAGGCCTTAACCATTTTGCTCATAACCTCTTGCTGCATTCATTTCTTAAATGTGTATTGCAAAAATTTTTGAAAATTTTCTATATATGGATCAGTTGGCTCTAAGAAATGCGTTTCCAGCTAACGTGGATTCATTAATTGTTTCAATTCCGCTTCCGACAACCCCTTCTATCTTAAATTGGGTTGAATATAATGAACTGTAATTTATGCCACTAACACCGAGCTTCAGATGAAACACTGAAAGATACGGCTGAGTTTGATGGAATAAGCACGTTTAGGTTGCCAGCTGAGCTCTGGAAAATGTATTTTCCAAGAAGGTTTCCAGTCAAATCCGCATTAATGTTTCCAGCGGCTGTTTGAGCGTAGATATAGCTGGTTTCAAATGCATGCACGTTTATGTTTCCGCTAGCAGTTTTGAGGATCAGCTCAGATGAATATGATACATTAACATCTACGCCCCCAGCAGCTGTATATATGTAAACATCCTTAGATGAATTTAGGTACAATTTCACATTGGCGGCTGCTGTGTCAACCCGAATTTGAGGGTCAAGCCATAATGGAACGGTTATATTTATATCCACGTAATGTGGCAATGAAGTGTATGTATTTGGAACGTTTACGTTCAGTGCCTCTCCACTTTTGCCAATGTATGGAGCTACAGGATTAATTAAAAATGAAGTTGAGTAGTAGCTGACATTAATTTGTGATACATTCCTAGCAGATATAAAGACATAGCCTGCAGTGTCATTTACGCTTATGCAGTTAATTCCATATGCACTGATGGATTCTGCACCACTGGTGGCCCTGAGCCCATATCCATAAAAGTTTAACAGCCTGGGCAGCGCGAATGTTGCAAATAGGGAAGCTATAATTAAAACGACAATTATGCCTGCTGCGATTTCAACCTTCATTTTTATTCTTCCAGTGATTTTTTGAGCTCCTGTATTTCCTTTCTAAGTTCTCTTATTTCCTCTATAAGCTCATCATCTTTTGATGATTTTTGCCATTCACGAGGTCTCACAATCCTCACCCATGATGGGACTGCAACCACCAGAACTATAAATGCGAATACTGTTCCAGGAATACCTCCATATGCCACCATTGCTATTACAGATGCTGCTATAGCTATTCAGACAATTAGAGTAAATAGGACCAGATTTCTATCAACTTCACTCATTTAACTTTACCTCCTTTAATATTGTGTCAGGATCAACAGCTATCTTAAAATCAAGAAGCTCATACATTCTTAGGGCCTTAGCTTGACCTGGTATCAGAACAACTCTGCTCCTAACTAAGCCTGCCTGTTCCAACTTTTTCATATGTATTTTAATCAGAGCCCTGTTCACCCCAAGATTTGATGCAAGGTGCGCCATATGCATTTCTCCATGCAATTTCAACATTGCAACTATTTTTAACCTCAATGGATGACCCAACGCATCAAATTTTCTTGCAAGGACATCTATATTTTCCATACATTTCCATCTAGTAATATTTTGATTACATGTTTATAAAATTTTCTAAGTAATTTAATAGCCGTACGTTAACTCAACTTGCCTGCGAATTTTAATTATTTCATCAAGAACTTTAACCTCATTCGGATCAGTTATTAATTTTTTCAAATCCCCTATTTCACTGGATTTTGGCATGGTATAGAGCACCTCATCTTCCCTTATGTGCCTTCCCACCGTTATATCTCTAATTGAAATGGCAGCCTCTTCTCCAGCCATTAGCTCCTGCCTGTTTTCGCCCTGTACCTGAATCTGCTCTATGATTCCAATTTCCTTACCATGTGAATTCATAACTTTAACTTTTGGTTTCAGAGTTCCGCTGATTACAGTTACGCCGAAGATAGCAGGATTGCTTCTTCTGAAAATGTATCCCTTTATTACTTTGAACTTTGCTGGATAAGTTATTTGTTCAAGCTTTAAATGAAGGTCTTTGGCCTTTTCTTCAGCAACGTACCTCTGGTACTCCTCTATGATATCGTACATTACTTTGCCTGAAAAGATTTTAACTGAAGCATTTTCAACAAGCACCCTTTGATTGAACGCGAGTATCACCCCGAGGTACTTGTCCTTTTCCCTTACGAGTTCAGCTTCAATTATATCCTTTTTAGTTACAGGCCCAACTTCAGCAAACCTAATTGGCACATTGGCCTGTTTTAGCAAAAAAGCCATGGCTTCAAGTGATCCAAGCGCATCGACCTTTACTATCACGCCTACCTGATCGTTTTTTATAACAAGCCTTTTTAGTTCATCTTCAATTTCCCTTTTAGCGTTAGCTTCATCAGATTCATTGACAACTACATATATGGGGGCTCCAGCTACAACATCATCGGGATCTGACACAATTACACTTATTCCTGCCGATGCTTTAACTTCGCTAACTGGCTTGAATTTATCCCTGGGATCCCTCATCTCATCAAGGGGTTTTGGCAGATATATTCCCTTGACCTTTGTAGCTTTTGACCCGGTTAACGTCCCAATAACAACTTTATCGTTAACTGAAATTACACCAGCAAGCAATATTACATGAAATACTGTTCCTATCCCTTCCTCTTCCCTGACCTCCAGTATTATGCCTCTCCCAGGTTCCAATCTTAGCGTTAGCTTGCCCCTCATAAAGTTCTGCACAAGGCCAAGCAGAACCGTTAGCATTTCCGGGATACCTTCTCCAGTTGTCGCGCTTACAGGTATCATTGCAACCTGTTTTGTGAAATTCTTTATTCTATAGTATGCTTCTCCATCAAAGCCTATCTGTGCAAGCTGACCCACAACGGTATAGATCCTTTCATCAAGCAATTTTTGGGTTGCAGCATCCTGGGATCCAATGTTTTCCTCAAGCGAGCTCTTTGGATTTGATCTCCAGCCAGCTAAAAGGTCAACCTTATTAAGGGCTATTAAAAATGGAACTTTTTTATCCTTTAAAATGTTAATGCTTTCTATAGTTTGTTTCTCTATTCCCTTTGTTATATCAACCACTACTATTGCTATGTCAGCTGCTGAGCCCCCCCTATATCTCAGGTTTGAAAAAGCTTCATGCCCTGGAGTATCAATAAATAGAACTCCAGGAATGCTGACATTTATCCTGTATTTAGATAAAAGGTTACCGCAAATTGAAACCAGAACATCGCTTGGAAAAAGGCTAGCTCCTATGTGCTGTGTTATTCCGCCTGCTTCCTTTTGCTGAACCGCTGTTCCCCTTAGCCTGTCAAGCAAAGACGTTTTTCCAGCATCAACGTGTCCCAGCACAACAACTATCGGTTCTCTAACTGCCTTTTCCATGCGCTTATAGTCAAATTGTCACTCAAATAACTATTTCTAACCTTCAAATTGCATTGCTCAAAGGCCATTAGCCCATTTCAATGAGGCGCCATGTGGCTGACATGCTCTCAACGCCCTGGAGGTTCTGCGATGCCCTGGATAACCATTTGGATCATATACCCAAAGCGCAACAACAAGATATGCCGGCGGCTATTGAGCGTATGCACAGGAAACTCATTAATGGATGTTTAGCACTCCATCCACATCGCAGCAGATTTCTGCCCAAATTGATTGTAAAACGGCTGCCAGAGGGGGCTCATAAGATACATCGCTTAAGAATATGTTTCACCAATTATTCCAGTGATTTATGTCGCTGCGGAGCTCCTTTGCTTTTGGTTCTGCTGCGGCATGACCAATGTGCAGCATCCACTGAGGTTCTATGTAATCAGGAACATTTAGGACGTTCCTTATTATACCTGATGTAACCAGGGGAGCAGCCCTCCAAAATCCCGTTAAACCCATGCAATTTGCAGCCAGAAGTATGTTTTCCGCAGCGGCAGCAAGGCTCTGCACTCCCATTTTATATTCAAGTTCATTTTGGTATTTTAGCTTGTGGAAATCAAGGCATCCAATTACTATTATTGGTGAGTTAACAGTGATATCGTAAGATCTTTTTGCTTTGTTCTCATCTGCCTTTCCGCTTGCTATATAGGCATCCATCATTCTACTTGCAAGCTCTTTCTTGACCTGATGATCATTTATTACAATAAAGTGCCATGGTTGTTCGTTATGAGCGCTAGGGGCTGATGCTCCTGCAAGCAGCATCCGTTGTACCTCTGATATATTTACTGGCTCCTGTGTAAATTTTCTCACGCTTCTTCTACTTAAAATTGCATCAATACAATCCATATGACTGGAATAAAAAAAATATTTAATAAGCTATCGTTTTAAATTTAATTCATGGTAAGATTAGGTTTTATAGGATTAGGCAAAATGGGGTCCGCTTTGGCCATCAGGGCTGTGCAATCAGGTTACAATGTGATAGGTTACAACAGGACCAGATCAAAGCTTGAGGAACTAAAAGACAGAATTGACGTTGCACCACATATAAATGATGTATGTGAAGGAAGCGATATAATATTGGTAAGCGTGACAGACGATGCCGCAGATGAAGATGTTACTCTTGGAAATCATGGAATTTCAGATTATATAAAGCCAAACAAGCTGATAATTGACCTCAGCACGATAAGCCCAATGGAATCAAGATACATAAATGAAAAGTTAAAGAGGAAGGGGGTGCACAGAATCGAAGTTCCGGTAATTGGAGGCCCCAGCAAAGCAATGAGGGGTGAACTCATAGCTCTTGTGGGTGGTGAAAGGGAAAGGTACGAAGAACAGATGGACCTGATCAGAACCTTTGCGCACAGGACATTCTACATTGGAGATATAGGAAGCGCTCAGACCATAAAGCTAGCCTTTAACTTGCTTGTAGCTGGTTACGCGGAGATCCTGGGAGAAAGCCTAGCTATGGTAAAGAAGGGTGATATAGATCCCAGGCTTTTCATAAATGTGCTAAACGTGAGCACCTACAAAACTGAGTTCAGTGAAACTAAGGGAGTTAAAATGGTAGCAGAGAATTATGAGCCTACATTTTATTTGAAGCACATGAAAAAAGACCTGGGCCTTCTAAATAAAGTTGCAAATGAATATAATATATATATGCCCATAATGTCAGCCCTCTGGACAGCGTATACGGGAGCTGTAAATCAGGATTTGGGTGATGAAGACTTCAGCGCAATATTTCAGTACCTGCAAAAGGTTAATAATATAAAGAAATAGAATAGCTGCAAAAGGCGCCGGGGTGTCGGAACGGCTACGAGTGCGGCTGCAGACCGCATGTATGTGGGTTCAAATCCCACCCCCGGCTTTTTGAAAAGTTGAGGAATTAATTGCTTTGTTGCAAGAATAAATTGATTGGCGCAAATGTCATTTAATGATCACATGCATAAGCGCTTAATATGGCAACAAACGTGCACTTTTTTTGTTGAAAAAATATGCGTTTCTTGGATCTGATAGGGAATAGGATAATATGATAGGGCTTAATTTTGCAACAAAGCAACGCCCACAAAAAATTTATATTTAATTTATTTCAGGATAATTAACATGAAAGTAAGAGTTCATGTGCATGCATTTGAGGAAAGAAATTCATTACTTATATGGTTAAAGGGAAGGCCAGTGCTAGTTGTAAAGGACGGAGATAAATTATATGGCATGGACGCGGTATGCGCTCACATGGGATGCGCAATTCTAAGTGAAGTAAATGGTACTACAGCAATGTGTCCAGCTCATGGAGCAAAGTACGACGTAACAAACGGGAAAATGATTGAAAAGCCAAATGTAAAGCCTGAAATCCCATGTGAACAAGAGCAAATCAAGCTTCCCCTGAAAACCTACAAAGTAACAGTTGGAGAAGACGGCCTGCTTGACGTAAATTAGCAAATTTTTTATAAATTCATAAATTCACTGGCATTCTGGCAATGTTTAAATAAAAAATGGCTGTAAAATTTAGTATGAAGATTACTACATATAATCCATTTACTGGTGATAAATTAGCAGAATATGATGAATATAGCGATTCAAAAGTTAACGAAATAATAACCGCAGTAAGGAAATATCAGAAATCATGGAAAATGAGTCTGGACGATAGGATAGATTATATGAAGAACGTTCTTAAACCTGCTCTATTAAAAAACAGGGATGATCTTGCCAGGCTGATGTCAACCGAAATGGGTAAACCGATTTCTCAGAGTCTATCAGAAATTGACAAGTGCATATATTTGGTGGATTATGCGGCTAGCAATTATCCTCAATACCTGAACCCTGAGCCGGTTGTCACTGAAGGAAAAAAGACATACGTCAGGTTTGATCCACTAGGCACAATCCTGCTTATAATGCCCTGGAACTTCCCACTCTGGCAGGTTATGAGAGCTGCGGTTCCAGCGATGCTTGCTGGTAACGCGGTTGTTCTTAAGCATGCATCAATTGTAACTGGAACGAGCCTGATGATAGAAAAGATATTTGATAATATGGCTTTCAGATCTATTATTATTTCTGGCTCAAGAATTAGCTCTATTTTGCCATATGTTGATGGAGTTTCACTGACCGGGTCGACTGATGCAGGCAGATCTGTTGCGCAGGAAGCTGGAAAAAATTTAAAGAAAGTTGTTCTTGAGCTGGGAGGGTCAGATCCATTTATAGTTCTTAAAAGTGCTAATGTAGAAGAGGCAGCTGACAAGGCAGTTTTTGCAAGGCTTCAAAACAATGGACAAAGCTGCATAGCATCAAAAAGATTTATCGTTCACGAGGATGTTTTTGATGATTTTGTTGAAAGGCTATCTAGGGGATTTTCATCCATAAAAATTGGCGATCCTCTAAACAAGGATACTTTCCTTGGGCCGCTTTCCTCAGCTGAACAAAGCAAAAGAGTTAGAGGCCAGATAAAAACCCTTTCAAATATGGGTAAAATAAGGGAATTTGGTGAGCACTCTGGCGGCATAGTGCCACCCACCATTGCTCTAATAAATGGAAAATTTAATGAAGAAGTGTTTGGGCCAGTGGCCATAGTAACAAAGTTCAGGAGCTCTGGAGAGGCAATAGATTTAGCAAACGACATGCCCTATGGGCTAGGCGCTTCAATTTGGGGATCACCTGACGAGGCCGAGCCCCTTGTGCCCATGATCGAGGCTGGAATGGTATTTGTTAACAAAATTGTAGTTTCAGATCCACGAGTTCCTTTTGGCGGAATAAAGCAAAGTGGAATAGGAAGGGAACTTTCAAAATATGGCCTGAGAGAGTTCACAAACATAAAGACAGTCTGGATAGATCACTAATTATATTTAATTTAACATGAATACAGCAACTGTTAAAAATGTTTATATACTATAAGTGTTTTACTTAATTATGGCATGAATAAGAACTACATAAAAATTGGATCTCTTGTTCTCATAATGTTAATTACCGTTTCAGGCCCTGTCTCACTTGCATATGCTCAGCCAAGTTCATCTACGCCAATAAAGCACGTAATATTCATAATGAAAGAAAATCAATCTTTCGATGATTATTTTGGGGTTTATCCTTATGGCCCCAACAATATGCTGATTAACAATTCAATAGTTAAAGAGCTTTCGGTTCCATATGGAATACAAAATGACACTTCAAAGATCAAGGTTCCCAATTACCCTGGCCTTGGGTGGCTCCTTGGCTATTCTCATTTATCATATCTTAATTCCTCTACGCAGGTTGATCCGGGTGAAGGATGGGTCGATTATCATGGTGATTGGGACTGGGGCAGAAACAATGGATTTGCTGCGTATTCCGGTTCTGCCAGCCTCGTTTACGTATCATACCAGCAGATCCCATTTTACTGGGATTATGCTGAGGAGTATGTGCTTGCAGATAATTATTACACGCCGGTTCTTACAGAAACCCTACCAAACAGGCTTGCTTCACTTTCTGGGTACACTCCCGTATCTAATGACTTTGGCCCTCCTCCATACGTTAACCTGAATCAGACAATATTTTATCAGTTAAATCAGGCTAACATAAGCTGGGGATATTTTCAGCTTTTCAGTTCAATAAGGAGCCCGCCTTCAAGTGAAATTTACCCATTAAACTCAATTCAGGGATTCAGCAATAACCCATCATACATGAATAACGTTGAAAATATTTCAGTTTTCCTAGCTGAAGCAAAGAATGGCACGCTTCCTGCCGTTTCCTTCGTTATGCCATTTGGCCTGGCAGGGGAAGGCAATGTGCCAGATATTTCAGAGCATCCGCCAGCAAACATAACGCTTGGACAGGACTGGACTGTCAATATAATAAATGCAGTGATGCAGGGACCGGACTGGAACAGCTCTGCAATATTTATAACGTGGGATGAATGGGGAGGTTTCTTTGACAGCGTGCCTCCTCCACAGGTAAATGCTTTTGGATACGGTGGCAGAGTTCCCCTTCTAATCATATCACCATATGCAAAGGAAAATTACATTGATAGCACAGTGCTTAATCATGATAGCATTCTTAAATTTATAGATTACAATTGGCATCTGCCGTATTTGAGTTCCTGGGTGGCCCAATCTGGAAGCGTGCTTAGCGCATTTAATTTTAATCAAAAACCCAGGCCTCCAATAATTCTTGGCCCAACTCCAACCGTTGTCGGAACAACAGGCACTTCAGCAGGTTACATAGAATTTGAAAATGGAACCTCCATGCCTTTAACTGCTAAGCTAACTACGGAACAATATCCAATACCCCTTCAGATACCCATAAGTTCACTTAACTACACATCTCCACCATTTAAAATGCCAGTTTCCACATACCATTTATCCGTTCCGCCTACATGGCTGCCATCAGTTCAGCTGTTCCTGATCCTGTTATCCATAATAGCGCTAGTTGTTGCCCTGGCAATTACAAGGTTCATAAACAGGTTCAGCGTAAGGCAGGTCCTGCTAATAATTAGCACCTTATTTGGCCTGATCACTTCAGTTCTTGGCATGATATGGACAGCAATACCGGCTCCTCCAGTTCCACCAACTGAGCCAACTTATTCGTTTATAACTGATATTGGGTTCTTCATGATTGCCCTTGGCGTGATTATCTTCATATTCCCATACATTAAAAGGTACCTTCCAAAAGCAAAGCAGGAAATTCCCGATAACATCAGAATCATGTCAAAGGCAATAATTGCTGCGGGAGCAGTTGCTGTAATCGCCAGCATAATTGCAACTCCAGGGGTGATATTTCCAGTTAGCACTCTAACGCCCAGCCCATTAAATCCACCTCAGACCGTGTTACAGATGATATTAGCTACTATAAGCCCGCTCACGGGAATTGGCATTGCTGTTACAGCTATTTCTTTCACTGCTTTTATTTTACACAGATCATTTATAAACAAAAGAACCGTCAAATTAAATCAAGGCAATTAATTTTTTTAATTGCTCCATTTTTTCTTGATAACTGTAGTTTAATGAAAAATACGGATATATTACAGGAATATCAACTCCACTTTTTACAAAGAATGATATTGCATTATATAATTCTGAAGCTGAAGGATTGACAAGCAAAACTCCCTTTTCCTGAAGCTCTTTTATTTTATCTTCAACGTTATTTGTTGCTTTGCTGGTTATATTTTCCCTTTCGAACAGTGAGGCATAATGCGGCAATGAGCTGTACTTTTCCAATTCCTCCAGAGCCATCCTCTGGGCAGCATTTTTATTCCATGAAATGAAAACTTTAAGATAAGAAAACACGACTTTACCGCCATTTTCCTTAAAAATTTTTGCCATTTTTCTGGCGTGATTGAAAGTGCTAAAGTTAAGAATTATTCCGTCGGCAATTCCGGCAGCCCTTTTTGCCATTCCTTCCTTAAGGGCAGCAACATATATTTTTAGCTCACTGTCAAATGATTTCATTGAACTGACAGAGCTTATAAATTGCTTTATCACGTCAGATTTTCCAGCTGGCACGTTCCCTGTGCCAACCCCCAGAAAAAAACGATTATCCGTCATAGCCTGTATGGTCCTCACCTGCTTAGCGGTATAAGAAACGTCATGCTCAAGCAGCCTTATTACGCCACTTCCAGCGCTGCAATCGCTTCTACTCATTAGGATGGAATGAGCTATTATTACTGGGTCAATTGTTTGTGAAACATCAGGTATAAAAAAATGAGAAATCGAATCAAGCCCAGTTGCTATTTTAACCGATTCCTTTGGAGCAAATACGCTTGATCTCAGAGCCAAACCTAATTCCATGATTACATTACCTAAAAAATGGGTTATTTATCCTTACAGCAATATTTTGCGCCCTAACCCTCTATTATTGCTCTCTTTTCCGGTTCAATTTTAACCTTCAGGAATTCCGGCATTTTGCTTTCAAATTCAGATATCAGATCGTTATATTCCATTGTAATTTCTATTTCGCTTTTGCCACTCATCAAGCGCTTTCTAACTGATTCATCCATCTGAAAGCTTGCTTTTTTTTCATCATATGATACTGTTTTATTTTCAAGGCCTATTGTTACATATAGGTTTCCTGACTTGGCACGTTCTCCAATGTCCTGAAGGGTTATCGCGTCAAGCTTAACTGGAATCAAACCGTTCTTAACTGCATTTTCGTAAAATATGTCTCCAAATGATTCAGCAAGAACAGCCCTGAATCCATAATCAACGAGCGCCCATACAGCGTTTTCCCTGGATGATCCTATTCCAAAGTTCCTCATGCCTATCAGCACAGTGCCATCCCTGAACCTTGGGTCATTTAGTATGAAGTCAGATCTTTCCCTTCCCTGGCTATCATATCTCCACCTGTAGAACAGGTATTTGCCAAGCCCTTTTTTTTCAAGGAGCTTTAGGAATTCTGCCGGTATCAATTGATCTGTATCCACATTATCCATCATAAGAGGCACCGCCTTTCCTCTGTACTCCTTTATTGCCAATTTTAATTCACCTCACTTACATCCACAAAGTGACCATAAACAGCTGCTGCGGCGGCCATTGATGGACTAACTAAATGGGTTCTTCCACCCACTCCCTGGCGATTTTCAAAGTTCCTGTTTGATGTCGAGGCTGAACGTTGACCGGGCAAAAGAGCATCCCCGTTCATTGCTATGCACATGCTGCAACCTGAGTGCCTCCATTCAAATCCAGCTTCAATAAAGGTTCTGTGGATTCCAATCCTTTCTGCCTGCCTCTTTACCCATTCAGATCCAGGCACAACAATTGCCTTAACCCCAGCTTTAACTTTCTTTCCCTTGACGACATTTGCTGCTTCGATCAGGTCAGAAATCCTTGAATTTGTGCAGGATCCTATGAATACAACGTCAACGTTTATATCCTGAATCTTTGTTCCGGGTTTTAATCCCATGTAATTTAACGCTTTTTCAACTTCTTCTCTCTTAACTTTATCTTCAAACTCTTCAGGGTAAGGAACATAGCCATCTATCTGGGTTGCCATCGATGGATTAGTTCCCCACGTGACCATTGGTTTTAAATTCGAAACATCAAGTTGCATTTCTTTGTCATACTTTGCGTTTGGATCAGACTTAAGTGAATTCCATGCCTTAACTGCTTCTTCATATTCTTCCCCCTTTGGGGCGAATGGCCTTCCCTTTACATAGTCGTAAACCTTGCTGTCAGGAGCTATTATGGCGGTTCTTGCGCCAGCCTCTATAGACATATTGCAGAGAGTCATTCTCCCTTCAACTTCAAGATCATCTATTGCTGTTCCTGTATATTCGATTATGTGGCCTATTGCACCTCCAGTTCCTATTTTGCTTATCAGGTAAAGCGCTATATCCTTGCTTGTAACGCCTCTTCTCAATTTTCCATCTATTTTTATTCTAAATTGCTTTGGCTTTTTGAGCCAGAGCGTCTGTGTTACAAAAACATGCTCAACTTCGCTTGTGCCTATTCCAAATGCAAGCGCTCCAAGCGCTCCATGAGTGCTGGTATGGCTGTCACCAGCGGCAATTGTCGCCATGGGAATTGTCAGGCCAAGTTCTGGGCCTATTACGTGAATTATCCCCTGATATGGGCTATAAAAGTCAAGCAGTGGAATGTTAAATAGCCTGCTATTTTCCCACAGAGCATCCATTTCCTTCATTGATAATGGTTCCATGGTAGGCGTTTCCTTTGAATTGGTTGGCACGTTATGGTCCATAACTGCCAGTGTGAGATCCGGCCTCCTAACTTTATATCCTTTAACCTTCATATCACTGAAGGCAACTGGTGAAGTTACCTCATGAGTGTAATGCCTGTCTATATATAGCAATGATCTTCCGTTATCATCTTTGGTAACTTCATGGATACTCCATATTTTATCTGTAATAGTGCTATTCATCGCAACACTTGATTATAAAGTGGTATAAAAGATTTGCTTGAATTGTAAAAAAACGAAGAAATATATTCGAATTAAGTACCTCAGTGATGATAACATTAGAGGCATTGCTGCATGCTGAGCTTTATGCCAGGCTCATCCCTTTTGCCTGCATGATATATTTCTGCATTTTCCTTTTTTCAGGATGGTTAACTTCCTTCAATCCCATAATAAGATAAAAATAGTAAAGGTAAAAAACAGTATAATATTTTAGTATAATGCCATGAAGGAAAAAATTGTCTGTCCAAAGTGTAATTTTGTATTTGATCGTCCCAGGATGGACCTGAAGATAACAGGATTGGGCTGGACTTTTCCAGGCTTGGGAGTGATAAAGTGCCCCAATTGCGGGTACAAGGCTCCCAGAGATGAGTTCAGCGTTGCGGAAAGTTAAGATTCAGTTGCTTAAATGTTTTCAAAGATGCTGTAATTAAGCAAGCCAAATAACTCTTGGTTGGCTGCAACAGCTGGTGAGCATGTCTCTGGAATGCCGCATCATTTCCGAATCTTGCCGCTAAGCTGCAAAGTGGTAGCATAAAAGAGGAGCTAAGAGTTAGCGTTACTCTGCTGGTCAGATAGCTCCTCTTTTATCATTTTCTCATTCATCCCTTATCTATCTGCCTAGTTGTATATGGTAGTATCACTATATTAGATAGTCAACTGCTCCTAGCTAAAGCTTCGGAGAGCCAACTGTTCATTAACGTTCCATAGACCGGAGAGGAGGCTGAGGGGTTAAATAATTTCCAGATAAGATAATAGGATAAAGGTTAAAAATATACAAATTGAAGCAATTGATTGTTTATTAATGAGCAAAAAAAATACTGATGATTTTAAACAAATAAGCGTCGAGGATTCTTTTAAGATTTTAGAAAGCAGCGCAGAAGGGCTTTCAACAACAGAAGCTCAAAGGAGGATAGCTGTCTACGGATATAACGCTATAAAGGAAAAACAGAAAAACCCAGTTCTCAAGTTCCTATCATACTTCTATGGGCCAATGCCTATAGCTATAGAAGTTGCTGCCATTGTTTCTGCGATAATACATCACTGGGATGATTTTGCACTAATCATCATACTTCTCTTGACCAATGTAATTATTACCTTCTGGCAGGAAAGGAGCGCTGGAAATGCAATAAAGGAACTTATGAAAAAGCTGGCACTTAAAGCAAGGGTGTTAAGGGACAAGCAGTGGGTGGTTCTTGATGCAAAGGAGCTAGTACCGGGGGACATAATAAGGCTTAGGATAGGGGATATAGTTCCCGCAGATGTAAAGCTGATAGAGGGTGAATTCCTCTCTGTAGATCAATCCGCACTAACAGGTGAATCGTTGCCTGTAGAAAAGCATCCCGGGGATATAATATACTCAGGTTCAATCATAAAGCAAGGAGAAATGAACGGACTTGTGGTTAACACAGGTGAAAATACCTACTTTGGGCACACCACGCATCTGGTCGCTTCAGCCTCCAACGTAACTGGCCTATCAAAAATAATATCCAAGATAGTCTACTTCCTTGTTGGATTGGCAATTGCCATGGGTGCGATCACCTTTTTCTATGGCTACATGCTTGGATTTCCAATCCTGAGTGATCTGCTCTTCTTTCTCATTCTGCTGGTAGCTTCAATTCCAATAGCGTTGCCGGTTGTTCTTACAGTTACAATGGCGCTGGGTGCTCTTGAACTTGCTAATAAAAAGGCAATAGTAAGCAGGTTGGTTTCAATTGAGGAACTAGCAAGCATGGATGTACTATGCAGCGATAAGACAGGGACACTTACTCAGAACAAGCTGACAGTTGGCTCCCTTGTATGTAATAGTGACACAACAGAAAATGATTTGCTTCTTTATGCTGCGCTTGCCTCAAAGCAGGAAGACATGGATGCCATAGATCAGGCTGTATTTAATAAGCTTGGGAATAGCATAGACAGCTCATACAAGCAACTGAGCTTTGTTCCATTTGATCCTGTAAGGAAGAGAACAGAAGCCACAGTTGAACATGAAGGTATAAAATTCAAGGTAATGAAGGGTGAACCAAATACTGTGCTTTCGCTCTGCAATGATACGGGTAAGGTTGATAAAGAGATAGAGGACTTTGCCACGAAGGGGTATAGGGTTATAGCTGTAGCAAAAGATACTGGCAATGGATGGCAATTCGCTGGATTAATTCCACTCTATGACCCATTAAGGCCAGATTCCAAGGAGACAATTGCAACAGCTAAAGAGATGGGCATATCAATAAAGATGGTTACAGGAGACAACGAAGCGATAGCAAGGGAAATAGGAAAAGAGTTAGGGTTAGGCTCAAAGGTGCTTGCTGCCAGTGACCTCGAAACAGCAACCAAGTCGGGCAATTATGAGGCTATAGAAAGCGCAGATATATTTGCAAGGGTGTATCCTGAGCATAAATATTCAATTGTGAAGGCACTTCAAAATATGAAGCACACGGTGGGCATGACAGGGGATGGTGTGAATGATGCACCAGCACTAAAGGAAGCACAGGTGGGCATAGCTGTTGAAGGGGCAACGGACGCAGCAAAGTCTGCGGCTGACATTGTGCTTACAGCTCCTGGCCTTTCAACCATAATAAACGCTGTGCAGGAAGGACGAAAAATTTTCCAGAGGATGTTGAGTTATGTTCTGTATAGAGTGGTGGAGACACTCAGGATCCTGGTCTTCGTAACAATTTCAATATTACTATTCCATTTCTACCCTATTACCGCATTTCTGCTGATAATTTTGGCATTGCTAAACGATCTTCCCATAATAGCGGTTTCGACTGATAACGTAATTTACAGTAAGAAACCTGAAAAATGGAATATGAAGTACATAGGAGGGCTGTCAGCACTGCTTGGAAATATGGGCGCTGTGGAAACTCTTCTTCTGGTGTACCTGGGAATATCACTATTTCACCTTAGTATTCCATTGATACTTTCATTAGTTTTCCTGAAGTTGATCGTTTCAGGCCACCTGACCATGTTCGTTACCAGAACTAGGAAGGCCTTCTGGAAGGTCCCAACTAGCAGGCCATTGCTGATCGCATTGTTGTCAACCATGGTAGTCGGCTTCATAATGACGTCCTTTGGGCTAGGGCTAACAAGTATAGGTATACCACTGTCCAGCTTTGTGGTAGGATATGCCTTCATATGGTTCCTTGTTGAAGATGGTTTAAGGCTTCTGTATGACAGGCTGACTACCAAAAATAACTAAAAAAGGGCATTAACTATGTATTTTTTTATTTTTTATTTATAGAGATAATTTATTTACAAGTTTTAGAAGCATGAAAGCCAGTGAGCTTGCGATTTGGATGTATTAAACCAAAGGACATATGTCACCCCGGTTTGTCCATGTATCCCCTTTTGCCAGCAGCAGGTTTACCTCTGTTAGATTTGGCTGAAACCTTTTATGCTAACGCCGCTTTCCCTCGCTATCCTGAGTATTATTTTTGTGCTTATTGACTAGCCAATTAAATGAAATATTTTTACAATCATGTTTGAGCTCATGTGCTGGAATTTATTTTCATAAAGTGCAAGGACAGTTTTCCTGACCAGCGCTTTTACTTCATTGGGCCTGTCCTTGGCTAGGTAACCATCATGCTCCCTAATATTACTTCCAGTTATGGGTATGGATACCAACCATAGCTGTTCTAACATACTCTTCACGCTGAAGCGCTGGAGGTTCTGCGTATAGGCTACTTTCGTAGCCATTTCACACATAAACTCGATGTTTTTCACTAATTTTCGCACTTCATAAATATCGCAAGCTCAGTGGTTTCATGCTCTAAATTATCCTGTAAAAAGCGCTTAAAAGGCCCCGAAAATTTCTGACCGTTACTTTTAGAGATAATTTATATATAAATACCAACTAACTTTTCCTAAAATTGCTTAATTACCAAGCTTCAGGAAAAAACAGGCAATTGCCTATTTTCCTTTCATTAATTTTTTTCCTAAAAGTAATCTTTGAGGAAAATTAATCAACGCGCGTTGCTTTTTTGCTGTTATACAATAAATTTAATAATTTTATATATTAAATAAAGCAATAATGGTGTGGCTGTTTCTGCTGTTTGCAATTGCAGGCCTGGCATTTTTTTCTTACATTCTGGTATTGGGCATTGAATCTCTTGCGAAAACTTTGAATTTAAAGGATTATATATTTATGTTAATTGTTTTTCCAGTATTTTCAAGCCTACCTGACCTGGTAATAATAATATTAAATTTTATTTATGGGGGCAAGCTTGGGCCCGGAATGGCACTTTCAGCTGCAGTTGGCCAGCCATTTGTAGTTATTGTTTTTGGTATCCCCGCAGTTTTATTTCTAAATTTAATCAAATACGGTAAAAACGGCTCCAGGCTTTTCAAAGATTCTAAAGGAAGAACAAACAGAATCCTGTATATACCGCTGCTGGTTTTAATATTTGCATATCTCTCGATTATTTTTTTAACAAGAATTTATTTAATAATTTCTATCACTCTAATTACAATAATTGCATTTTACATTTATATCAAAAATTTAAAGGATGATGACGCTTCAGAAGATTTGAAAAAGATATCCACATTGTTAACGGTTTCCTGCATCATTGCTGGATCTATTGGATTAATTTTGTTTGGAAAATTACTGGTTGAATCGGTTATTCAAATATCCCTTATGACCAGAATTAGCCCATTTACGCAATCATTTATAGTTTTTCCACTTTCGGCTTCAATGCCTGAAATTTTTACATCTTTTTCCCTGATATTAATGGGGAAAAAAGAGGCAGCAATAGCTTCGTTGCTAGGGGAAATAGTGATAACAGCCACACTGTACCCTGCACTGATTTTTGTATTTTCAAGTCCAACGATTTCTATCATGGTGATGTTTGGGATGGCGGTGGAAATTGTTTCTGCAATAGCAACAATTATAACCAGCTTTAAAGGCCACCTGATTTATGTGATGCCATTGGATCTGACTATAATTGTTTTATACCTCTTTATTGCTTTTTAATGGATATTGAAACTCAGAGGCGCATCTCCCGCCATTAATTTATTAAAGTCTGATGCTCTCATGTAATTCATAAAAGCATTTTTTGCTTTTAGCCATTTGTGAATGCTTGTTCATAGATGAGGTCAACAATAAGGTAAAAGTTAAAAATACAATGGTTTAAAAATAAACATATGCGGTTGTCGTCTAGCCTGGTTTGGACGTCAGCTTCCCAAGCTGAAGGCCGCGGGTTCAAATCCCGCCAACCGCATTTACTGCCGTCATGAACAGAATCGGAGACATAAAATTAAGGTTTCAAGCAATTGCAATTGGAATATCCTATCTATAATAATTATGAATCAGATTTTGCATAATTGAACAAAAATTTTACGTAGTTCTTGAAGCTTTTCTTCTGGAATTTCATTATTTTTTAACTTCATAAGTACATTTAATGGTTTCAAGTCTCTTCTTTCTATTTTTTGAGATTTTTTATCAATTCCTAAAAACGTTTCAAAATCTTTATCAAATGAGTAAATTTTCCTTGTATAACTATTTTTATTATGCTCGAGGTAATCGTTTATAATATCTTGTATCTCTTTGTCGTTATCTTTGTCATATAATACTGAATGTGTAACCCCGAGTTTTCCGAAAAGATTCATATATCTATGAATGTTAAATTTTCCCATAGAATCCAATATGTATATGTGTTTATCTAAATAATAACTTAATTGATTATTCATTAAATATCTAAATGCCACCTTCTCTGTTGCCCCTTCACATATGATGACATGTTTTGCAAAAAAGGCGGAAGTTCTCTCAGAATCTAACCACATGAAGTACTTCAAAGCCTCCTCCTCTAGCTTTTCTTCGCTATCAAATCTTGCTTTTCCTAACCCCCTTTTTTCTATTTTTTGTTTCAAAGAATCACTTGTTTTAGGGTCATTTAATATATCAGAAAATCGTTTATTAAGGGTATTATTATTATCAAAAAGTTCTTGAACGTCTTTAATTTGAAATATGTTTGTAATATTATTTTGTTTCCTCACACTTAAGATCGATCCAAGGTCTTCTATATTCTTACTAACAAAAGTTGGGGAATGGGTTGATATAAGAACTTGTTGGTTTTCTTTTTGAGCAAATTTTCTAAGGCTAATGTTCAATTGCTCTTGTTGAGGGGGATGTAAAAATGCTTCTGGCTCTTCGAACAATAGAAGAGTTAAGTCAAGTGAAAAATTCGATGCCTCACTAGTTCTCTTATCAGAATATTCTGAAGATAATTTTATCAGAATAAAAATCAAATACCTCTGTAAACCTTGTCCAAGTAAATCCAAATCCACTTCTTTGTCCAGCCCTTTATCCTTAACATAGTAAGAAAATAATGACTTTACTATATCTTGAGGCTGTATCTGATTTACCTTCATTCCAAAATCAACCTCCCAAGGGTTCAATTCTTTATTTATCTTGTCTTTAAGAGCATTCAGCGAAATGCCATCTTCCGATGATTCTGTCATGAACTTATTGTTAAACTTGTCAATTGAAGAGTTCAACGATTTGAACGCTTCGCTTCTTGACACAACTTTTTTGAATACAAAGTTAACCATTTCCCTAAATGGTGAGGGTCCAGAGAGTTTTAGTGCTTCGTCAGCCATACTAACAGACGGGATATAGATAACCGTTCCAAGCTTAGCTTGCGAGATATTCCTTGCACCATAAAATAGGTTGTTAGACAAGATTCCATTTTCATATCCATAGATGTTACTCTGACCACTTTTCACTCGTTCTTCTGACTTAAAATAACGCCTAACCTTCAAGATATTATCTTTAGATTTGTATTGTTCTGCTAATTTTGATTGTTCATTAGCAGATGTTAAAAATTCTAATTCAACCCAGCTTTCTTTATCATCGGTATCAAATTTCGGAAAATCTCTTTTTTCGTCAAATTTGGCACCGTTATCTTCATAAAACATTCTAAGTGCAGTTATAACATTGGATTTACCCGCATTATTTTCACCAACAAGCATCGAAAAATCTTTCAAATCAAATTTAACTTCCTTAATAGATCTAAAATTGTGCAACAGCACTGATTTAATTTTCATTACTAATCAAGACCAATTATAGTTATTCATTATTTGTATAAAAATTTTTAAGATTAGTATATCAAGGGACTTATGTTACCCCCTCTGGCGCATAGTACATGGGAAGCACTGACTGCAATTTAAGCTGAAGGTCGCGGGTTCAAATCCCGCCAACCGCATTTTTCAGGGTTTCATGATAAATAAGCTGAATCTTTATCAGAGAAATTGTTCAGCAGGCTTTGCATATATCATCGCCTTCTCATGAGGGACCCCGAGTGACCCAGAATTTATGGTTTTGGGCATCCAATACATGTATCTTATTTACAGTTCCCTCTCAATGAGTCTTCAGGCCTTTGCTGGTACAATGCCGCTATAATGGCTTATTTAATACTTAAAACAATGCGTCAAAAAACCAATCTATATCTGTCTGGCAGTAGCTTAAAAGCTGCTTTGTTATGTTATGTCAGGATTAATTTTAAAAGTTAAGAAATTCAACTGATTTAGATGATCATAAATAACTACGAGCAGCTGCTATTTAATTTGAAGGATGAACGAGATTTGAATGCTAGAAAGATACTTCTTAATGCCCTTGAAGAAGCAGTATCATCAGTTGATCCAAGAAAACTGGTTTTAAATCATATAACTTTAAAGGGCAATATATTATTTATCGATAATGAAAAATTCGATTTATCACAATTTGATAAAATTTACGTTATTGGCGGGGGAAAGGCCTCTGGAGGAATGGCTGAAGCTATTGAAGCTATATTAAAGGATAATATAACTTCAGGCATGGTAAATGTGCCAGAAGAGCTTTTGAAAAGATATAGAACTGATAAAATAGCGCTTCACCCAGCAACGCATCCTCTTCCTTCAATAGAAGGCATGAAAGGTGTTGAAGAAATGATAAGGTTGGTAAAAATCTCGGAGAAGACGCTGATTATTTGCTTGATCTCTGGTGGAGGATCGGCGCTTATGCCTTTGCCAAAATCTACAATAACGCTAGATGACATGCTAAAAACAACTGACCTCCTGCTCAAGTCAGGAGCGAATATATATGAACTAAATGCTGTTAGAAAGCATCTATCGGCAATAGCTGGGGGTCAACTTGCTGAAATTTTCTACCCATCAACTATTATTGGATTAATAATATCAGATGTCATTGGCGATAAACTTGACACAATAGCGTCTGGCCCCCTTGCCCCTGATACCACAACATATGAAAAAGCCTATAAAATAGTTAAAAAGTATAGCCTGCTTGATAAATTACCATCTAGTGTAATTTCGCTCTTAGAGTATGGAATTAATGGTAAAATCAAGGAAACTCCAAAGCCCGGCAACAAAATATTTGATCATGTTCATCAGCACATAATTGGAAACAACAAAATTGCTATTGACTCTGCCAAAAAATATCTGAAGTCAAAGAAGGTCAGGTTATACGCTCAAGCAAAGCTTTCAGGCAATTCACTCAGTGTAGGATTCAATCTGGGTCACATGGCAAATGCGATGGGCAAACTTACTGAAAAGGACGGCATTGCCAGGTACATTATTGCTGGCGGTGAAACCACGGTTAAAGTTAAAGGCAATGGGAAGGGTGGCAGGAACCAGCATGCAGCTGCGGCGGCAAGCCTTAAGCTCGATGTAAAAGGAGTTGTGCTGGCGTTTATGGGCACGGACGGAATTGATGGACCAACTGATGCTGCTGGAGCAATAGCTGATAAGAACACTGTTTTGATGGCAGGCGGAAAGGAAATCGTCCTTAATTACCTAAATAACTATAACACATATCAACTTTTTAAATCGATTAACGGCCTCATTTTAACAGGTTACACTGGAACTAACGTTAATGATATCTTTATAGCAGTATCCTTTTAAGAACCTGGCTTATATTGAAAGATATGAGCCTTGACCTCACCGATTACAAAATAATAAATGCGCTTACTGAGGATTCTAAGAGGCCGCTCAGGAAGCTTGCAAGGGATATTGGAATACCATTTGGCACACTTTATAGTAAAATTAAAAGGCTTGAAAATATGGGGATAATTACCAGATATGTTGCAATATGTGACTATAGTAAGCTTGGATATGTTTTAACTGCTATAACTGAAATCACAGTTTCGAAAGGTAAACTTGTTGAAATAGAGAAGGAAGTAGCCGCAATGAACAACGTAATTTCCGTCTACGACGTTACAGGAGAATCAGATATTATAATAATAACAAAGTTCAGAACACCAGAGGAGCTGAGTTCATTTACAAAGAAACTATTATCAATGGAATATGTTGAAAGAACTTACACCCATGTAGTCTTAAATACTGTAAAGGAAAGCATAAAGATCGCTCTTGAATAAATGATTAATTAAAAATCCGTTTGGATAAGCTTATAAAATACCACTATTTTAGTAAAATTGTGGAATACCTTAGTATATTTTACATGGCCATGGAGACACTGCTTACTGTATTTGGCATATACTGGGGTATAATCATTGGCATTGGTTTTTTACAAAATATGAGAGTTAAAGAGGTAAATTTAAATGATATTCATCCAGTTCCGTTTTCTGTTATTATACCGGTAAGAAATGAAGAAAAAACCATTGGAAGATTGCTTGAAAGGTTAACAAAGATGGACTATCCTAAGGATAGCCTTGAAATAATAGTTGTAGAAGACGGTTCAACTGATTCATCCGCGGATATAGCCAGATGGTACTCAAAGGAGTTTTCTTATATTAAATTTTTTCATCTTGAAAACAATCAAGAAGGAAAGGCTGGGGCCCTTAACTATGGAGTTAACGCGTCCAATGGGGAATTAATAGCCTTTTTTGACGCTGATGCGCTTCCTGAAGTTGACTATTTTAAAAAGGCTTTAAAGGGCTATCTTGAAGGCAAGGAAGTTCAAAATGGTTTTTACAGATTTATAAACACTAAGGAAAGCTGGCTGCCCACCATATCCTTACTTGAAGCTGAAATAGCAAAGTATATAGCTCAAGGGTGTGAAAGGCTCTCTTTTCCCGTACCGGTTTTTGGGTATAATTTAGTTATAAGCAGAAAAATGCTTGATAAAGTTGGATTATTTAAAAAATCCCTGGCCGAGGATACTGATTTATGGGTGAGGCTTGTAAAGTCCAGAGTAAGGCCCCATTACTTTAATGGCAAAGTTCTAATAGAATCACCATCATCCTTAAGGGCCTTTGTTAATCAGAGGGTCAGATGGTACAGGGGATTTTTTGATACTTTGACGCTGTATAAGTTCAATTTTAAGAAAAAAGACGAGTTGCATGTTTGGCTATATTTAACCATGCCATTATTTTCTGCGATTTCATTTCTAATGTACATTATAGCTCCAACAGCAATCATGCTTTCCCATCACATATATGGCCTGTTAATGATTGGAGGGGTAGCTTCTAACATATTGGGAATGTCTCTAGGCGCTGCTGTTTATTTATATTATATTTATAGAGATAAAAGCGTTAGCTTCAAGGGCCCATTATCTGTAATTTACACTTTCGCATTGCTATTTTCAAGCTTCTTGGCCCTTACTTCAAAAGTGCTTGGAGCTAATGTTAATTGGTCAGTTACAAGGAAAAGCGGGTACACCGATTCCAAAAAATTATAAAAATGCACGTGTAAAATTAGTACAAATTAAAATTATAACATTTTGAATTTTTAAAATATTATCAAAAATGTATAATAAAAGTTATATACAGGTATTCTAAGGCTATCATAAAATTGAACGCAAACGTCGCCATAGCGATTAGCCCAAAAAGGGCTGGGAGAAAGCCATACTATTCAAAGGATAGTGGGTACATTAGCAGGTTAATTAACCTGTATAATAATGGCACCAGTGTGTATAAAATAGCTGAGCAATTGAATGTATCTGTGCCAACAGTTTACAGGTGGCTGAAGGGCATAGGCTTATTTGAGGGAAGAGAGAGGAACTTAGACCAAATAAAGTTAGAAATCGACCTAAATGGGTTTGCAAGGATTGACAAATTTGTAATTGGAAAAAGGCTGGAAAAGGACATGCCTGATGTAAGGACAGTGCGGGTTAACTTTGGCGTAGGAATGGAGGGAAGGAAATATTCAAGTACAGCATTTTTCGGCCACAGGCCGCCCGTGATGTTCTTTGTGGTTAGGGATGAAGAACAATTCAAATACCATGTATCAAAGCTAATGGAGGGATTATTCTATGAGCACAACCCCAAACCGCAACAGAGCCTCAAAAAGGCATTTACGCACTTTGTTCATTCATTTGGGTTTTACAGAACCCTTACCAATAGCCCATTTGAAAATATAACCTATTAACCGCCAAGCTTATACATTGGCCTTATGTAATTTGGCATATTATTGTTTTCAATATATTCTATTATGCCCCTAAATTTACCGTTTACTGCTCCCCTAATGATTTCCTTTATTTTGTCATCATCAACGCCATCCTCCAGTGGCTTCTTTAAATCAACTTCAAATTTAGAATACATACACGGCACAAGCTTGCCGTTTGCAGTTACCCGCAATCTGTTACAGTCCTGGCAAAATGGAGCAGAAACTGATGGCACAATGCCAATTTTTCCAGAACCATTTACGCTATAGTATGTTGATGTGCTGTGGGGCTCCCGTGGTATCGAAGTCAATTTATATGCTGTTGAAATTTTATCAAGTATCTCTTTAGCGCTTACAAACCTTGATGAATCCCAAGCCTCCCTGCCATTGAATGGCTCATACTCAAGGAACCTCACGGTTATGCCAGTTTTTAAGCTAAAGTTTACGAAATCCAGCACTTCATGGTCGTTAATTCCCTTCATAACTGTCATGTTAATTTTAATTGGTTCCATTTTAAGTTCTTTAGCGACATCTAATCCATTTAGTACAGCTTTCAAATTTCCTCCGCCTGTTATTTTACGATAATTATTTTCGTTTAACGAATGCACGCTTACGTTTAACTTAGAAAGCCCTGACCTTTTAAGTTCTGGGAGCTTGCTGCTCAAGTAATATCCATTTGTAGTTATGCTTATTGTTTCAACATACGTGTGAATGGCTTTAATTATCTGCGGAAGGTCGCTTCTGGCAAGAGGCTCACCGCCGGTGAGCTTCACTTCATTTACCCCCATCGATGAAAATAATTTAACCAGCCTTTCAATTTGGGAAATTTTAAGCAATTCCCCTCTATCAAAGAATTTTGGGTTGGCTGGCATGCAGAATATGCACCTGTAATTACATTCATCAGTAACAGAGAGCCTCAGCTTTGTCATAACCCTGCCGTACGAGTCACTTAACATCATTGATCATTGTCATTAGCCCTTAATTAATCCTTTTTGTTTAATTTTTGGCATATTCTTATTCAATATTAAATAATAAATGGCTTATGGAAAATTTTTTAAACGCATAAAATTTCCTTCTGTTAATTGAAACCAATTGTAGTGGTAAAAGTTGGAACTTCAGTGCTATCAGCAAATGGCAAATTAGATAAAGGAATGATAAGCTCCATAGCCAAGCAGGTGAGCACCTCAATTAAGGAGATGGGATTTTCAGTTGTGCTTGTAACTTCTGGGGCCATACTTGCTGGCATATCATTGCTTGGCTGGAACTTAAGGCCAAGGGACCTTACTTTAACTCAAAAACAGGTTTCAGCAGCAGTAGGGCAACCGCTATTAATGAAAATGTATATAGATAGCTTTGCTGCAAATGGAATCACAGTGGCCCAAATTCTAGTGACAGAGGAAGATTTAATGATAAAAAATTGCTATAATAACTTCATGCGAACAATCAAATCACTTTTAAAGTTAAACATAGTGCCAATTATAAATGAAAACGATGCCGTTTCAGTAAAGGAATTGCTTAATTTAAATAATAAAATGAGAAACGAGGTGCAATTTGGCGACAACGATAGGCTCTCAGCAATAATAGCCAAGGGAATCAAGGCAAATAAGCTGATTCTTCTAACGGACGTTGATGGCGTATATATATATGAAAATAATGAAAAGAAGTTACTCAGCGTTATTGAAACTAACGATAAAAGACTTTATGACAGCGTGGATGGGATGAGCGAATTTGGAAGAGGCGGAATAAAATCCAAGCTAGATGCAGCATTTATAGCTTCTTCATCAAATATAGAAACACACATAGTAAATGGCAAAAAAGACGGTTCAATGATTATGGCAATTGAGGGCAAAAAAATAGGAACCGTAATCACCGCAAAAGGGTTTATTAATAAATAGAAATCAAATTCTGTGCATGCAATTAATAGCTCAAGTGCTTGACATTGAGGCTAATAAAAAGTCAGCGATAATTAATGAATTAGATGCTGAAAAGTTGGGCGTTGTATTAAACGACAGGATGCGCATTTCTTCTCAGGGTGGAAGCATCACATGCATTGTTGAATTATCAAAATCCTTAGTTAAACCAGGCACTATTGCGATTTACAGAAACGTAGCCCAGGCCATATCAGCCAGCAATGGTGAAAGATTGGAGGTTGATTATGAACCAACGCCAAAATCAGTTGAATTTATCAGGAAAAAAATGAACGGCAGTAGGCTAGGAGACGCTGAGATTAAAAGCATCATAAATGACCTCGTGAAATCGGAGCTCAGCGACCTTGATATTTCAGCTTTTTTGCTTGCTTCCAATTATGTGGGGCTGGATCAAGAAGAGATAAAAAATATTACAGTTGCTATGGCTGAAACGGGGCAGAAATTAAATTTAAGCGGCTTTACAGTCGACAAGCATTCCATTGGTGGAGTTCCCGGGAATAAAGTATCCCTTCTAATTGTGCCTACCGTCGCTCTGACAGAACTATTTATACCAAAAACAAGCAGTAAGGCCATTACAAGCCCCTCAGGAACGGCAGATACTATGTCCACGCTGGCAAACGTTAAATTTGAGCTGAACGAGATTAAGGCAATAGTAGAAAAAACTCATGGATGCATAGTTTGGGGTGGAGCGCTTAACATAGCACCTGCGGATGATATGTTAATACGAATTGAAAACCCGCTGAGAATAGACCCCCGTGGGTTAATGATAGCCAGCATCCTATCCAAAAAGCTCGCTGTTGGAGCCAAAGTTGTCGCACTGGATCTTCCAGCTGGAAGGGGAACAAAAATAAAAGATTCAATGGAAGGAGAGCTTCTCGCAAAGGATTTTGTGGAAATTGGAAAGGCTTTGGGCATAAACATAAAAGCTGGCATAACATATGGGGGGCAGCCAATTGGAAGGGCAGTGGGTCCAGCGCTTGAAGCGAAAGAGGCACTTTCAGCTTTGATTGATCCCAGCTCCGCTAGCATGAGCCTGCTTTCAAAATCATCCTCATTAGCAGGATTGCTGCTGGAAACTGCAGGATTGGCAAACAAGGGGATGGGCTATGATGTTGCGCTAAACAGCGTTTTAAATGGCAAATCGTATGTTAAAATGAAACAAATAATTGCTGAACAGGGCGGTAATCCTGAAGTTAAGCCAGACCAAATACCAGTTGGCAATTACAGGCATGAATTTAGGGCAGAAGCTGATGGCTACGTTACGTTGGTTGATAATGAATCCATAGTTAACATAGCAAGGGCAGCTGGTGCTCCATTGGATTTAGGGGCTGGAGTTATTCTGCATCAAAAGCAGGGATATAAAGTTAAAAGGGGTGACGTTCTGTTTGAAGTATTTTCAAGCAAAAGTTCAAAGCTTTCCGAAGCAGTTAACGTTGCAAGCTATGATCCACCAATAATGATAGAAGGCATGCTACTGAAAGTCTATCCATCTTAAACGATTACAAGTTTAAAATTTATGTGAATTGTCATAATTTATGTTATATTTGAAATATATGAATCATTAAAAAAGTAAATTAAGCGGTAATTTTAATCCTACATAATGATTGATAAAGACAATAAAATGCCAAAGCTAATTGAAAGAAAAGAAATATACAGCGGCAGGACATTCAAACTGTTCAAAGAAATATATAACGGCGAAAACGGCAACGTGACTATTGAAGCCATCAGGCATAGGGGAGCTGTTGCGATATTGCCAATTTTGCCAGACAAGAAGATAATTCTTGAAAGGCAATTCAGATATACAATATCAAAGTGGATAATTGAAGCTCCGGCAGGCACGCTTGAGGATGGAGAAAGCGATGAGGATTGCGCGCTGAGAGAACTCAGGGAGGAGACTGGCTACGTTGCAAAGAAACTTGTAAAACTCGGTTCAATTGTGATGACACCCGGCTATGATGATGAAATGATAAGGCTATTTGTTGCATATGTTGATAACAAAGTGGAATCAACCAAGTTGGATAGAGATGAAATGATAAATGTTAATTTGTACAGCTATCAAGAAATAAGTGAAATGATAAAAAAAGGAGAGATATTTGATGCAAAGACAATAGCTTTATTCTACATGTCAAAGGAATTTGGAATTTTTTAGAGCTCCACTTCAAGCTTTTCAGTTGGTTTCAATGGATACGTCTTTTTGAGCACTTCCTCTGGCACAGGCCTGTCTCCAAAGAGATTTCTTTCCTTTAGCTTTGGTTTTACCACGTTGTTCCATGTTTCCCTGTCAATGTAGTATACCCTTGATCCTCCAAGTTCATGCTGAACCTGTGGCCATGGTTTTGTGGTATGCACATATCTGAATCCCATTCTGAATCCAAACGGGCTTTCAAATGTGGCCCACCATTCGTTAACACCCACAAAGTCAAATGCGTGCTCTATCTTTGATGCATAGGCCATTATTCCCAGATTGGATTTCCTTTTGAAAGTTATTGTGTGCAGGCTTATTGCTACATTTTCATCCCAGAATCTATGGTTAACTATGGACTGTAATTCACCATCTGGAGACGTAACTACAATAACGTAAGAATCCTTAATCCTGTTCTGAGCCCATGCCAGTATTTCAGAATATGTCCTGACGCCCACCAGATGGTAGAAATCCCTGTCGTACTTATGATCTATGAGTTGCTTTAGCGTTTGCAGCATTGCTTCAGCCTCTTCTTTCTTAGCTTCCCTTACTATTACTTCATCACCTTCCTTTGTCTTCCATAGCTTTGGCACAAAAGGAGTTTGGAACTTTGGATTGGTTGGCCCGCTGAGAAAATCCTCAATGTCCTCTATTGAAAACTTTAGATCTGTTACAGAAATCGGAACCTTTGGTTTTCCCATTGCACATTACCTTCTTGTTTTGCTTTTAATAAACTTTTATTATACAAATTAAGCACATCAGTTCTTATATTTTTAGCGGGCCCGGTGGGATTTGAACCCACGACATCTGGCTTCGCAGGCCAGCGCTCTATCCATGCTGAGCTACGGGCCCCCTTTAAATTTTATCTTATTGAGCCAAGGACATAGATGTTTGGCTTGCCGTAAAGTACTCCCCTTGCATCAAAAACTATTGGCGAATTTCCGGTCATATTTGAAATTTTTTCGTAATCTAGATCCTTGTATGATGAATGGTCAGTTGCTATTATCACGCCATCAGCGCCTGCAAGCGCATCCTTTATATCGTTTGTAAGGTATACATCCACGTTTGTGGATTTTATAAGTGGATCATGAACTTTTACATTTACCTGCAGGCTCTTCAATCTGCTTATTATTTCATACGTTGGCGATAACCTATCATCATCTACGTCTCCTCTAAAGGCAAGGCCAAGAACAGTTGCAGTTTTGAGGCTTTTTTTGTTAATTATAAATCGCTCTATAAATTCACTGACTACCACAACTGGCATCCTTTCATTTATCTTTCTGCTTATTTCTGCCAATCTAAACTGTGAACCTATGGCGTTTGCAGAATAAATCAGGAAATATGGGTAAACCGGTATGCAGTTGCCGCCAACTCCAGCTCCAGGCCTGTGAATATTGCAATACGGCTGAGAGTTTGCAGCATTCCTAACTTCCCAGAAATCAACTTTCATCTTTCCACAAAGCAGAGCGAGCTCATTTGCCAGTGCTATATTTACATCTCTATAAACTCCTTCTGCAAGCTTTTCCATCTCTGCAGCTTCAAGCGTTGACATCTTTATTGTCCCCTTTTTTGCAATTTTGCCATACAGCTCCGATGCCATTTTTAAGCTCCTTTCTCCTGCGCCTGATATTATTTTTGGATAATTTTCTTCTATGTCCTTTAAGGCCCTTCCTTCATAAATTCTTTCAGGGCTATATGAAACATAGAAGTCCTTTTCCACTTTAATCTTCAGGTTTCTTTCAATATGCATTATTATTTGCTTTCTTGTTGTCCCAGGGGGAACGCTTGACTCCAATGATATCATATCACCTTCCTTCATTCCAGAGCCTATGTCATTTATAGCTGACTTCAGTGCAGTAAAGTCAGGAACTTTATCTATTAAAAACACCGGAACTGTTATAACTTTAAATTTTGAATTGTATGAAGCATCCTTTCCATCCGTTGTAAATATTGCAGTGCCATTTTTTATGGCTTCAGAAAACGTTTTGTCAACTTCTGGTTCGTTTGGCAAAATTGGGACACCGTCATTTATCATCCCTATTTTTTCACGGTCAACGTCGACACCTATAACATTATAACCTGCTCTAATAAAGGCAGCAGCAAGAGGACCTCCAACTTTACCTATCCCATATACAGCTATCGTATTTTCTCGCATAAACATCTCTATCAGTGATTAGATTTAAATGTATCTTACTGCTCACAATATGTGATGACATATGAAATATAAACTGGTTGATATATTAGCATGCCCTGAGTGTAAAAATTATCCTCTAGAACTACACGTGGAGGAAGCTTCAAATATTAAAAATAAAATGCAATCTAACACAAAGCCTGAATGTGAGCTGTTCTGCAGCTATTTAAATAAGGATGTTAAAAGTTTAAATGGCGCTCCCTGTGCTGAATGCAATTCAATTGATATAAAGAAAGGCTATTTTGTATGTAATAAATGCAATAGGTGGTATCCAATTTTGGATGGAATACCTGAATTGCTGCCAGATTATATGAGAGATGCAAAGCGCGAGCTTGAAATATCTATTTCGCTTGGAATAAAGGTTAAAGGAACGTTTATTGAACGCTAAATTTTACTTTGTTCTGCGTTAACCATAATTTTATTTCATCAAGTTCAGAATCAATTGAATTATCACGGCCCTGGGTCTTGAGCTCAACTTTTACACGAGATACTCCCTTTTCTGATGCTGGATGAGTTTTTATGTAGACGCTTGGGTATTTTTTGGCCATTTTAGCAATAAGAGGTGCTAGCTCTGCTTCATATATGTTTTCAGTTAAAATTACGACCCCTCTTGATTTATTACTTCCAAATAATGGTTCAACATATCTGGTGAACATGTCCTTCATTTCATCAGGCACACCTGGCATAACTATTACTTTAGTACTTCCCCTGCTAATTAGTGCGCCTGGCGCAGAACCCGCGTAATTTAACAGCGGCTGACATCCCTCAGGAAGTGTTGCCATTTTTTCATAAGCTGATTTTATATTATCACTGGCTGGGGCTTTCCTATTTATCATAAATTTTATTGCTTCATCATTAACTACCAACCTTAAACCAAACGCTTCAGCTATTGACGCCATTGTAATATCGTCGTAAGTTGGTCCAAGCCCACCGGTTGTCAAAACCAAATCTGGTTGTTCCATTAAAACCAATTTAATTTCATTAATTATATCCTCTTTAACATCCCTTATAATTACAGCCCTTTTTAAGTAGCCTCCTAAATCGTATATTCTTTCCCCAAGCCACAGCAGATTCTGATTTAAAGTTCTTCCAATCAGCAATTCATTGCCAATATTAATTATTTCTACCTTTAACATATCATTGTTAAAAAAATAAATGCCTAAATAAATAAAACTGAAAAATCATTTAATGTGTATTGCCAGCTAAAAGCGCTAGAACTGCTGCTCTTGTATATAACAGGTTTTCGGCTTGGTCAAGTATTACGCTGTGCGGTCCATCCATTACATCGTCATCTGCTTCCTGGCCTCTGAAAACTGGTAAGACGTGTGTGACTATGGCATTTTTATCCATTGTATCTACAAGCTGCTTTGTAAGCTTCCAATCAGTGTATTTTTTGTGCAGCTCAACTTCTTTATCCTTTCCAAATCTGTTCATCCCAGTAGTAACACACGCATGGCTTGCCCAGCTCCTTGGAAACACCACATGAGCACCTTCTAAAGCTGATTTCAAATCGTGAGATATTTCAACCTTTGAACCATTGTTTGAAGCGTTTTGTTTTGCTTCTTCGACTATTTTCTCGTCAATGTCAAATCCTGGCGGATATGCCAGAGTTACATCCATGCCGAACTTTGATGAAATCAGCAATTCATCCTGAACGCTTCCCCAGCTCCTCACATGATCACTGTATGCCCACATTATAACGTACTTTTTCTTTTCGTATTTTCCATAGAATTTTTCGTCAATTGTCATCATATCGGCAATCGCCTGCGTTGGATGGTACATATCGTCTGCCATGTTGATCACTGGAATTTTAGAATGCTGAGCGTACTCTCTAATCACTGCGTTGCCTGCGCCATAGACATAGTCAACTGCATCTTCCAGGATCCTTACTCCCAGAGCGTGGCCCAGCCTTTCATACATGTGAGCTATATCAGCTCTACTTTCTCCTTCAGACCCCCTTGTTGTTTTAAAATCGATAAATTGAGCGTGGCCGCCCAGCATTGTCGCCGCTGCCTCAAAACTGGCCCTTGTTCGTGTGCTTGTATTGTAAAATAACATAAAAAATGTCTTGTTTTTGAAAAGTTCAGGAACATATCCAGAATAGTACCCCCTTTTGATATCTTTAGCTGTATCTATTGCAAATTGCAGTTCCTCTCTGCTCCATTCTTGTGTTGAAATCAAATCTTTTCCGTGCAACTCATAAATTGACATTCTTGATCGCTAATGCTTTTACAGTGTGGCTTTTAACATTTTTGATTCTGGTCAAAGAAATCAGATGCTCTTATAATAAAGTCAGGGGCTGTAAAAGTCCAATGCCAGTGGGCGCCTGTTGATATCAGAGCAACTTCCATACGAGGGGCTCAGCTGTGGTTATTCAGCCTGGCCGTTAAAACAGGAAGCCTTGGAACATGAGTGGGATGTTACTCCTTTTTATCCTCGCCGCCCTTAAACATCCTTGATAGTTCTGCCTTTAATTCAATTATGCCATCCCCATTAATTGCAGAAGTAAAAAAGGCTGGGCTTAACAAGCCGCTTGATTTTGCCACCTTATATAATCTGTAAAGGGCATGTTCTTTTTCCATTAAATTTTCAGTAAATAATTCAGTGTTTGTAAACCATCCTTTTACCTTTTCCGTAATAGATTTGTCGAGGTCTATTTTATTTATTACCTGAATAACTGGATTTTTATACCTTAATGAAATTGCTGAAAATAATATTTCCATCACCAAAAAGTTTCTAACTTCAGACAGTAAAAATATGTCAGATATAAATAGAATGGCTTTGTTTTGGCCTCCTATCCTCTCAAATATATATTGCCCACTTTGCCTAAATAAAAAAAGTTCCAGCTGTCCAGCCGTGTCCACTATTAAGTAATCAGCATCCTCAACTTCCATCACAATCTCATTTATCATCGTTGCAAGCATGTCCATTGAAAATATCATGGTTCCGTTGGCGCCTAACCCATACTTACGTGATAAACTGCTTCCATCAATGTAGTTTCTTGCATCAACTGTTGGTTCATATGTTAAGTTATCTGAAAATGGATCCAGGTTAATTATAGCAGTTTCCCATCCATCCGCCATAAGGGATTTGCTTAATGCCCCAGCAATCATGGATTTGCCAGATCCGGCGGTTCCAACGATAAAAACAACATCCATGCAGATTTATAAGGCATATATATTAAAAAACTCTGCCCTTTGAGCGCCCAAATGAGAATACAGCTATGTTTAACAAAATAAAAAATATGGCAAAGGTTGAAATTCCAACCGGGTAATTAAGTTGACTTATAAGTATCCCCCCTAACACTGAAGATATTATTTCACTGGCACCAGATGATGCATTATAAACAAGATATCCAATAAGCCTATCGCTTGAATTTTTTAAAAAGCCATACAAAATTAACGGCGAATAAATGCCATGAGCCACTCCCAAAGTGAACATTGATATAAGGAAAATAGCTGGCTGCCTGAAAACCACCCCAATTAAAATAGAAAAGCCGTATAACATTACAGAAATCTTCTGAACAATGCTTCCAGGAGGCTCATGCAACATATATAAAATCAACCTAACGATAGCAGAAGTTACAACTGAAATTAAAAAAGCTATAGATACCATTGTTAATGAAAAATCTAAAAATTTATATGCATATATTCCCAAAAACGTAACTGCAAATGGCCAAGCCATTGACCCTGATACAGCGCCAATTATATTATTAATTAGAGCTTTTGATGATAGCAGCCTCTTAATTTCCTGTACATTCCAACCATTATCTTCCCTATGTCCTTTATAAGGGTAAAATATTGCTGTTAGCAAAACCAGCAGTAATACTATTAATGATAGAGCAATTAGATTTTTTAAGTTAAAGAACAAAAGCTGTGCAAGAATAGCCGCAGTTAGCCCAAAAGCCAACCCAGCGCTATAAATTGAAACGCCCTTATGTTCATCAGTGTAAGAGCTTGCTCCGCTTCCAGCGCTAAAGGCCGAAACCATCATAAATATTATGTATACTGAAATAAGCAGCAGTATTTTAATATTTGAAGATAAAAGCAACGCCATAATTGCCATAATTAAAAATGAAGCAAAAATCACTCCCTTTTTTTCCAAGAACTTAGAATATAGTGCCCCCAATAATCCAAATATCCATAAAACAAGTATAAAATACCAGTATGATCTTGCAGATGCTATATCAAAATCTATTAATATCAATGGAAGGGTTGCCTGAAAGAAAAAGCTTATTATCCTCAGTGAAAATGCTGAAATAAATAACCTTAAATTATATTTTATCATATATCTCCTTTACCATTTTTGATACCCTTTGCGGATTATGGAATGTTGATACCTTATTCAAGGCATTTTTTGACATTTTAATTCTTAGCTCATTATCATCAATTAATTTCAGCAACTTATCATACATTTCGTCTTCGTTTTTAACTGTAAACCCATTAATGCCGTCTTCCACTATTTCTCCAAGCGCGCCAACCCTTGAACTTATGACCGGCACGCCATGTGCAAGCGCTTCAAGAGCGGCAATTCCATAGGCTTCCTCTCTTGTGGGAAAAAGAAAAACGTCAGCTGCTGGAAAAATTTGGTTATCAAGGAAGGATGATGATACTGAGGGATAATACGATAGCCATTCTTGTTTCTCAGCAACCCCCTTCCCTATATAAAACATCCTGACATCCTTTCTTACCTGGGCTATTCTTTTCATTATAGCCAAAGCGACATCACCGCCTTTTCTTTTCATATCCCTTCCTATAAATAACACGTTAATGCCGTTATGCTTTAATTTTAATGGCTTTATTTCATATGGTAAAGGTATTACCTTTGTTTTATAGCTGTCAACTCCATCGTTTCTAAATCCCTCAGCTGACCATTTTGACCAGGTTATTATAAATTCAGCATGATTTAAGATACCAGCAAGCAAATCAACAACCTTTTCGCCAAAGCCGTTGTTTATTTTCATGTAATTTCTAATTATTTGAGATGGAGATTGATCATTTTCATGTATCCATGGTTTTCTATACCTGTAAAACGTCCAAAAAAATGAATGGATGAATTTTGCATCTGTGTTAATTACAATTGCCTGTAATAAAAGCGCTTTTGCCAGCATATAGAGATTTGTCATTTTGTTAAATGTAACGTTTCTTATGTAATTTGATTGAGAAAACCTATCGGTCATTATTTCATAATGATACCCCGTAACTCCGTATTTTACCCTCAGAGCCGGCCCGCTCTTTAATTTTCCCGTAATAGTATCCTTTTCGCTGACCAACAGGACCTTAATGCTCAAACTATGATCATAAAAAACAGTTAGTTAATAAATAATTTTACGTCGTTAAATTATTTAAATCACAGCAAAATCACTCGTAAAGCTTATTATTATGGCTCCGTTCCAGAGCTTATGCTAGTATTTGTCAATATATTCGTAGAATCGCCTATGATGGACAGCGTGTTAACATCATTAAATAGCATACCTGAGGTTGTTGAATTATACGAAGTTACCGGTGAGTTTGATATAATATCCCTTATAATGTGCAGAGATATAGAAGATTTCAGGCATATCCTTAAAGATAAAATATTGAAAATAAATGGAGTAAAGAGCACAGTAAGCGCAGTTGTATTGCACGTTCATAAGGGCGATAAAGAAGAATAATGAGCATAAATAAGGCATGCTCAAAATGTGGAAAACCGGCCTTTTACTTTAAGCCATATTCTGGGGAATATCTTTGTAAGAAATGCTTTGTAAAATCCATTTATGATTTAACGTTAAAGGCAATAAGAAAGCACCAGATGATAAAATACGGTGACAGAATTGGAATTGCTGTATCTGGTGGAAAGGATAGCATTTCATTGCTATATATAATAGCCAAGTTTTTTAAGGATAATGAAATATTTGCCATAACTTTGGATGAAGGAATAGAGGGCTATAGAAATGAAGCGATACAAATAGTCAATGACATGGCGGCAAAGTTAAATATAAAGAACGTTGTATACAGGTATAAAGATATGTTTGGATACACTATTGATGAGGCCCAGCCTTTAAGGAAGCAAACATCATCATGCACCATTTGCGGAATATTCAGGAGAAGGGGGCTGGACATGGCTGCAAAGGAGCTTGGTGTTGATGTGCTGCTTACTGCGCATAATCTTGATGATTTATTGCAAAGCTATTTTATCATGCTCTTTAATGGTGATATTAATAAGATAATGTCGTTTTCCCCGGCAATTGAAACTTCAGAAGCCTTTGGAATAACCAAAGCTCACCCGCTCATGTACATTTATGAAAAAGAAATAAGTGTGTTTACCTACCTTAAAGGATTTAAAATGCAAACTGTAACTTGTCCTTATATGAATCAAGGTATAAGGTCAGAAATTAGGGAATACCTTAACAAAATGGAGGAGGAGCATCCAGGAATTAAATACCAGCTCCTAAATTCATTTATTAAACTGAAAGATGTCAAACATAAAATTTCTGGGAGTTTTTGTAAAAAATGTGGATGGCCATCCCAGGGCGATATCTGCCAAGTATGCAGCACAGTTGATATGTTAAATGTAAATAAATTAAAGGTGGAATAAGTTTGCTATTAATTTATGCCACTGTTGCAATTGCCATAACCTTCATAGCTGTTCTGTTGCTGACAATTTTTTTTGAACGGTTACTCTCTGACCGTCAATTAACGGTTCCAGATGCTCATAAGCTGGATAAAAGAATGATACCCAGGCCTGGTGGTCCTGCCATTTACATAGGCATAATTGTCATATTGCTTATATTCATGAGAAACGTTGAGGTGTTCGCTTTAGTAGCAGCTGTTTCAATTGCTATGTTAGCTGGATTGATTGATGATTTTTTTAAGTTTGGTGGCATTGAGAAGCCCATCCTTACTGCCATAGCAGCTGCTCCATTTATAATCCTTGGAACCTATAATCCAAATCCCTTTGTTCCTTTTGTAGGAACCGTAACTATTAAAATCCTTTATCCACTGCTTTTGATAGCAGGATTTTCAATATATTCTAACGCGACTAATATGCTGGATATATATAATGGAATACTCACTGGAAGCGCTATAATAGCTACTGTTCCGCTTTCCATCTATTTCTATATAAATGGCGAATACGGCATTTTATTTATTTCATTGATTTTTATTGCCGGACTTGCTGGATTTTTAATAAGGCATGCTTATCCATCAAAAATATTTCCGGGGGACAGCGGGACGCTTTTCATCGGTGCATTTTACTTCGCACTGATGATACTTGGCAGGGCAGAAGTCATCGGAATCATAGCAACATTGCCCTTAATTTTTAACGGTTTCTTTATACTTACTTCAATAAGGGGATTTAAAGAGCATTCAAAAGTTCCGAGGCCTGTTATATTTACAGATGAGGGGAAGATTATTGCGGTAAAAGGCAAGGAAGTACCAATAACCTTAGCCAGGCTTTTGTCATCAGATGGAGAAATAACTGAAAAGGAAATCATTTATGATGTATGGATTATGTTTGCTGTTTCAGCATTGCTTTCAATAATCACCGCGTTGGTGTTTTTCAGATGAGAACCAAACCAGCCCTGGTCATGATCTCAGTAGTGGTGATTTCATGGTTGCTTTTACTTTTATCGTTCTTTGGAATGTCCTTGGCATTCAAATTAACTGATGGTGTGCGTGGCTTTACAATACAAATTATAAGGGACCTTCTTGGCCTGCTGCTTTTTGTAATATGGGTTTTTCTTTTCTTAATGATGAGAAAACTTGCAGCAAGAGCTTTAAAATTATATTAAAATAAGCAGTTGCAATTAAAATTTTTAAAAAAAGTCAGCAAATATTATTAAATAATTAATATTTTAATATGCAAAATAATGATAATTTTAAATTTAATATTTAATCTGTTTATGAAAATAGCATTATTGAACCCGTATTATCTAGCAGCTATTTTACTGAATAGTGTTGCTAAGGAACTTCCATTAAAAGTAATATTTTACAGATTGGTTTCAGCTCGAAAGCCACCGCTATGTGGATGAAGCGCTTAATGCTTATAAGCTAGCTTTGCATAAAATAATTTGAATGCAGCCAAGCCATAAGCGCATCGTCCAAAGAGAAATTGGCCAGCGCAATCAGGGTTATGCTGGGCAGGGAAAAGCGCAGCTGATCAAGAAGGCGCTGGGAAACAGCAGGTTTGTCTGGAACAAGTTGCCTGAGATGAACATGGAGCTATATAGGAAAAAGATGAAATTCAGGATTGATGAAAGAAGGCTGGTTTTGCCAAAGGTTGGATGGGTAATGGAAGGGGATTTGAACGCTTCAATGAACATGCTTAAAAGAGTATTGAAGCTGATAGCTTCCTCGGTGAGACACATCGAGCATATGCGCGAAATGGTTTCCATGCGGCGCAGAACCTCTAGCGCTTTGGCGCAGAAAGTATGTCAGACTAATGACAATTCAAAAATTGATGGATTAAAATTGAGGTGATCAGGTTATGCCTAATTATAGAAAGTTACAGAAAATAGGCGGCTCATCTTATTTTATAACCTTGCCAAAGAGCTGGATACAGAAACACTCGCTTGATAAGAACGCGATAATCTTTATGACTGAAAGCGCAATGGGTGACCTTATAGTGGCTCCTTTAAAAATTAAAGAAAGTGCTCGATCAGCATATCTGAAGTTAGATAACGATAACTATGAATTTATTATAAAAAGAATTGCCGCAGCATACATAAACGGATGCACAGATATGAACATAACATCTTCAGAAAAGCAAATTCTCAAAAAAATTGAAAAGCACATTCAAAGCAGATTTCCAGGATTTATACTTACCAGGGAGGGCGAGGACTTTATTACATTAAAGTTTGTTGCAGATTTAAGTTCCGTAAATTTTATAGAGCTTTTTGAGCGCATGGATAGATTGACATCATTTATGTGTGATGAGATCAATGATAAAAGCGCTTTAAAGGACTACGATATTGAAATTGATAAGCTATATTTTTTATTAATAAGAATTTTAAGAACGGCTGTAATGGACAGTTCACTTGCTAAAGTGATTGGCCTATCAGCAGTTCAGATACTTGATTTTAGGTTAGTTCTTCATGCCCTGGAGAGATTTGGTGATGAGTTGGTGATTTTATCAGGCATATTGAAACCTGAACAGCTGCAAAAAATAAAAGAACTAAAGGAAAATGCCATAAAGGCCTTTGAGGGGAATTCTGAAATTACACCAAGTAAAATTGAAGAATTAAAAGCTCAGGCATATAATTCTTCAGCTGTGGTAGACAGTGAAAGCAAACCGCATTTGTGGAGGTTAATAGAACTGGCTTCTGATATAGCAGATCTTTCAGAAACATTGTATAAATAAATAAATAAAGGATGTTTAGAAATCTTTTTAATCATAAATATGGCTGTAAATGGCGTGCAAGCTTATCCGGGAGATGAACTGGCAGTAATTGAAGAATATGAGCCGGTTGGCGATTATTTTATTGAAGATGGCCAAATAATTGCCTCCAAAGTTTCTATAGTGAATAAAGATAAATCCCTTAAACAAATTCATATTCGAGGATTGGTTAGAAAATATGTGAAAGTAGGGGACACGGTGTTAGGTCAGGTTGAATATGTGCAAAAGCCATTTGCCCACGTAGTAATCTTCAAGGTTAATGAAGAAAAACTGCATGGAGATTTAAAGGCAATGCTTTACTTTGACCCCTATCTCAGGGTAACCCCATTTAATGAGGGAGCCATTGTTAGAGCCAAGGTGATAGGGCTTACGGCTGGCCATTTAATGCTTGACATGCAGGATGATAAGATGGGCGTTCTGGAAGCCTGGTGTCCATATTGTGGAGGGCCACTGGTGAAAAGGGGAAAAAATATGCTAAGGTGCTTAAAATGCGGTAAAAACTCATTTATGAGATTGGCACCTGATTTCTATTCAGGTAATTCTAAAAAAATTAATCGCAGCAACATTTTTTAAATCAATAAGTTAATGTTAAGTAATGAGTAATGGCCAAAACGATATCATTGAAAGGTTAAAGGCGGTAATTGATCCTGAATTAAAGAAGGACATTGTTTCATTGGGTTTTATAAAAAATGTTAGCGTTGATGCAAAGCAAGTAAACATAGACCTCAATCTCACCTCACCTGCATGCCCTTATTTAGATGATATTGTGTCAGATATCAATAAATCTCTTGAAGGTTATTCGGTAAACATTAACTTAGGATACAGTGTGCCCTCAGGCGCTTTGACAAGAAAGCAGGGTATACAAAGAGTTAAAAATATAATAGGCATAGGAAGTGGAAAAGGCGGTGTAGGAAAATCAACCATTTCCATTTTAACAGCTCTTGCACTTAAAGAAACAGGAGCCAAGGTTGGGATCCTCGATGCAGATTTTTATGGGGCAACAATACCTTCAATGCTTGGAGCTATGGAACAGCCAACTGTGGGCGATAATCAAATGATTGAACCTGTGGAATACTATGGGTTAAAGATAATTTCAATGTCTTACTTTTTGCCTCCCGGTGCCAGTCTAATTTGGAGGGGACCACTGCTGGCTAAGGCAATAGATGATTTTGTCACAAAGGTAGAATGGGGTGAATTAGACTACTTGGTGATTGACATGCCACCTGGCACTGGGGATGTGCCTTTGACGTTTTCACAGGAAAGGCTGATTAATGCAGCTGTAATAGTGAGCACTCCTCAGCCAGCTGCACTTAATGTAGCGCTAAAAATGGTTGATGTTTTCAATAAACTAAATGTTCCAATTGTGGGCATTGTTGAAAATATGAGCTATTTAATTTGCCCCGGCAGCAAGGAGAGAGTTGACCTGTTTGGTCAGGGGGTTGTTGAAAAAAAGGCAAATGAAATTGGCATAACTTACCTTGGGTCCATGCCACTTATACCTAAATTAAGGGAAGCAGAGGATGTTGGATTAGATTTAGAACAAATGGATGATATAATAAAATTATACATGCCAATAGCCAAGAAAATAGCCGGAAGAATAAGCGTAATAGATTTTAACGCAAAGGACAGGCCATTTTTCCTGAATGTGCAGAAGAAGCCAAAACAATAAACAAACTGTAAAATAAAACATATTTGGGCATATCAATTACTAACTTGCGATTCACCTAGGATTTTTTCGGCCGCTTCAATCCCAGATACTCCACTGGAAGCCACACCAACACCATTGTATGGTGCTCCTGCAAGGTATAAATTGGATGGTGTGGCTTCGTTTATTTTTCTGAGTAATTCAGAATGTCCTATCATGTAAATTGGAAGAGCTGCATCCCAAACCTTTACTGTATATTTCTCAGGAAATTTATCGGTTACCCCAATTTGGGATAATTCTTCTGCAGCGTTTTGCATTAATTGTTCTTCAGATTTTATGGAATTAGCATTTATAAAACACCTGATTAGCTCATGGTCTTTCATTTTTGCGTAACTCCATTTTCGACTCATAAAGGTGCATCCACGCAGTTTTAGTCCTGAAGTACTGGGAATCAGAAAGCCGGAATATTTGTCATGAAGTTTGATGGAACTTTTTCTGTAAACAAAATTTACAACAGCTATGTTTGAATATTTAATTGATAACAATAATTGGCTCAGCCTTTTATCAACGCTGCTTAAAAGCTTCGAGGCAATATAAGAAGGAACAGCCAATATTAGCTTATTGCATTTAATGTTGTTTTTACCAGCATTTATTGACCATCCGTCACTGCCCTGTTCAATGCTGTCAGCTGTTATGCCGGTAACTATCTCCACACCACCTTTCTCAGCATATTTCTTCAAACCTTCAACTATTCCCATCAAACCATTTAGAGTTGAAGTTATGCCAAACTGGCCTCCGCTTCCGTGCCTTTTGCTAAAAAATATTGAAAGGCTTTTACCGTCCCTGACTGCATTATAAACATAAGGAATGTAAGATTTAGCGCTAATTATGGAAATATCAGCGCCCATTATGCCCCCAAACAGGGGGTCAATGACGTTTTTTGTGAATTCAGACCCAAACTTCTTTTCAAACAGCTCCTTAATGCCTATATCCTCCTTTAAATCATTTAATTTAAACAGGGGTTCTAACATTGCCCTTAAATATCCAAAAGGCGAAAGCATTCCTGATGTTATAAATTCATAAATATTCATTAAATTAAATGACGGTATGCCGCTCATCAACGATTGTGGAAACTCCCTTAGTTTATTTCTTGCAAATATGTAAAATTTCGATGTTTCAGGGCGGATTAAGCTATCAAGCACATTGGCGCGCATCATAAGCGCATCAAATTTTTTGTAACCAGTTATCAGCTCATCAGGTCCTTCTTCTGTTAATATACCTAATGTATTTGTGGTTCTAATTTTACCTCCAAGGCTATTTTGAGATTCGACCAGGAGTACCCTTTTGCCAGCTTCAGCTAACTTGATGGATGCTGAAAGCCCAGATATGCCTCCGCCTATTATAATTGCCTGGTATTTTTGATTGCTTAACACGCCAGTAATATAAAGCTGATTAATAAATAGTTTAAGCTTCTTTAAATATCGATAGCCTTAACATGCAATCAAATATTAAAAATCTATTTGGTAAAAAGCATTCCCATAATGTATATGTTTTAACATTATTCATATATATCTAACAAGATATCTAGCAAGATACATCAAAGATAATAAGATAATAAAAAATAGCTTTTTATTATAAAAATAGAAAATAGCTTTAAATGAAGCAAATATTATTTTACCTTTTGTATCCTATTTTCCTCAAAAAGGCCCTTCTTTCTTCTTTATCCCGTTCTCCTTCTATTCCCTGGGGCTTCATTCCATCTATTATACCAACTATGCCCCTTCCATATCCATTGTCTGCAATTAAAACGCTTATTGGATTAGCTGTTGCAGCATAAACGTTGACCACTTCCTGAACTGCCTTTATGCGATCAAGAACGTTTATGGGAAAGCTATCTTTCAAATAAATTACAAATGAATGACCTGCCCCAATTGAATTTGCAGCCTTTATAGCGAGGTCAATGCATTCTTTATCAGTCCCATCGAACCTTATCAGCGCTTTGCCACTTGATTCACAGAAAGCAATGCCAAATTTTACTCCTGGCGATGTGGTTACAATAGCTTCATAAATATCCTCCACTGTTTTTATAAAGTGTGACTGACCCAGTATTATGTTATAGCTTTCTGGGACAGTTAACTTAACCTCCTGGATATCCATGACATTAAAATCTAGCACATTTTAATATATTTTACCTGTATAAATTTTAAAAAAAGGTTTAAAGAAGAATTTAAGTTTATATATGCTTATCATTTAAACAATGGTATGAGTAGTGAAGAGTTTAGTGTTAAAATTGGTCCTCCCAGGTTAACAAAATATGAATTTGCAAGAATTGTTGGTGCGAGGGCACTAATGTTGTCATTTGGAGCTCCTCCGTTCGTTAAGGATAATTTTAAAAATACATTTGAAATGGCTGAATATGAAATAAGGAACAAGCTGCTGCCAATAATAGTGAGAAGAACGTTGCCAGATAATCAATATCAAGATATCCCGCTGAATTTTCTAACTGTGCCAGTTATTTAATATGCTATTTATAAAATAATCTTGTATGTCAAGCACGTCGTTTCGTTGCGGTTTTTCCCTTGTTCCTGCATCTGTTATAAGTTCAGAAATTAAAGATAATGGCACCCTTTCAAACAACCCAATTTTTACTCCTTTATAGTCTACCTTTAATGAAGGTGGAGGAAACCCTTCTGTAGCCTTATATGATTCACCAACAGCAACTACCGGCAATTTCAAATAATTTGAAATGCACGCTAAAGGTAATGAACCAACCTTGTTCATAAGGTATCCACCTGCATATAAACCATCAAACCCAATCACAGCGTAATCAGAGAATTCAACAAACTGATAAATTGATGAATCCGGAATTATGCTAACGTCAGCAAATTTTGAAAGTTCAGATTTTGCTGTTTGAGATTCCTCTCCAGGAAATGATTCCATAAGATAAATTTTTTTAACCTTACTTTTCTCTAAAATAGCCCTAACTGCAGAAGAATTGCTCAAAGTAATTACAGCACTGGCTTCAATTGTGTTTTCAGATATCCTTTCCTTCGCAATTTTTCCAAATTCCTTTAGTTTATATAAGGTTTCATTTAATTTATTAGTTTTTAAAGCATTTGACAGTACTTCTATTACGTTCGTTATTGAAGCCATCCCTGGCCTCAAATCAGCCAAATTTGTAAGCGCAACTTTAACATCACCGGCATATTTTTCAACATACTCTATGGCCTTTTCGTAATACCATGAGGATCCATGAACAAAATCATTTTTCATGATTTGCAGCAGTTCTTCAGCATTCGGTGAGCTCATTAGGAACTTTCACCAGCATCTTCCCATGGTAAATTTCCCAATTTTAAATTTTCAAGCAACGATTTGTATATCCTGTAGGTCATCCCCCAGATTACTATCCCATTATATAATATTGTCCAGTTGTCATATATTCCCTTCATTTTTTGCCTTATAAGCACTGCATCATGAAGGTCCAGTGGTAGCCAGTAAACGCTTACAAGTTCATCCCTGTTTATTTTAATGCCATCTATTTTTTTAACTGTAAACACTACAGGTAACACCTTAATGGAAAAGCTGTTTGATGGCCTATGAACTTCCATTACGCCTCTGAACTGTGAATTCCCAAGGTCAATGCCAGTTTCTTCCAGCGTTTCCCTAATAGCAGTATTTACCAAATCGCCATCAGCTGCTATATATTTCCCGCCTGGAAACACTACATCACCACTCCATGGATCGTCATCGCGCTCTGTTCTCTTAGCTACAAGTACGCTGTTTTTACTTTCATCGATTATTATGGATACTGCTGCCCATTTATCTTCACTGGTTGGCTTTGGCCTAATTTGCGATAAATTTTTAAAATCCAATTTAATGCTCAAAGTTTCCTTCTCTGAAATAAAAGCATTTATCCTAAAAAATAATTTAACATTCAAGCATTCAAGATGCATGCAGGGTCTGAAGCAAGTGGATCTCCAAAATACGCAAATGCCCTTGCCCTGCTGCCCCCACATTCCCACTTATATTTGCATGTATTGCAGTTTCCATGGAATGCCCTTGCCCTTATGCTTTTTAATAGTGGGGATTCTCTGTACACTTTTACCAGATCGTCTGTTTTAACATTTCCAATTGGCACTGGCAGGAAGCCACCTGGATATATTGTTCCAGTATGATCAATAAATATTATTCCATCTCCATCAAGTGTTCCCTTCTGGCCTATAGTAGAGGCGGATATTGGTTTTCCCATTAATTCTATTAACTCTTCATGGAGCTTTTCATATAGCTGGGATGAATATTTCTTACCTTCATTTCTTTCTCTGAGCACTCTTCTGATAAATGGGCATTCAACAGTTCTAATTTGAACATTGTACTGAGATGCATCGTACAGGAAGTTGCATACTGCTTCATACTCTTCAGGCGTAAGATCAAGGAGTTCTGAACCTCTACCCGTCTGTATAAGGAAAAATACTTCCCAGATTTTTACCCCTAGATCATAAATTAGCTTGAAGATTCTTGGTAACTCCAAATAGTTTATTTTCATTACTGCAGTGTTAACCTGTACAGCGAGCCCGGATTCAATTCCTTCTCTAATTGCTTTTATTGTTTCTTGGTAAACCCCGTTAACGCCCCTTATTTTTTCATGCGTTTCAGATAAACCATCTAAGCTGATTGACATAAATTTAGCTCCAGAGCTTTTCATTTTAGCCAAAGAATCATGATCTAACCTCGGTGACACAGCTGGCGACATGGCCACGGGCAAACCAACTGATGATGCAGCCGTAATTAATTCATATATATCATCCCTCATAAGGGGGTTGCCCCCAGTCAATATCAAAACGGGAGGCCTGGGAAGATCTGCAAGCCTGGCAAACAATTTTTTGGCATCATCTACTGTCAATTCTTCTGGTGATCTTCTTTCTATTGCAGAAGCCCTGCAATGCAGGCACTTTAATTCACATGCTTTTGTGGTTTCCCAGAATACTATAAGTGGTCCGCTTTCATATGGGCTCTTTATCATGATATTCAGTTTTGATAGTCTAAAAATAAATTGTTTGCTGTATTTTTATCAAGCGCATCAAATACGGATCGTATAATTTTAATTAATACAAAGGAATTAATCGTTTAAAGCGCTTGATTAAACCCAATTTATGATCCATATTAACGATCCTTAAAAATTAAAAATTTCCTTTTCTAGCAAATTTTAGTAAATTCTCAATAACATGTATATGCCAACCAGGACTATTATTGCACCATAGGCTATGCGCAGCGTGTTGCGTGGAGCCTTTACGGCAAGGCTTGTTCCAGCATATCCTCCTGCCACTCCCCCTATAACGTAAAGTATTGCTATTGCAATCAATGACTCACCGAAAACAGTATATTCAAGGCCACTTGCAACTCCAAAAGTACCAACGCTCAGCAAGCTGGTTCCAATAGCTCTGGTTATGCAAAGGCCTGATGAAAACATCAGGCTTGGAACAATCAGAAATCCACCGCCTATCCCAAAATAACCGCTTAGCAATCCAACCAGGAAGCCCAATCCACCCACTTTAATGGAAGTTTTTCTCGTTAACTTGGGGCACTTTTTTAAGGACTCACTTAACCTGTCTGATTCAGTTAGGGTTCCTGCGGAAGCTGCTTCTTTCCTTATTGCCATATATGCCCCCAGCACTATCATTGCTATTGCAAAGTACGTCAGCAATTCACTTCCCGGCGTTATTCTTCCTAAAAATGCACCTATTAGGGAGCCAATCAGCCCAAGCCCGGCAAAAAATGAACCCACTTTTAGAGCTACGTTCTTTTTTCTCAAATGCATGTAAGAATTTATATACGCATTGATCCCAACTGCAAGAGCTGTTGTGCCTATTGCTATATGAGCGGCATTTGGCAGAGTATCAAGTCCAACGAAGTACAGGAATAAGGGAACAGCCAATATTGAACCGCCACCACCTATTAATCCAAGTGAAAATCCAACTAATATGCCTGAAATTACAGCCAGGATTAATTGAATATCAGTGATCATTTATTATTTGTATAATGTAATGGTTTTATAAATATTGCTAAAAAATCTATAATTAGAAATTATATCTTAAATTAGAAAAATTTTGCTTTAGTTAAACTTATATTGAATGGTTTTTAAATTATTGCAGCGCGGTTGTCGTCTAGCCTGGTCTAGGACGTCAGCCCTCCAAGCTGAAGATCGCGGGTCCAAATCCCGCCGACCGCATTTTTTAAAATTTTCTGGAAATGGTTTTTAGCCTTACATAATACTAACCTTTATGGCTGAAGATAGAATCCTTAATCCAACGCTTCTTAAGAATCCCATTCGTAGAATACTTGAGCCAAGGTCAAGGATACTAAAAAGAATAGCCGATTACATTAAAGAAGGTATGACTGTTATAGATGTTGGATCAGGGCCTGGCTATTACACAGAAGAATTGCTGAAGATCGTAGGGCCACATGGAACCGTGATAGCTATTGATCCAAGTCAAAAATCCATTAATCAATTAAAAAAGCTGGATTATAGCAATTTAATAGCAATTAAAGGCTCAGCCACTGACCTTGAATTCAGCAATAATTACTTTGATTTTGTATTTGCTAATTTGCTTCTTTGTTGTGTAGTTAATTATAAAAAGGCATTAAGTGAAATTATTAGAGTACTGAAACCGGATTCTACAGCTTATATAAGTGTCTCACGCTCATTTATGAATGTAAAGCCGGGAATCAATAGCAATGAATGGAATGAAATATTAAGCAGGTTCAAAGTGCTTGATGCTGGTACAGGATTAACTGATAGGTGGGCAATTGTGCAAAAAAATTAATAAAAAATACAATAAGGCAGTTATTCAAATTGTATTTCATTGTAATGATAAAATTTGAATGTATGTTTCATAACGCTAATTTGGTGAATTTAAGTTAATCAGCGTATTATTCAATTATCTAAAAATGCCTTATCATAAAATAGATATAACAAGAACACTATCTAATTGATTTTTTCAAAAATAATTCACAGCCAAACCTGGAAAAATCCTTTCTCAGGGGTAAACTGGACAAATTAAAAAGGGATAAAATAAGAACCCCTCAGGCTTATACTCAAAGACCCATCTAAAGAAATGGAGAACAAAGGAAGGCATCTCAGATTAAATTAGAGAGATTTGTATATGCTGTTGCCCAATGCTAGCTCTGCATAATTTTCAGAAATTCCCCATTTTATAAAAATTAAATTTTAATTGGATGCTTAATTTTATTTCCCAAAAGTGTTCTTTTAGGAAATATATTCGTGAATTAAAACTGTCAACTTTGGCTATTTTCCTAAAAGTTCATATTTTTTATAATTATAGGAAAAAACATGCACGCAAATTTGCTGCTAAGCACTTTTTATAGTGGAGTTAGGGGTTTGTAGGAAGCAGTAAAACTCAAGTGCCGAACTTCTCCCCAGGAACAAAGCTTGATAGCATAAAAATATTTTAAATGGATATGCTGTCCAGAGCAACTATCACCGTCAATAAATATAACCATTAATGAGCCCCCAGCTGCTGGCGCCAAGCCACGCAGAACGGTCTGCCTTTCTAGCTGGAGCAGCTAACCTAATGTCCTAACAAAATGTCTAGCTAGATATCGAGCTAGAATGCCATAAAAACCCTTAGTTACCTTCATTTTATTATACTAATTAGGTCTGTTGTACTTACCTTCTTGAACCCTGCTATGATGGTGCTGCCTGATGTCATATCATAAAGTTTAACCCTGCCATGATTATGTGTGGCAAATCTTTCCAGTAGTCCCTTTCCTATTTTTAGTTTTAATAGTTTTCTCACTATGTCTTTGTTTGATGCATTTGAAAAACTGCCTACTTTTTCTCCAAAATCCATACCCGCCAACAAAATCGCTTCAGGCTCGAGAGCCATTGCAAAGTAAACGCTCCTATCACCGTCAGTGAATCCCCCAAAATTGTAAAGTTTTCCATGAGGCTCACATTGAGTAGTTCCAATTAAACTCCTTAACTTTGGGACATAATGGGTCAGTGCGCTGAGGTTATCTCCATGGGAGTGCACTACAGCAAGGGAACCGCTGTTCGACATTTCAACCTCTTCTTCAGGATACCCGTCCAGGTCTGTGACTATAAAGTCAGGATTTATGCCGGCTATTTTTTTCAACGCATAAGATGCCCCATCTGCAGCAATTGTTATAAAACTGTTTAAAATGCGATTTGCCAACAGTGACTTTATATTACTTTCAAGTGAAGGGCCTGCTCCAAATACAAGCACCTTTTTTCTTCCATATTTTTTAATTACCTGCTGCATAGTTATTTCCGGTTTCCTATCCATTAATCTATTAAAATATGAGGAGCTAAAATAATCCATGCCAATATTCAATCCAAGCTCTTTAGCTATTTCAAAATAAATGTTAATATTCCAATTGTTATGGTAGAAGTACTGCTCTTCCAATTATTCTTCCACTTTTCAGCATTTGTAAAACTTCATTTGCTTCAGATAAGTTATATTTTGTTGTCTTTAGCTTTATTTTTCCCATTGCAGCAAGTGATAAAACTTCATTCATATCGCTGCGAGGCCCTATTACAGATCCCTTTACATTAATTTCCTTTACAAATCTGAAATCATGTATGTCACCAAAAACGCCCATAACCAGCGTTCCTCTCTTTTTTACCAGTTTAAGCGATGCGTCAATTGCCTTCTGGGAAGGGGAAAACACAATTACTGAGTTTGCGCTTTCGTTGTATCTTTCTAAATTATCGTAGTTCCTGTTTGTTATGATTACATCATCTGCCCCCATGTCCTTTGCCAATTGTGCATGTTCTTCGGTTGTAGACACCGCAATAACATGCGCCCCAAATAGCTTGGAAGTTTGTATAGCCACATGTCCAACGCCGCCTATGCCTATTACAAAGGCTGTGCTTTCGGGTCCAAGATTTGCCAGTTTAGAGGCTCTATATGCTGTAACGCCAGGGCAGAATAGTGGGGCGCTGGATTGCAAATCTATTCCATCTGGTATGTTATATACATAATTAGCCTTTGCCACAATGTATTCTGCATATCCCCCATCCACTGTCTCACCTGTTATTTGCGCATTATTGCACAAATGCTCATTTCCAGTTAAACAATATTCACAATTTCCACAGCTGCTCCAGAGCGGTGATATTCCAACGTTCTGGCCCAACTTCACATTTTCCACTCCTTCACCAATTTCAACTATTTTGCCTATTATTTCGTGGCCCGGTATTATGGGCAACTTAGCAGGGATGCCGTACTTTACCCAATCGCCCTCAATCATGTGGAGGTTTGAATGGCAAACGCCAGTCGATATGATTTTTACTAGAATTTCTCCTTTTGAGGGTTTAGGCTCAGGATAATCTTCATATTTGAGCGGATTAGATTCAATTTTCCCAACTTCATGCAAAACCGCAGCTTTCATAATCATCATCATTTACCTTCAAATTTAAAAAGTTATTTAAATTTCTTAAACTTGATCATTATGTTTATTTAATCACTAACCATTGGTATTAATAATGGAAAAGATAAAAAGGGCAAAGGCAAAGAATCCAAAGGGTTTGCTTGAAGTTTGCGCGCTTTATCTTTCTTCAAAGTATCCATTTACTGGGAAGGATCTTGTGGACTTTGCCAGCAAAATTACCGGCGGCGCATGGAAACCAAGCCCTGGTTCTGTTTATCCCCTGCTAGAAAGGATGAAAATGCAGGGCTTAATTTATTCCGTATCAGCTGAAAGATATATAATAACTGATAGTGGCAAACAGGAACTCAACAACTTAATAGCCCAACTAAAGAACATAAGTTTTATGATAAATTCAGTTCTGAGCAGCGTTGAAGCAATTGACGATACCAAGCTTGTGAATAATAAGTAGGCCGCCTGAATTGTAAATTTAAAATAGTGCTTTAACTGTTTCTTTTAATTTAACGCGACTCAGACAAATGCCTTCATATCACTGTTCATGATAACTCTGAGTCATCACCGTCGCATATATATATTGTTAAACAGCCTTAATTAATTTACCTTATTTATCATTGTAATTTTTAACTTGCTGGCACGCTGTGCACGCTCAAGTCCCTATTTGTTTTAATTTCACATCTGTGCTTGTTGTTATTTTTTAAACAATTGAATTTCGCCAAGTATACTTGGCAAAATATAACAAATATGTTGCAAACTTTTTGCGCTTCATGGGGGCTAGCTGGCTTTGAAAAATTGTAAATTGAAACATAAATATTTATTAATGCTTAAAACAAGTGTTGGGAAGGTGAAGGCTTATAGGCCACAGAAAGAAACATGCACCTCGTAGAGGATCCTTGGCATTTTATCCAAGGGTGAGAACCTCTCATATTATGCCGAGGATAAGGTACGTTATCCAAGATAACAGCCCGGGCTTTGCTGCAGCAATTGGATTTAAAGCAGGAATGGGGCATGCTGTTATTATTGATGATAGGAACGGGAGCCCTAATTTTGGTAAGCCGTTGTTTGTTCCATATTCTGTTGTTGCGCTGCCTCAAATTAAAGTTGTTGGGGCAAGGGCTTACAGGGAAGTTGACGGCAATCTTAAAAATATTGGAAAAATAGAACAAAATCCAAATGTAAATGATGCTTCAGATATAAGGGCAATATTGCAAATTGTGCCAAAGGAATCTGGTTATTCACAGAAAAAGCCATTTGAAATTGAAGTGCCGATAACAGGAAAAAGCAATCAAGAAAAGATTGAATTTGTAAAAAAATACATTGGGCAGACAATAGATCAAAGGGAGATTTTATCGAACTGGGCATATGTAGATGTAATTGGAACAACTAAAGGGAAAGGGTTCCAGGGACCAGTTAAGAGATTTGGCATAAAAAGGAAGCAGCATAAATCCAGAAAAAGCGTAAGAGCAGTAGGAACCATTGGACCTTGGCATCCAGCGTCTGTTATGTATTCAGTGCCAAGAGCAGGCCAGATGGGATACAATAGAAGAACTACATACAATATGAGGATAATTGGCATTTCCAAGGAACCCAACATCAAGCTTACAACAAAAGTAATAAAGGGAAATTATTTGTTGCTGCAGGGTTCAGTGCCAGGGCCGATTGGCAGGCCTCTGGTAATGCGCAAGGCTGTTAGGTCAAAGCTTCAGAAAAAATTGCCATCCGTGTTGAGCTTGAGCACCCAGGGTGTTAAAATATGAAAGTTCAGGTTTATGATTTGGAAGGAAAAGGGGAAAGAAAAATAAAGCTGCCAGAGATATTTGAAGCAAAGGTTAATGATGTTCTTATAAACAGGGCCTTTTGGTTAATTTTTACGCACGACGTGCAGCCTCAGGGAAGGGATCCAATGGCAGGCATGAAAGTGAGTGCTCAGTCATGGAACACTGGGCATGGCGTGTCTAGGATAGCCAGAATAAAGGGGGCAGGCACAAGAAGGGCTGGACAGGCTGGCGGCGTTGCAGGGGTTGTAAAGGGAAGGCTCACTCATCCTCCTACTTCATTAAAAGTTGTGTATAAAAAAATAAACAAAAGAGAAAGGATAGCTGCCACCATGTCTGCATTGGCAGCAACTGCAAGTTTAGAAATGGTAAATTCAAGGGGCCACAAAGTAGATTCGGAGACAACGCTGCCGATCGTTTTAGATGATGCATTTGAATCTTTAAAAAAGACTAAGGATGTGACCCAGGTTTTAATTAAGCTTAAGTTAAAGGATGAACTTGAAAGGGTAAAGGAAAGGGGAGTTGGACCCCTGATAGTTACTTCTTCCAAGAATAGCGTTTACAAGGCAGCTAACAACATTGCTGGCTTGCAGGCTGTAACTGCAGGGGATCTAAGCGTTTTACATCTGGCGCCTGGAGGCGTGGCCGGTAGGCTTTCAATTTTTTCCGAATCTTCGTTAAAATTGTTGAAAAAAAGATTTGATAAGGTGAATGTCTATGGACGTTGAAATGGCTCATAATATAATAATAGGAGTTTATAAAACTGAGAAAAATGTGGATCTCATTTCAAAGGAGAATAAAATGACGTTTATTGTCAATAGTAATGCTAATAAACGACAGATCAAAGAAGCTATAGAATTGCTATATAACGTAAGGGTCGTTAAAGTAAATGTGCTAGCAGGCATAAAGGGGAAAAAGGCTTATGTGAAGCTGGCGCCTGATAATCCAGCCAGCGAATTAGCTACAAAATTAAACGTGATTTAAAATGGGAAAGCATATTTTAACTCAGAGAAGGGGAAGGGGTTCTCCACAATTTAGGTCAAATAAAACAGCAAAAGTTAGTCCAACCAAATATCCAATCACTGATCCCACAAAGGTAACCACGTATAAAGTAAAAAATATCATACATGAAAGGGGTAGGCTTGCTCCAATAATGGTTGTAAGTGGACAGGGCCATACATACTATTTGCCAGCGGCTAAGGGTATAGAAGAAGGCAGCCAGATATTTATAGGGCAGGGGGCTCCAGTAAAGGATGGAAATGTTATACCAATAGGCAATTTGCCTGAAGGAACGCTGGTTTACAATATTGAAAAGGTTCTGAATGACGGCGGCAAATTTGTTAAAAGCGCTGGAGATTATGCGATAATAATGGGCCATGAATCAGGTTTGACGCTTGTTAAAATGCCATCAGGAAAAAAGGTAATGCTTCCATCAACAGTCAGAGCTACTGTAGGAATAGTGGCTGGCGGAGGGGCAAATGAAAAGCCAATCCTTAAGGCAACGCTGCGTAAAATGACCATGAGGGCAAAAGGAAGGAAATATCCGATTCCAAGGGGAATTGCAATGGCTGCAGTTTACCATCCGCATGGAGGAGGCAGGCATCAGCACCCAGGCAAACCGACAACAGTTTCAAGAATCACTCCGCCTGGAAGAAAGGTTGGCAATATTGCAGCTAAAAAGACAGGCAGGGGCAAGTGAACTTGATAGAAAAATTTTTATTTAACATTATTGAGAGTGAAGAATAATGCCAAGGGAATTTAAATACAGAGGATATTCAGTTGATGATTTAATAAACATGCAGTATGATCAGCTTTTTCAAATATTGCCTTCAAGAGCTAGAAGAAGCTTAAACAGGCTCAGTGCTGAAATGAATCCAGGAAAGAAGGCGCTTTTTGAAAAGCTCAAACAGAAAAACGATACAATAAAAACTCATGATCGTGATACAATAATTTTACCCTTTATGATAGGCAAGAAGCTTAATGTATATACTGGAAAGGAATTTGTTCAAATAGAGATTAAACCAGAAATGGTAGGGCATTATCTTGGGGAATATGTAAGCCCAATAAAGAAGGTCGTTCACGGAACTCCAGGAATAGGAGCAAGCAGAAGTTCGCTTTACGTTCCACTTAAATAATTTCAAAAGCTCCCTTTGCAACCTTTGCCTTTTTTACAGATACATTTATGTTAAATTTATTATAAGTGCTAACAATGACCTTTTCGAAGTTATCATTTTTTGATAAAATTAGAAGAGAAGGTCCTGCACCGCTAAGACAAACCCCATCTGCGCCTTTTTTTACAAGCTCTATTTTCATATCATCAAAAAAAGGCACCATTGAAGCCCTTATTTGTTGATGATAGCTATCTTCGTTTATTGCTCTTGAAATATCATTGTAATCTCCATATAAAACGCCTTTGATCAGCTTTATCAGAGCATATTTTTCATTTAAGTACTGATTGTAATCAACGGGCTGGCCCAGCAATTCCCTTGCTTTTTTTGTCTTGGATTCACTTATTTCAATATCAGGAATAGCTATGTAAAAACTCATATCCCTATATATTGAAATTGCCTTAAAGGGATTTTTTGAATACACAAAGGAAAATCCGCCAAGTAAACTGGCAGATACATTATCAGCATGAGGCGTTCCTGAAAATTTCCCTTCAGCTCTGGCAGCAACGTCCACAAGGTCATGCAGGCCATACTTTGAGTTTATCATTAAGTTTGCTGCAAGCGCTCCTGCTGCAGCTGACGCACCGCTGGAGCCAAGTCCCTTGCCAGGAGGTATGCCTTTAATCAGTTTTACATCCACGCCGAAACTTACACCTGCCATTGTGAAGACATCCCTTATCGCCTCAGTGGCTGTATTTTCTGGAGGCACATTGCCTATTCCAGTAACATAACTGTTCATTTTATCAGTTCCATTATAAATCAATTCAAGTTCATCATAAAACGCATCTAAAGCCACTGATGCTGTATCAAATCCTACAGAAAGATTAGCAGAACTGCTGAAAGCTCTGACTTTAACAGATTTCCTTGAGGGCTTCAATTATCACTGGCCTCCATTTTATTTAGTATTTCAAGAGCAATTGAAAGGTCCTTTACAGCATCATCAATCCCAACTGGAAATTCTCCTTCGCCGTTAAGGTATTTAATAAATGCCTCGTCCTCAGCTTTTAATAGATCAACTTTGTTCGCTGAGGCAAAGGCCGTCTCCTTTCCTTCAAAAGTACACCTTGACTCCTGTTTTATCAAATCAAATGTTATTATTGCATCTGAGCTCACTCCTATTCCCATTCTCATTTTTTCCGTTGATGCCCACGAAGCAACAAGGTGTGCAGTTCCGGTTTTGCCCTTAAGAGCCGCTGTCACAAAAATTTCTTTACCATTTATGTCCCTTCTGCCCCACGCATATGATACTTGAAGTGAACCAAGAATATGATTGGCAATGTTAATATCGTGTATCATGGTATCAAGAACAACACCAACGTCTTTAATCCTTTCTGGCCTGTTTCCAACTCTGTATAGTGAGATGGATAAATTATCTTTATCCTTTAAGCAGTTAATCAGGGAAATAACGGCAGGGTTAAATCTCTCTTCATACCCCATTGCCAGCCTTGCACCTTTGTTTATGTAATTTTTTATGTCCATTGCCTGTTCCATGGTTACAGACAGCGGTTTTTCAATCAAGACTCCCCTTCCTGCCTTTAAAATTTTTACAGCTATAGTGGCATGTGTTGTTGCTGGAGTTGCTAAAACTATTCCATCTACATTAGATTCCAATAGTTCATCTATGCTTTTCATGTGCCTTACGCTGTACCGCTCGGCTATGCTCTTTGCCCTTTGCAAATCTTGATCATAAACGCAGCAAAGGGAGTTTAAGCTGCTTAATACTTTTGCATGGTTTGACCCCCAGACACCTACCCCTATTATTCCTATCCTTGCCATTTTTTCCGTAATAGTTTTACATGGGGTTTAATAAAGCTTAATTATGGACCCAATAGATCTTTTGCTTTATGAACATTCTGCGTTGCGCGTACTTAAAGCTGAATGGGAAAATGGGTATCAGAGGCTAGATTTTAAAAGGATAAACGATTTTGTTGTAAATCATCATGCTGTAATTGAGGATGCTTATGTTTTTCCAAAGATCAAGGCTTCTAATTCCAGCGATGTTGAATTAATAAAAAACATCGATAGAATAAGCGCTGATCATAAATTGATAGAAACTCTTGGGAATAACATAGTCAATTGGATAAATAGCAATGACGCAGATATGCTCAAGAGAAGAATGCCACTTTACTGGAAAACGCTCTATGATCATAATCTGTTAGAGGAAAAAACAGTATTTTTCAGATCAAGGGATAACATCGATAACGTTGATGGCATAATTAAAAGCATAAACTCATTTGGAATGGACGATTATATAAAAATCACTGGCATTTCCAGTGCAATGCTGGAGATGTATTTTTCATAATGAGCAGGGAAGTAAATGTGGAGATTAATGGTCACAATGTTAGGTACTTTGAGGAAGGTGAAGGAAGGCCTGTAGTAATCCTTCATGGGGCTTCATTTAATGCTGAAATATGGGTTAAGACTGGAACCCTGGAGGCCATAGCAAAAGCTGGATGGAAAGCTATTTCAGTAGATATGCCAGGATTTGGAAAAACTGAGCGAAATAACTTCGATAACGTTGAGTCGTTTCTGAACGAATTTTTTAAAAAGCTTGGAATAGATAGGGCAGTTATTGCTGGAGCATCGCTTGGAGGCAGAGAAGCGCTGGCATTTTCAATTAAATACCCAAGCAGGGTAATTGGGCTGATACTTGTTGGGGCCGTTAGCGTATGGATATATGAAGAAATGCTTAATAGGATTAAGGATATACCTGCGCTTTTAATATGGGGAAGCGAAGATAATATATCCCCTAAGGAAAATTATCAGATATTGATGAAACACCTGAAAAATTCCAGATTATCAATAATTGGTAAAATCCATCCATGCTATCTCGAGGAGCCAGTTTCGTTTAATAAAGAACTGTCAAATTTTTTAAAATCAATTTAACTGGTTTGCTTGCTATTTATCTCTATCAGTTTGTTTCTTATTGAGCAAAATGAGCATATATCACGCCCTTTAGAGGTTGGCCTACCACACTGCCTGCACCTTCCAACTTCGTCATCTTTTGAATATATATTATGAAGCGTAGGCCTGACCTGCGTTTCAAATGTTTTCACTAAATTCATCATCATGCCTGGCATTTTTGATTCCATGTTTTTTAGCAGCTCGCCTATCCTTTCCTGAGATACCGATCCGAATTCTGAAGAATATGGGCATGGATCATAAATAAATGGGTAACCTTGCAAAATAGCATAGTGGAGTATTTCCCTTTCTGGGGTAAAAAATAGTGGCTTTACCTTTTTTATTTTAAACCCCCTTTCAGGTGGATTTATCATTGAATTTCTTGCAAGGCTTTCAAGATTCCCATAAACATATCCAGAAAAGATGAACTTTGCCATATCATCAAGGTTATGCCCAGTAGCTAGAGTATCAGCACCCATTTCTTCAGCAGCTGCGTTAAGCACATACCTTTTTGACAAGCCGCATGCGCTGCAGACTGGCCTGTTTGTTCCATGTTTTGCCATATCAATTGTAAAATTATAATCCATGTTTAGGCTTATTACCTTATATTCCACTCCTTCACTCTTAAAGTTCTTAATGGCAGTTTCGACGCTTTTACTCGAGTATTTAGTGCCATTATCTATTCCTAGATCAATAGTTAGCCCTACGATTTCGATATTAAGGTCCTGCGATGCCCTGTTAAGAAGGTGAAGCAAAGTGGTGCTATCCTTACCGCCAGAAACTGCAACTGCTACCTTTTTAGAGTTTTCAAATATCCTGTACTTTTTTGAATCCCTTATAAACCTGTCGTTGAACCAACTTATAAAGTGATCACGACAAAGATACAACTTCATGTAGGGAATTTCTCTAATGGCATCCTTTTCACAAAAGCTGCATTTCATTATCAATTATATTGAATAAAAAGGGAATATTAAAGCATCGCTGATAAAATTATCATAAAATAATATAAATAGTAACATATCTTATATTAAAGCATGAGCGAAGAAAAAGTTGATTGGTACCTTGACTTTGTAGACAGCAAAAGAGAACCAAAGGATGATGAAATACAATTACTTTTTAAAGTAACCCCGGCCAAGGGATTTAGCATTGAAGAAGCAGCAGGAAGAATTGCGAGTGAAAGCAGCGTTGGAACGTGGACAACTCTTTCTACTTTGACCCAGGATACTATTAATAGAATGGCAAAGGCTTACAGGATATCTGGGGATCTCGTATCCGTGACATATCCTCTTGAATTATTTGAACTTGGAAGTATCCCGCAACTATTTTCATCAGTTTTTGGCAATATTTATGGCATGAAGGCAGTTTCTAGATTAAGGATCATGGACATAAGGTTCCCAAAGGAATATGTTAAGAGTTTCAAAGGACCCTTATTTGGGCTGGAAGGCGTAAAAAAAATACTGAAAGTCAGCGGCAGGCCAATACTGGCAACTGTTCCTAAACCAAAGCTTAGCCCTAGTCCAGAAGCACACGCAAAAATAGGGTATGAAATATGGATGGGAGGAGAAGATTTGCTCAAGGATGATGAAAACCTTACAAGTCAGCCATTTAATAAGTTTGAGGATAGAGTAAGGGAAGTTTTAAAATACAGGGATAAAGCAGAAAAGGAAACTGGAGAGAAAAAGAGCGCTCTGATAAATATAACTGCAGAAACTGAAGAAATGAAGAGAAGGGCAAAGCTTGTTAAAAATTATGGTGGAGAATTCATAATGATAGATATCCTCACAGTAGGTTGGGCTGCGCTTCAAACCATGAGGGAAGTTGCAGAGGATCTTGGGCTTGCAATACATGCACATAGGGCTTTCCACGCAGCATTTGATAAGTTACCTGATCATGGAGCTACAATGCTATCAATTGCAAAGATATCAAGGCTAATCGGAGTTGATTTGTTACATATAGGAACTGGAGTAGGCAAAATGGAAGGAACAAAGAGCGAAGTGATTAGGCACAAGGAAGCTATAACGCTTGAAGATGTTCCACAAGAGGACATTTACTTTGCACAAAAATGGTATGGTTTAAAGCCTGTAACTCCTGTAAGCTCTGGCGGGCTTCATCCAGGTTTAATACCGGCATTACTTGATTACATGGGGCCAGATATTGCTGTGCAGATAGGTGGAGGTGTACTAGGAAATCCACTGGGAGCCAGAGCTGGAGCAAAGGCAGTTAGAGACGCAATAGAAGCCTGGCAAAAAAAGATCCCTCTTGAAGAATATGCTGAAAAAAGCAAGGAACTTAAAGCTGCTCTTGAAAAATGGGGAACAAAGAGCTTCGAATGATCACATCAGATCAATTAATAATGTCTTTAATCCCTGATTTGATTTCCTGAATTTCTCCTAATAACTTTTCATTTATTTTTTCCTTTCTCTCTGAATAATATTCGTATATTTTAATAGCTTTGCCTTTAATTTGTTCTATATTTTTAAAAGGTACCCCGGCTCTGCCCAAGCTTGCCTTTGATACAAACCACATTATAAATGATTCTTGTGACTGGTCATGCATGCCCAAATATATGGATTCCCTGGCTTTATTATATGCAAGAGTAGCTATAATTTTGTGCTCAATTTCATCAAATAATTGTTCTTCTTCAATAATTTTGTACACTTCTTTCATTTTCTCAACGCCATTTTTATCAAGCGCCAAACCCGTTGCGCTCTTTAAAAAGCCATTAAATTCCTTCAGTGGCCTGGCATCTCCATAATAATATAATAATGACGATATTGCAGAGCTATCAGCAATTGCGGATACAAGAGCTTCTCTAACTTTTTCGACATTTATTGAAACTTCGCCATTTAGCACCAAAGTTTTTGCCTTTTCAATATCTATAGGCCCACCGTAAATTTGTTCCCCATTGTTTTCTATTAATGGCACAGTCAATATTTGCCTGCTTATTGCTAAATAATTATTTAAAGACATATCGATCAGCTTTACAGATTTAATTGCATTACTATCTTTAAGAGCCCTAAGTAGCCTGTAGCTGGTATAGCATGCTGGATGATAATATATTGTAAACATTTTACGAACCTATAACAGCAATATTTTTAAGCTTTACCAGCATGCTTTTAAATTTATTTTCAAAACCAATGGAGTGATGAGGTTAATTCCAAGGACCATGGCAACGCAGCATCCAGATAATGCCAGAGTGCCAAACTGGGTTAGGGAAAAAGAGGTAATTGCAAGCGATGATGAAGTTTACGAAGCTTATCTTTCATATTCTGAATTTGGCGTTGAAGAAGTTATGTGGGATGCAGAGGGCAAGGACGTTGATACCCACGTCGTTAGGAAACTATTTACCGATTACCCTGAGTGCTTCAGGGACAACGTTCTAGGGAAGGATATTTTCCTCACTTACAGGGTTCCCAATCCATCAATTGAGGGCGCAGATAGAAAGGTGTTTGCTGAAACACTGGAAAGCATACCAATAACGTACGATGTGGCAGAAAAGTTCTACGGTGAGGCTGTTACTACACCTGTTTTTGAGGTTATATTGCCGTTTACTACAACAGGTGAGGAATTGATCGCGCTAGCAAATTATTATGAAAAGGTGGTTGTTAATAAGGAGGATGCAATGCTTACCGATAAAATTTCCGTAAAGAACCTCATTGGGGAATTCAGGCCTAAGAAAATAGAGATAATCCCATTGATAGAGGATATGGATTCAATGCTTAATATCAAGGGCATAGTTGGCAAATATCTTTCTGTATTTAACGTTCCATATCTTAGGGCATTTATAGCAAGGTCAGATCCAGCAATGAACTATGGAATGCTGCCAGCTGTTTTACTATCCAAATATGCGTTAGCTGAGTTAAAAACGCTGTCTGAACAATCAAATATCGATATTTACCCAATAATAGGGGTTGGCTCCTTACCATTCAGGGGAAATTTTAACCCTCATAATATAAAGAATTCAATGGATGAATATAAGGGAGTGTGGACCTTTACAGCGCAATCGGCCTTTAGATACGATTATCCAAAGGATGAAGTTAAGGATGCGATCAGGTACCTAAATATGAGCAAGGCAGTTGACCCAGATTTGTTTTCAGATTATGAAAAGGAAATAATTAAAAAAATTGTTTCAATATATAAAGAAAGGTATCAAAAGGAAATAGAAGGGCTAGCACCTATCATTAACGAAATAGCTAACTTTGTTCCTCGGAGAAGGGCTAGAAAGCTGCACATAGGGCTTTTTGGTTATTCAAGAAGCACAGGTAGCGTTTCATTGCCACGAGCAATAACATTTGTAGCTGCGCTTTATTCAATAGGGATTCCGCCAGAAATAATTGGCCTATCATCTTTGGCAAATCTAAATGAAAATGAGTGGAATGTTTTAGCTGAAAGATACAAGTACTTTAAGGAGGATTTAACAGACGCATCGAAGTACCTAAATGAAGATTCGCTGGAAATTCTGAAAAACAACTTTAATATGGATGAAATGGTAATCAAATTAGTAAAGGATGACATTTTATTTATGAAAAATCAAATTGGAATAAAAATACCAAATCATCAATATGATACAGTAAAGCACAGGTTGTTATCAAGCCTCGCCCTAATTGCTTTAAATGAAAAAAAGGATTCGGAAGTAAGGACAGTTATATCAGAAATGGCAACAATCAGAAATTCATTAGGCTAATAAATAGAATCAATTCTAAAGAAGCGCATAGTTAAAATACAGTCAAACGGAGTAAGCTTGAGGTTGAGCGCTAGGCTAATAGTTGGGATAACAGGAATGCCTGGAGCAGGCAAAACTACTGTTGCCAAGTACATATCATCTAGGGGAATTAAGGTGCTTGCAATGGGCGATATAATAAGGGAAAAGGCAAAAGAAATGGGTTATGGAGCAGGCAAAGAAGGACAAAAAAGGGTGGTCAGAGAATTGAGGGAAACAGGAGGGAAAGATATTGTGGCTAAATTGACTTTAGAAAAAATGAAGAAATTAAATTTGGAAAGCGTGATAATTGACGGCATTAGATCAATGCACGAGGTAGAACTATTTTCAAGCTACTCCAAAGTTATACTGCTTGCAGTGCATGCCAGCCAAAACAGAAGGTATGAATTTTTATCAAAGAGGGGGAGAACTGATGATCCAAATAAATTTGAGGACTTCAAGGAAAGGGACAGGCTTGAACTTGAACTGGGTGTCGGCAATGTAATTGCGCTTTCAGATCTTATGATAGTAAATGAAGATATTTCGTTGGATGAGCTCAGGTCTTTAACAGATAAACTTGTTAGTAAGCATAATTTATTTGGCAACAAATAGTTAGAACTGCTCCAAAAAAGGATGGGAAGACTCCTATCAAACATCATCAAGGATTTTTAAAAAATATAACAAAAACATAAAAAGAGAGCCTTCTGATTATAATAGTTATGGAAGAACTTGACGAAATAGATACAAAAATACTACGGTGCCTAACTGGAGATTGTAGATTATCATATAGAAAGATTGCAAATTATCTTAATTTATCAACATCCACTGTAAGTAAAAGGATCAATAAGATGATGGAAAGTGGAGTTATTTTATCCTTTGTTCCATTACTTAACTCCAACCTATTAAACATAAACATGTACGTTATTGGAGCAAAGGTAAAGCCTGGATATAATGTAGATGAAATTGCAAATAACATAAGCAAGGAGGAATACGTCACTAACGTGCTTTTAACGGTTGGTTCATATGATTTGATAATTATGATAGCGGCAAAGGATAAAAGGGACATGCTTGAAAAAATGAAAATGGTAACAAGCCAGAACGGGATTGATCATTTTGAGTCATTTCAGGTCATAGACGTTAAAAAGCAGAGTCCAGTAAATATTCCAGCATAAATAACTAAAAATAATGCCCCAATATTATCTTGGCGTTTATTCTGACATACTCCTCATGCCTCAAGACTTCCTGCTTCAACGGCCAGGTTCAATCCCTGGCCAGTACAGCAGAGTTACTCATATGGAAGCTACGCTGGATTTCAAGGGGTAAATTTACCATACTGCCCGTAGGCACTGTTCATTATATGGTATTCAATACTTTATCCCTGGGGGAAGTCCGTGTATCCCAGCATTGAAGTTTTTAAATTTAAAAAACATTAGGCTTTATAAATCTATAAATGATTAACATTAAATGATCAAGTTGAGGCTTCTGATTATTTTTGAAAATAAAAATGGAGAAGAAAGATGCAATGCAAAAGAGATAAAGGATAAGCTAAAAAGTCAAATTGGCGAGTTAAACGATGTAAGGGTTGATAAAAATCACTTGGAAGTGGATTTGTTTACAGAAGACGTTAATATTATAGAAAAAATTGCTTCTGTATTAAGAGAAAGAATAGTCCAGGTTGTTGATGTGAGTTCAGAAATTAGCCCGAATTATAGCATGTATTTAAAGCAAAGAAGATTTTGGGAAACCCATGAATCACTTGAAGAAATCTGGAAAAAGGAAAAAAATCAAAAAGAAAAGAATAGCATTAGAGTTTCTATACAATTTTGCGCTGCAATGGTACATTATCAAAGGTGTAATGACGCCACAGCAAAGGAAATCGTAAAACGAGCAGTAAAAATAGATTGCGATGATGAGCTTGTAAGGCGCATCATCGGAGTTGATTTAAGCACCATAAACAGGGATGATCCAAACCTTGAATCGATAATAGAACAGATGACTGCGTTAAATTAAATTTTTGACACTCTCCACGGCTAAAGCCTGGAGATTCTTGCTTCTAAGGTCTTCATAGGTCGGTTGTTCACAGCCCTTCTAGGCTCCCACTTCATCCCATCCCACCTTAGAAGCAAGGGACGTGCCATCGCCCCGTTAACGGCTCCCGTGGGGAGCTTGGCTCCCCAAGCGAGCCCTATATTCAGGACGCCCACAGCATCTCTGTTGGCTTCGACCCCACAACCCAAGCATTTGAAGAGCCTGCCTCGTTTGATTACCTTGTCTGACCTGCATCTGGGGCATACGCTTGATGTTTTATGCTCACTTACTTTGACGACTTCTATCCCGTACTCCTCAGCCTTCTCCCTGATCCTTTGAATTATGTAGTTGAAGCTCCAGAAGTTGTTTATCATGGCGTTTGCTTTGCTGTTGT
>JABEBW010004465.1_pt1 | contig 74136 bp, 70 predicted proteins | sample 7245961 | NCBI WGS metagenome assembly JABEBW01 (sample SAMN14506364, study PRJNA622280) | hot springs metagenome | biome: hot spring [ENVO:00000051]|acidic hot spring [ENVO:00002120]; feature: spring [ENVO:00000027]|sediment [ENVO:00002007]; material: sediment environment [ENVO:01001048]...
GAGGTGGAGACCCTTTTCGGCTGGAAGAAGCGCATTCCCACCAACCAGCTCTGGCACCACAAGAGCTGTGGGCAGTGCGGTAACATCCCGGGCTACCCCACGAGCCTCATGTGGTTCATGAACAAGTTCGGCATCGACTACCTCGACGAGACCGATCAGACCTCCTGTACCGCCTGGAACTACCACGGTTCCGGCATCGGCAATGTCGAGTCCCTGGCGGCGGTCTTTTTGCGCAACTTCCATCAGGCCTACGTCTCGGGCAAGCAGCACGGCTTCGAGAACGGCCACTTCTACCCGCTGGTGCACTGCGGCACCTCCTTTGGCAACTACAAGGAGATTCGCAAGTACCTCATCGAATCCGCCGAACTGCGCGAGAAGGTCAAGAAGATCCTCGGCAAGCTCGGGCGTCTGGTCGACGGCAAGATCGTCATCCCCGAGGAAGTGGTGCACTACAGCGAGTGGCTGCACGTCATGCGCAATCGCATTGCCAGTGAGTTGCAGACCATCGACATGAGCAACATCCGGGTGACGGTGCACGCCGCTTGCCATTACTACAAGATGGTGCACGAAGACGCGGTCTACGATAACACCGTTTTGGGTGGCAACCGCACGGCGGTGGGCACCTCCGTGGCCCAGGCCCTGGGGGCGCAGGTCATCGACTACTCCACCTGGTACGACTGCTGCGGCTTTGGTTTCCGCCACATCATTTCCGAGCGCGAGTTTACCCGCAGCTTCACCATGAACCGCAAGATCAAGGTGGCGCGGGAGGAGGCCAAGGCGGACGTGATGATTGGCATCGACACGGGCTGCATCACCACCATGGACAAGAACCAGTGGATCGGCAAGGCGCACGACATGAACTACTCCGTGCCCATCATTGCCGACGTGCAGTTGGCGGCTCTGGCCTGCGGTGCCGATCCCTTCAAGATCGTGCAGCTGCAGTGGCACGCCTCGCCCTGCGAAGACTTGGTGGAAAAGATGGGCATCAGCTGGGACAAGGCCAAGGCCGACTTCCAGGAATACTTGAAGCAGGTGGAAGCGGGCAACGTGGAGTACCTCTACAACCCCGAACTCGCCACCAATCAGCACATCAATATGAAGACGGGCAGGGCACGGACTTTTTCAGGTATGCTCCAGCAGGTGTCGTTCAAGACCATTCCGAGACCAGAAGGAGAAGTATCGTGGATCATCAGGAACTCAACAAACGGTGTGTGGAACTCTTCCAGAATGCCAACGTCCGTCGGCGGATGTGGGATGCCCGGATGTTCTGGCGAGTCGGAGACCGCATGAATCCCACCCCCGAGGAGTTGACCCAGCCGAAGGTCGATCCCTGCGAGCTGGAGGTCATGCTGGCCACCGCCGCCCTGACGGAATCTCAGTGTGCCCCTGAGTTGGACAAGAAGGAGCCCGGCCGTGCCGCCTTCATCCAGAGGCAGGTGCGCGAGGGCATGCGGCCGCTGCTGCGCCCGGCTCAGTGAAGCACGGGGGCGGGGCCTCGGTTTGCGGACGGCGGCGGCGCCGCCAGTAGGGGTTGGATGCGCCGCTCCCAGGATGCGAAGCTCGCCTCGCCCACCTGCCGGTAGACGATTTTACCCTCTCGATTCACCAAAAAGGTGGTGGGCGTCAGATTGACCTCACCAAAGGCCCGAGCCGCTTGGCCCTGGGCATCGAATAGGAGCGGATACGGTACGTTGTAGTAGGCGGCCACCGTCCGTTCGCCTGCAACGCTGTCACTGGGCAGACCAATACCGACCACCTGCAATCCTTCCTTGCCATAGACCTGCTGCAGGCGGATCAACTCCGGCAGTTCGGCGATGCAACCGGGGCAATCGCTGGCCCAGAAATTCACCAAAAGTACGTGACCGCGGTAGTGGTCAAGGTCCACCCGCCGCTCACCGAGATCAGACAACGCCAGGCTCGGCATGGTCATGCGCAGCCTTCCGCCGGAATCCTGTGGCCACCAGAGCCAAGCCGCAAAGCCCAGCAAGGCCAGCAGTGCGAGTCCGCTGAGAACCAGGCCCAGACGATTGGTTACCGTTGCCGTTTGGTTCATGCGATCAGGGCGTCCACCGCCTGGGCGCAGAGGATGTCGTTCTCCGTAACCCCGCCCACCGAATGGGTCTGAAAACGTACCAGCACGTAGTCGTAACCCACCTGCAGATCGGGATGATGGTCCTCACGCGCCGCAATCCAGGCGATGGCGTTGACGAAGGCCATGCTTTCGTAAAAGTTGCGAAAACGGAAACGGCGCTCAATGCCCGCATCCTTTACCTGCCAATCGGTCAGTGCCGCCAGGGATTGGGTCAAGGCCTCTGGCGACAGGGCCGACACCCCGCCCTCGCAGGCCGCACACCGTCCCGGACGCAGATCGCTCGGTCTTCTTTCCATCGCTTGGTCTCCCCCATTCACGCTCCCATGCTATCCTAAACCCGTTTGCACGGAAGACCAAAAGTTTTCGGAGGTGCCATGGCCGGCAAAAATCCCCAGCTTCTCACTACGCCCGATGGCAGCGACCACGTCTTACTGCACTCGTGCTGCGCGCCCTGCGCGGGGCCCATCATGGACGATATTCTTGGCGCGGGCATCCGTTTTACCGTACTTTTTTACAACCCCAACATCCACCCCAAAGCGGAATACACCCTGCGCAAGGAAGAAAACATCCGTTATGCGCAAAAACTCGGGGTAGACTTCATCGATCTGGATTACGACAAGGACCGCTGGTTCGAACGGGTCCGCGGCCTCGAGTGGGAGCCAGAACGCGGTGCCCGCTGCACGGCCTGTTTCGACATGCGCTTCGAGCGCTCAGCGCTATTCGCCGTGGAACATGGTTTTACGGTTTTCACCAGCACCCTGGGCATCTCCCGCTGGAAGGACATGAACCAGATCAACGCCTGCGGCCACCGCGCGGCGCAACGCTACCCCAATCTCCATTACTGGGACTACAACTGGCGCAAGCAAGGTGGCAGCCAGAGGATGATCGAGATCGCCAAGGCCGAGCAATTCTATCAGCAGGAATACTGCGGTTGCGTCTACTCCCTGCGCGACAGCAACCGCCACCGTCTGGCCCAAGGACGGGGCAAGATCGTCCGCGGGGTAAAGTTCTACGGTCGCGAGTCCTGAGACCCTACTGAACCCGCTGGGCCCGCGCGCAGCGGCATCCACAGTCGGTATTCGTCGCCGGGCCCCAACAACTCCAAGGTCGGATAGTGAATGGTCGTGCCGCTGGCCTTGCCCCAGCGCTCCAGAGCCGCGTAGGCCTTCCAACTGGCCACGGCGGGGTTGGCGCGCACCCGCACAGCCACCACCCGTTGCGCGGGCCAGGTACCGCGCTGCCACCCCGGAGGGGTCGCCTGTGTCGCGGTCACGAGGACTCCCAATTGGGCATCCACCTGCGTGCTGCCGTCGGCGGCACGCCGCTCGGCATCGATGAGGGTCAGCACCGATGCCCCGCGCATGGCCGGCGGCAGGCTCTTGAGGTCATCTCGGCGCGCCTTTTCCATGGCGTGGAAGCTTCCGGAGAATGGTCGGTAGATGTAGCTCAGGGCAGGACTCGTCTCCGTCTGCACTGAGGCGCCATTGAAGACTCCCAGCCACCACAGACTAAAGAGCAAGAGCCCTAGAAACACCAGGAAGGGGCCTCCCCAACCGCTGCGCCAGTCGCGCTTAGGACGCACCCGCGTTGCCTCAGTCATGACGAAAATGCTCCAGACGCTGCCAGTCAAACTGGGGACCGGGATCCCATTTGCGTCCGGGAGCGACCTCGGAGTGTCCGGCAATGGCATCCCCGGCTAGGGTCGGATAGCGCTGGCGCAAGGCGCCCAGAAGCCCATTGAGGCTGTGGTACTGAAGCTCTGCAAAGGGCTCCACGGCGTTACCCTCCAGTTCTATGCCGATACTGAAATCGTTACAGGCGGAGCGGCCACGCCAAGCCGAAACCCCAGCATGCCAAGCCCGCCCATCCGTAGGTACATGCTGCCAGATTTTGCCCGTACGCTCTATGAAAAAGTGCGCGGACACCCGCAGCTCGCGCAGTTGCGCGTAATAAGGGTCCGCCGCAAAGTCCAGGAGCCCCTGAAAGAAGCGTTGCACCTCGCCGGTCCCAAAGCGATCGGGCGGCAGACTGATGGCGTGGATGACGATGAGCTCCACCGCCGACCCCAGAGGGCGATCGTCCCAGTGCGGCGATGGCGCGCGCTGTGCATTGGCCCACCAGCCATCCTCCCAAGGCTCCGCGCTCACGGCAGCTCCTCGGCAGGCCACTGTTCACGGGCCTTGAGCCAGGCGTCGAGGGCGGGAAGCCGAGCCTCCACCTGGATGGGCCGCTGGTAGCGACCGTCCCGAAAGAGGAAAAGGGCCGGTAGATGATAGACCTCGAACTCGCGCGTGAGGCCCATGTCGATGCCGGCGTCCACTTCCCAGACCACCAGGTCCGATCGTTGTCGTTCATATTCCGATAGCAGGCGCCGCCAGTGTTTACAGGAGGCACAGCCCGCTGAACTGAAGAAGAGAATCACCCAGTCGCGGCTCTCGCTCATACGTTGCCAGAAACCGAGCTCCGACACTTTTTGCACCATACCGCCCCTCATAAAAAGACTTGATTATAATTTAGATATCGTCTAATATTCTTCTCGAACCGATTGGGTTCGTACACGACTCAGGAGTCTCTCATGGATAACCCGATGGAAGTAAGCCCCATTCGTACCCCGCGCATTGACGAACCGGCCCCGGAGTTCACGGCCCGCACCACGCACGGCCAGCGGCAACTCAAGGACTATCGTGGCAAGTGGCTGGTCCTCTTCTCCCATCCCGCGGACTTCACGCCAGTGTGCAGCACGGAGTTCATGGCCTTTGCCAAGCGCTATCCGGATTTTCAGGCGATCAACTGCGATCTGCTCGGACTGTCCATCGACAGCGTCCACGCCCACATTGCCTGGATGCGCAACATTCAGGAGAAGTTTGGCATCGAGATCCCCTTCCCCATCATCGACGACATCTCCATGGCCGTGGCCCACGCCTACGGCATGATCCACCCGGGGGCGAGCGACACCTCGGCGGTGCGTGCGACCTTCGTCATCGACGACAAGGGTATTCTTCGGGCCATGATCTACTACCCCATGAAGAACGGACGCTCCATCGACGAGATCCTGCGTCTCGTGAAGGCCCTGCAGACCAGCGATGCCAACGGGGTCGCCACCCCAGAAGGCTGGCAGCCCGGTGATAAGGTCATCGTGCCACCACCGGCAACCGTGGATGCCGCTAACGCTCGCCTGAAGGAAGGCTACGAGTGCACGGACTGGTACTTCTGCAAGAAGGACCTCTGAGGCACCCCGACCGGAGCGACACGACCGCGGGACTCGCCGGGAGTCCCGCGGTTTTTCTTGCTTGGCGCGCCCCACGACGAGACGGCTGCGCGGGTAACGGTCAAGAAACCAGCCTCAAAGCTGGGGGTGTTGGCGATCCGCTGGAGACTGCAAGCGATTCAAGGCGGAAACGTAGGCCTTGGCGCTGGCCACGACGATATCCGTGTCCGCACCCTGCCCGTTCACGGCCCGGCCATCCTTGGCCTGTAGACGCACCGTCACCTCACCCTGGGCATCGGTACCCGTGGTAATGGCGTTGACAGAAAACAGCAAGAGCTTGGCCTCGCTGCGGACGATGCGCTCGATGGCCTGGAAGGTCGCGTCCACTGGTCCGCCACCCACCACGCTTTCGGTCTTGGCCACCCCATCCACCCACAGCTCCACCGTCGCCTCCGGGTGAGCGCCCATTTCGGAGCAGACCCGCAGGTAACCGAGACGATAGCGATCCACCGCCTCTTCCTGCAGTTCATCGCTCACCAGGGATTGCAGATCCTCGTCGAAGATCTCGGCCTTGCGATCCGCCAGATCCTTGAAGCGGGCAAAGACCTGGTTGAGGGCCTCCCCCTCCAGGTGGATACCCAGAGCCTCCAGACGCGCCCGTACTGCCGCCCGTCCCGACAGCTTGCCCAGGGTGATGCGGTTGGTGGACCAGCCCACGTCCTCGGCACGCATGATCTCGTAGGTCTCGCGATGCTTGAGGACGCCGTCCTGGTGTATACCCGACTCGTGAGCAAAGGCGTTGGCACCGACGATCGCCTTGTTGGGCTGCACCGGAAAGCCGGTGATGGTAGACACCAGCTTGCTGGTGGCGAGGATCTGGGTAGTGTCGATGCGGGTACTGCAGGGAAAGACATCGGCCCGGGTGCGCACGGCCATGACGATCTCCTCCAGAGCCGCATTGCCCGCTCGCTCACCGAGGCCGTTGATGGTGCACTCCACCTGCCGCGCGCCGTTTTGTACCGCCGCCAGGGAATTGGCTACGGCCAGCCCAAGGTCGTTGTGGCAATGCACGGAAAAAATCGCCTGGTCGCTGTTGGGAATGCGCTCGCGCAAGGTGGCGATGAGACGGCCAAAGCGATCCGGCAGGTTGTAACCCACGGTGTCCGGGATGTTGATGGTGCGCGCCCCAGCGGCGATGGCCGCTTCGATAACCCGGCAGAGAAAATCCTCTTCCGAACGTCCGGCGTCTTCCGGCGAAAACTCCACGTCATCGCACAGATCCCGCGCCAATTTCACCGCGGCCACGGCCCGCTCGAGCACCTCATCGGGTGTCATACGCAACTTGGCCTGCATGTGCACGGGGCTCGTCGCAATGAAGGTGTGGATACGGCCTGCTGCCGCCGGTCGCAAGGCCTCGCCGGCGCGGCGGATGTCCTCCTCCCGGGCACGGGCCAGACCGCAGACCCGGCTATCCCGAACCGCCTCGGCGATGGCCTGCACCGCCGCGAAGTCCCCGGGGCTCGCCGCCGGAAAACCGGCCTCGATGACATCCACCCGCAGCCGCTCCAGCGCCTTGGCAATACGCAGTTTTTCGTCCCGGGTCATGGCCGCGCCCGGCGACTGCTCGCCATCGCGCAAGGTGGTGTCGAAGATGATCAAATGCTCTTTTTGCTGCATGACTGTCCCTTCCCGCATGGGCAATGGTATCGCAAATCAAAACCAGGAATGTACTGGACCAGAAGGCCGAAAAGAGAGTATTTAGCCCCAGAGGGGCAGCAGCCGTAGCCGCAGGAAGGCGGCGAGGAAGCGGGACGTGGCACGCGAAGGGATCTTCATAGGCGAGAGTCTAGCCCCTTGCGTCGGTCGCTGCAAGTTCCTGGTGATATTTCAGAATGCTGCTGGCCAGCTCCTCCACGGAGGTATTCGTGCTGTCAAAGACGGGTATGCGGGCCTTGCGAAAAATCCGCTCGGCAGCCCGGACTTCTCGGCGGCAGACGGAAAGTGCTGCATAGTGCGGCGAGGCGCGTCGTTTTTCACGAATGGTGTGCAGGGTCTCGGGCTCTATGGTCAGAGCCACCAGTTTATCCCGCCAGGCGACCAGTGGTGCCGGCAGATCGTCGTGCTCGAGATCCGCATCGGTCAGAGGATAATTCCCCACCTTCAGGGAAAAGTTCATGGCAAGGAAAAGCGCTGTCGGTGTCTTGCCACTGCGCGACACGCCCACCAGGATGAGATCGGCATCCGAATAGTGCTCGGGATGGATGCCATCGTCGTGCGCTAGCGCAAATTCCATGGCATCCAGCCAACGCTGATGAACCCCCTCCCCCGGCGGCCGAAACGCCCGCCCAAGCGTGTGTACGGAGGGTTGCGCCAGCTCCTCCTCCAGTGGCCCGATAAAGGCCTCAAAAAGGTTGAGGACAAAGGCGCCGGTACGCACGATTACGCGCTGCGCCGCCTCATCCACCAGGGTACTGAACACGATGGCCCGCTGACCCGTGCGCGCCTGACATTCCTCTATCTCACGCGCGGCCGCCTGGGCCCGTTCGAGACAATCCACAAAGGGGACTGCGCGTGTAGTGAAGCGAATACCCCGAAACTGCGCCAGCAGGCTCTTGCCGTAGGACGATGCGGTGAGCCCGGTGCGATCGGAGACGAAGAAGACCGAACGCTCTCTTTCAGATTCTGACATATCCCATCCTCAACCTGATGACCTCCCTCCACTGACTTGAGCGCTACATTTCTCGAATATCAACGCAACGTAGGCTGACTTATGAGCTATGAGTAGTTGGCACAGGATAGCATAACGCCAAATGTCATGTTTTTGTCATTAAATGTTCACAAAACTGTAACATTGTTCTGATAACCTGTTGCATGGATACCAAGAGAGCGGGCGATGCAACGTTACCTCAGCAGATCGGCGTGGGGGTCTGGATGTACTAGCCTGTGATCGTTGGTGTTTCGTACTCTCGAAGCTCGCTTGGAGACTTGGCATGCCGCAGGACATATCCCAATGTCGATCCATCGCCATCGTTCCGTCACAATGGCGTAAATCCGAGCGCGTCCATTTTAATCGAGATCTATCGTCAAGGGCTCGCTCTGTTGCGGCTTGCGGCTGCCACTCGCGTGCCAAGCAAACTCAAGCGGTATCGATGACCGGGTTTCAGCCCCGGGCGCACCGTACCACCAGATACATGAATGCGATAACGCAGATCGCCGAGGATACCATATCCGTAGTGGCGGTCCGAATTGCTCGACTTCTCAGACCCAATCAACCGCAAACCGTAATGGAGATGACCAGATGAAGAAAACCGCAACATGCCTCTGAATCATTCTCAGCAATCAAGCTCTAACTCTCTGTGAGGCATAGAGAAAGGAGGTCTGAGATGAAAGCTGAAGCGACGAACCTCTTATGGCCAATGCACAAACCATTCTCGCGCGCGAGCCCTCCATTAACGCCAGCTCTGCCGGACCCAATGGTGTACGTAGTACCATCACTTTTCGCGCCTTCAATAGTGGGCAGTTCTCTGAAACCTTTGATGGTATACCACTCAATGGTGCATTCAATGGCGGCGCAACCAACCAGGCTTCTGAGCGGAATGCGGTGCCATTGACACTGAACGATATAAGCTCCATCAACATCTATAATGGCATTAATAACCCGAGCGTGAACTCCTACAACTCTCTGGGCGGTACAATCAACTACCGTCCACGCCAACCCTCTCACAAGTTTGGAGGCTCGGTGGGCATCGGCTATGGAAGCTTCGGAACATTTCACTGGGACGCTTTAATCAATACGGGATCCCTGGATGGCTTCCGATCCCTGTTTGCGTACAACAGGCAAACGTCCAACGGCTGGTTAGCCAATGACGGCGACCAGAACACCAATTACTACTATGCTGGCGTCATGCCCTATAACCAGGACCAGTCCAAGGTCTACGCCTACGTGATCGTCAACAGGAACGTCGGCTATACCCCTCACAGTGTGCCACTCGCTCTAATCAATCAGTACGGTTACAACTATAACTGGCCCTTAAACTATAGCTACTCCTCACAGACGGACACGGAGCTCACAGCAATCCTTGGGGACAAAAGCTTGCTGAATTCCTTTACTCTGTTGAACGCGAAGGTGTACGCACAGAATAATAACTACCACCGCACCTCGTATACAAACCCGGCTTACGATCAGAGTGCCTCTCAGCCTTACTATCTGCCAAATCAGAGCACTGGCTATCCCTTCTGGCTGAGCTATCCGGTACCACCCACCTACGTGCCAGCAAATGTATTCGGCTCAACTCACTATGGTACCGACTACCATCTCTATGAAGAGATACGAAACACCTTGGGTTTCCAACCTTACCTGCGTTTTGCCCTGCCACACAACACGGTGACTGTCGGTGGCAACGTCAACTACAGCATGGAGCACTCGGCAGAATTTTGGTACGGTGCCTACAACATGCCGAAAATCGGCGGGTACAACAATGCCTGGGACGAGCACGACGAGCGGCTCCTGGCATCCGTCTATGTCCAGGATAACATCAGCCTGCTGGGTGGCGCTGTGCACATCACCCCAGGTATCAAGTACCTGTATGGATATACGGTGAGCTCTGACGATATCGGATTTTACTACCCCATCGGCGGCAGCGTCTCGGGATCGTCCGCCTACACATCGCCAACTATCGCCATAAGCTACTCCCCCATCAAGCACGTGAGCGTCTACGCTGCCTACGGCAGAAACATCAAGTTCCCGAACATTGGTGCCTACTACAATAACATTGGTGAGCAGGACAACGCTGGCAACTATGTGGTAGTGCCAGAGAAGGTACAGCCCGAGTACGTATCGGACTATGAAATCGGTGTTCGTTACGCGAATCAGGGGTTGCACGCCTCTGCCGATCTGTATCGGGAGGACTTCAAGAATACCTTCATCAATGTGACCAACGCCCAGGGCCTCAGCGCGACCTTCAACGGCGGCTCGTCCCGTTACGAGGGCGGCGAACTGTCCATTGAGAACAACTTTGGACATCTTCTTTTTGGAGATTGGAAGGCCTTCGCCAACTATTCCTATAACCAAGCCGTGTTTGAGTCCTCCTTCAACTCATCCTACGCCGGGACCGTTGAGGCCGGTCAGCCGCTGGCAAATATTCCCAAAAATATGATCAATGTTGGTGTCGACTTTGCCCGGGGCCGGTTCGGCGCCCAACTGGAAGGCAAATATGTATCCTCCCAGTATGTCAATCAACAGCTTGCGGGAACGCCAGGCAGTCTGCAGATCCCTCCCTACTTCATTCTGAACCTTGGGCTCCAAGACACCATACCGGTCGGCTATGGATACATCAAGAACGTCAAATTGACTCTGGATATCGATAATCTCCTCAATCGCCATTACTATCCCCGTGGCTTTGAGGATACAGACTACTTCGGTAACAACTACCTCTCGGTTCTCAACGGTATGCCGCGGTATGTATTTGGTAGTATAACTGCCCGGTTCTGAAAACCTGACGAGGATGGGGACGGAGCGCGGGTGGCTTTGTCGTGCCACCCGCGGCCTTGTTGCGTCGGCACGAGTTTGGGGACTGCCGGTATTCCGGGCGTCTCAGCTATCCTCGTCGAGCCAAAGCTTACGTTGCATACTAAGGATCCCACGTCATCCGACGGAAACACTTTGGGAATCGCCGGAGACGGGAAAGTCACATTCCTTGTGCTCGTCACATGGGTTGGGCAGCAGGTTGCGTACCGACGTCCAAGTTGGTCAACAATCCCTCGCAAGCTGCAACGAGCGTCGTGAGATGGTCGAAGACCTAACGATCTCGGAATCGTTATCGGATTGGATAGAATATGTAATCGCGAACAACGCTCTCAGCCATCGTCTTCAAGAGAAAAGGAGCCTCATCTTGGATATACGTCGAAAATTACTACCCCGGCCCGTCTTAATCGCTGTTTTGGTGCTTGGCTTGCATGCGCCAGCCGGATTTGCGTCTCCCGTCGTACCGGTCTACCACAATGCCGGTAGCATTTCGGCGCCGACCTCGATTCCCGAGCGGGATACGCGGGATGTTCTGCATCCCATAACCGTGAACGCCACCGACAAAGACTGGGTGACTCACGTCCTGCCGACGGGACGCATCGTGTCGCCAGTAGGTACGGTGGATGGGACACCAAACTTTGCAACGAATGTCGTTGCTCTGGGTCCGGATCACATCGCCGTCCTGGCCAACGGCGCTACACGCGCGCAGACGGTGACGCTCTACGACACCAAGACCCTACGGGCCGTCGCTCAGTTGGCGGCCTACAAGGAGAACGCGGACCCACGCGCTGCGTCATCGACGCTGAGCACCGTAGGCCACCAGAGCCTTTACCAGGGGATCGCAACGGGACCGGATCACACCTTCTTTACGGCGGGCGGTGACAGCAACGACGTTGCCGAGTTTCGCTTTGAGGACGGAAAAATCCATCTGCTGCGCCGCTACCCTTTACAGTGGCAAGCCTTTCCCAAGGATCAGTACCCCTACTACTACCAGGGGGAGCGCAAGCCGGGAAAAGCGCGGCTTTTTTATCCCGATGCCGTAGCTCTCGGGCCGAATCGTCGGCACCTTTTCGTCGCCGGCATGCTCAGTAACAGTGTGGCGCGCATCGACCTCAAAACGGGCCAAACTCAGTACCTCAATGTCGGGCCTTACCCCTTCGCCCTGACCCTGGCCGATGGCGGCAAGCGGCTGGTCGTCAGCCTGTGGGGGGCCGATGCCGTGGCGGTTCTGGATCCCACCGACTTCAAATCCCTAGGCACCGTCGCCGTGGGTCCGCAGACCGGTCCAGATAACCTTGCTGCCGGCGTCCACCCCACGGCTTTGGTGGCGCGGACGGATGGCCCGCAGGTGTACGTTGCTTTGGCCAACACCGACCAGGTGGTGGAGGTCGACAGTCAGACTCTGAAGAGCACGGCGGTGCTCAACGACAGCCCTTACCCCGATGCCCCGCCCGGCTCTTATCCCGACGCTCTGGCCATTGCCGATGGTAAGCTCTTTGTGGCCAATGCCGGCAACAACGATGTGGCCGTCTACGACCTGGCCAGCGGCAAAGCCCTGGGTTTGATCCCCACCGGTTGGTATCCGACAGGGATGACCGTCAGCCAAGACGCGCTCTATGTCGTCGCCGCCAAGGGCCTCGGCACCGGCCCCAATGTCCAACACCAATGGGTTGGCAACATGATGGATGGCCTGGTCCAAAAAATTCCACTGAACGAACTCTCGGAAAAACTTCCGGGATGGACCAAAGCGGCACTCGACAACGATGGCTTTTCCGAGCCACAACGCAGGGCACGGGAAGCGGAAGACCAAAAAGTCACCGGATTTTTACGCAAACACATTCGTTACGTCGTCTTCATCCTCAGGGAGAACAAAACCTTCGATGAGGATTTCGGCGACTACAAGCCCGCGGGCGCCTGGGCCGACTCCAAACTCGATCTGTATGGTCCGAGGCAAGTCCCCAACCTGTACGATCTTGCCCATCATTATACCCTGTTCGTGAATTTCATGGCCGATGGTGAAGTCACCGCTCAGGGACACCAATGGACGACGGCCGCCAGCGATTCGGACTTTGTGCAGCGGACCTGGCCGGAGTACTATTCCGGGCGCGGACTCGTGGGCAACCCCGGCTGGACGCAGCCCCTCATTCCCGTGGGCGCGCCTGGGAAAGCGGATTTCCATCCGAGTTCCGATAATCCCTACTCGGACTATCGGAACCTTTCTGCTTTGGGCAAGTGGACAAATCCCTGGATCAGTTATCCCGAGCGTTTGTTCCTTTTTAACGATCTTCTCAATCACCACGTCTCTTTTGAGGACTTTGGGGAGTTTGTTTCCCGCTCCGAGGCGGGGAATATTTCTGCGGCCATGAAGCAACATTTGGCCACCGGTTTCCCCGGTTGGGATCGGATGATTTTGGATACCTACCGGGAGAAAGTGGCGGAAAACTGGTTGAAAGCCCATCCCGGCGCCAAGTTCCCCCATTTCATCTACATCTGGCTGCCGGACGACCACACCGCTGGGCGCGCGCCCTGTTATTACACGCCGGACTATTATGTGGCCAACAACGATTATGCGACGGCCAAATTCATCCATTATCTCTCGACCACGCCGCAGTGGAAGCACATGGTCGTATTCCTCACCGAGGACGACGCCCAGTCCGGGGCCGATCACATCGACGCCCACCGTACCCTGGCCTTGGCCATGGGTCCCTGGGTGAAACAGGGTTTTCTGGAGACCAATCTCTACTCCCAAGTCAACATCCTCAAAACCACCGAGGCCATTTTCGGCCTACCTCCCATGTCGCAATGGGATCAGAATGCCAGTGTCTTTCGTGGCATATGGACCGATCATCCGGATTTTGCGCCAACGCCCAAACCCACTCCCATCCAGATACCGGTGGCCTTCAACAGCGGTGCGTGCACCAACGTCAAGCTTTTGCGACGTGAGGTCGGCATGACCGGACACTCCCTGAGCGGAAAGTGGTTCAAAGAGCACGAAGATACTCTGGAGGCCAAGCTACCGCCTTTGGCCAAGGACGTGCGCTATAGCCCGACCACACTACTCAAAGTGCCGGGGCCGGAGCAAATGAAGCAGGAGTGGGTCGCAGCCAAAGGGGAGAAGTCCTACGACCAGGTAATGGCCTACCTGCGCCGGATAGCCGCGAAACACCACGCCCCGCTCGCTGCATTCCGCGCCGGGGAGGACGAGTAAGAAATAACCCCCAAGGATCGGTTGATAGTTGCCGACGGAGCGTCTGGCACCACTGGCGGTAAGCCAGATCGGCTATAATCGGTTCATAGTGGAGCGAACGTGCCAGGAAGTCGGTGAACCACAGCCGCCGATTCCTGGGTAACACCGAGGGAGGATACGGACTTGCGATACCTGACGCTGTTTTTCCTGTTCGTTCTATCCTCGACTCCGGCTTTCGGCGGCAGTGCGCCAGCAAAGCAACATACGTGGACGCTCCCAGTCGCTCCCGGACAGAGCCTGCGCATCAAGCTACCCGTCCAGGACTGTACCATCGTATCCACTCCCGGAACCGACTTGAAGGTAGTCTGGCGGTTGTGGGACGAATCCGGTTCTGCCGTACCGGTCACCACCGCGCGCAAGCTCATGATTTCTGTGACAACGGATAGACATGTGGTTCTGGTCCACGGATTGGATGACGCCAACCTGGCATCCAGCAATACTACGTGGGAAGGAATCCCTCAGGGTCTGGATGACATCGTCAACTTGCCAAATACCATACGGATCTGGATGAGCAAGGACACCCCCTCGGACGTCTCCAGCACGGCGCTCTCCACTACCGTTCACGCATCCGTAACCGTATATGTACCCGAGCCTCTTCCGGTGAATGCGCAGCTGGGGGTTGGTAATTTTCGCTTTATGAATCCGCAAGCGACCACGCCAATTACCGTCCACGATGGGGTTGGAGCGGTGGACATCGTTTCGGATTCGAGGACGATTGACGCGTCAACGGGCACGGGCGCTCTCCGTGTGCACCAATATGCCGGCGCACGGACAACGCTGACGACAGGCTCTGGCCCCGTGCATTGGACGGGATCGACGCAACTTTTACGAGTCCGCTCGGGTGTGGGTAATATTGAGCTACGTGCAAGCCCGTTGCCCGCCAACGCCGATATATATGCACAAACCGGAACGGGTAACATTTCTGTCTGCTTTTCCCATAAACAAGCATTGAATGCCAGCATCATTACGGGGCTCAAAGAACCCGATGTCCACTATCCGGTTACCCCCATAAAGATCACTGGGCATGACTACCGATTCGGGCCACAACGCAGCGCCGCGCGAGTTCGCCTCAAAAGCGGGACAGGAAAAGTCGACCTGCGTTTGTGCCCATGATTTTGCGCGAAATCTTGGATGCCTGGGCGATACATTCATCTTTACAAAGACCCTCACACACCCAGATACTGGAAATGGTGGATATCGCCAAGCTGACGGAACCGCTCATACTGCTTTTGGCCTTGGTCAAGTGACCCATTTTACTGGTACAGGGCATGCTTCGGCATGCCGAGCCGGTGTGTCGAGAGCATTCCTTTGAGCGCGCTTCCCTTACAGATCAACTCCCTGGTTTTTCTATTTTAGCTGGTCTTTCCATGACTCTCCGCCACGGTCGCAGTCTTCTTTTCCGTTTGCGAACAGGAAGCCTAAAACCGCACGGGCACGTAATGAGCGCGTAGGTCGCCGAGCTTTGCTCGCACAAGCGACGGACTAAGGCGTACCCACGTCGACGAGCGCCTCGTCCACCAGTTCCAGCCAGTGCACCACTGGTACCCTGGCTTCTTGGGCAAGGTACAACTGGCAGCCGACATTGGCGGTGGCAATACGCTTGGGCTCGTCCTTCTCGAGCCTATCCAGCTTGTTCCGGCGTAACTGCGCGGCAAGCTGTGGTTGCAGTAGGGAATAGCTCCCGGCGGAACCACAGCACAGTTCGGCATCGCCGATCTCACTGAGTTGGTAGCCGAGGCGCGTCAGGATTCCCTCCACGACGCCCGCCAGTCGCTGTCCATGTTGCAAGGAACAGGGGGCGTGAAAGGCGATGCGCCCCCGCGCGATGCCCGGAATGGACCGCGCCCCCAGTTCACGAGCCAACCACTGCGAGGGGTCACAGGCAATTTCGGCGATCCGGGCGGCCTTGGCGGCATAGGCAGGATCGTCCTCCAGGTAGTGGCCATAGTCCTTGACCACACTGCCGCAGCCACTGGCGCTCACGAGAATGGCCTGGGCACCGTCCTCGAGATACGGCCACCAGGCATCGATATTGCCCCGCATGAGGGCCCTGGCCTCATCCCAGGCGTCCAGGTGCAGACTCAGCGCTCCACAGCACGTCGCCGTAGGGGCAGACCTCAAGTCCACACCCAGGCGTTGCAGTATCCGCGCCAGGGCGGCGCGGGTGGCAGGCGTTGCCACGCTTTGAACGCAGCCGTCCAGATGCAGCACGCGCCGGCCGGCGGAGGACGCAACGGCAACTTCCGACCGTGCAGAGTCCGGCGATTCTGCCGGAAGGGGTGGCAAAGTGCGCGCCAGTGATGCCTTCAGCAGGGGTTTGAACACCCGACCAAGGCCAAGGGCAGCGCGAAAGCGCTTGGGCTCGGTGACCACGTAGCGAAGCAGACGACGCTCGAGGGCCGCCCGCGGCGGACGCGGCAACGCTTGGTTCTGTAGGTGGCGGCCGATCTCCAGAAGGCGACCGTAGCGCACGCCCGAAGGGCAGGTGGTCTCACAGGCGCGACAGCCGAGGCAGCGATCCAGGTGCAGGCGGGTCGTCTCCGTCGTCTGCTCCCCTGCCAGCAGGGCCTTGATGAGGTAGATGCGCCCGCGCGGGCCGTCCTGTTCGTCGCCAAGGATGCGGTAGGTGGGACAAGTCGCATTGCAAAAACCGCAATGCACACAATCCCGAAGGATGGACTCGGCTTCGCCGACCAAGGGGTCGGCGCGGTATTGGGGAGCAATCTGGGTTTGCATGGCTTTCCGTCACTATTCGACGTGCATGATCCGGACATCACAATCCGGCATAGAATCGCCCCGGATTGAGGATCCCCTTGGGATCGAAGGCGGCCTTCAGGCGCTGATGCAGGGCAAAGAGTGGCCGGGGTAGCGGCTCGAAGATATCAGTGTCCGCATTCGGCGTTGCGCCCGCGCGAAAGCAGGTTGTGTGTCCGCCCTGACGGTGTGCCCACTGCCGCACGGCCGTGGGATCGGAGACGGCACGTAACCAGCGCTGCTGTCCACCCCATTCCCAGAGGCTGACGCCAAAGTGCTCTGGCTGCGTGGGCGCGGCGGCTGGCAGGGACAAGCGCCAGAGGGAATCGTCCTTCTGGAAAAAATCGAGGCGCTGCTCACGCAAATCCTCCCAAAAGGCCGTACCCGCGTCGTCCTTCAGACTCTCGCCACCAATCGTTTCCGCGAAATTCCGTACCCGATGCTCCTGTCCCGAGAGACGCAGATAAAGGACGCCATCGAGGTAGGCACTGGCGCTGATGGGAGTACTCTGTAGCGCCCAGCGACGCATCGCTTCCAGGGCTCCCGCAGCCGAGCATTCCAGCACCCGCGTGTGCTCCACGGCTGGACGCGGCAAGACTTTCACCGTCACCTCGAGGATGAGGGCGAGACTGCCGAGGGAGCCGGCCATCAAGCGCGCGACGTCGTAACCAGCGACGTTCTTCAATACGGTGCCGCCAAAGCGGAGATCTTCCCCCAACCCATTGAGGACACGCACACCCAGGATGTGATCCTTGACGGCGCCGGCGTAGGGACGACGCGGGCCGGAGAGACCACAGGCGATGGTACCGCCGATGCTGGCGTTCGGGCCAAAGCGGGGGGGCTCGAAGGGGAGCATCTGGCCCCGCTCCGCCAAGGCCGCGTCGATCTCACGCAACGGGGTACCGGCACGGGCGGTGAGGAAGAGCTCGCTGGGCTCGTAGGCCAGGATGCCGCGGTGCCGACCGAGGTCCACGACGCCATCGGCACACACGGGCCGACCATAGAAGGACTTGCTGCCGCTGCCGCGGATCTCGAGGGACTGGCCCTTGGCGAAGGCCTCGCGCACCTGCGCGCGGAGCTCGGCGCTACCATCCATATCAAAAGCGCTCCAGCTCCGGAAAGGGCAGACTACCTGCATGCACATGCATGGCCCCGAGCTCGGCGCAACGGTGCAGCGTGGGGACGGCTTTGCCGGGATTGAGCCGCCCCTCGGGATCGAAGGCGGCCTTGATGCGATGCAGCTGCGCCAGCTCCTCCGGCGTGAACTGCACACACATGCTGTCCAGTTTTTCGACGCCAACACCGTGTTCGCCGGTAATGGTGCCGCCCACCCGCACGCAGAGTTCCAGGATCTCCGCTCCCAGTTGCTCCGCCTGCTGCTGCTGTCCCTCGACATTGGCATCGTAGAGAATGAGGGGATGGAGATTACCATCGCCGGCGTGGAAAACATTGGCGACGGGCAGTCCGAATTTACGGGAAAGCTCAGCGATTTGGGCCAGAACCTCCGCCAGTCGCACCCGGGGAATGGTACCGTCCATACAGTAGTAATCTGGAGCCAGACGGCCGACGGCGGGAAAGGCGGCCTTGCGCCCCTTCCATAGGGCGAGGCGGGTGGCCTCGTCGCGGGCGAGACGCAGGTCTTCCACACCGTGTTCGCGCAGAATGGTCTCCACCCGGGCTTGATCCGCCGCAATCTCCTGCGCATCCCCGTCCAGCTCGCAGAGGAGGATGGCCGCCGCCTCGCGGGGATAGCCGACGTGCACGAAATCCTCGGCGGCGGCGATGGCCAGGCGATCCATCATCTCGAGACCGGCGGGGAGGATACCGGCGGCGATGATGGCGCTGACGGCATCCGCCGCCCGCCCCACATCCCCAAAGGCCGCCAGGAGCAGCACCGTCTCTTCCGGCACCGGCAGCAGGCGCAGCTGGCAGGAGGTCACCACCCCTAGCAGTCCCTCCGAGCCGATGATCAGGGAAAGGAGGTTGTAACCGGGGCTATCGGGCGCGAGGCTTCCGATCTCGAGCCTTTCCCCACGGGCGTCCAGGACCTCCGCCGCCAGCACGTTGTGGGTGGTCAGGCCATATTTGAGGCAATGGACCCCACCGGAGTTTTCCGCCAGGTTGCCGCCAATACTGCAGGCAATCTGCGAGGATGGGTCGGGTGCGTAGAAAAGACCGTGCGGACGCGTTTTTTGGCTGATGGCCAGATTGCGCACTCCCGGGCCGACTCGGATGCAGACATTGGCAAAGTCGATGGCGTCCATATCCCGCAAGCGGGCCAGGGACAAAAGCACCGCCCCAGTGCTGGGTCGCGCACCACCGGACAGGCCGGTGCCCGCCCCGCGCGGCACCACGGCGACGCCATGACGATGGCAGATCGCCAAGACCGCAGCGACCGCCTCGGCCGTCTCCGGGAGGGCAACGCACAGTGGCGTCCCCCGCAGGGCGGACAGGCCGTCGCACTCGTAGGGCCGCATGGATTCAGGCTCGGTGAGGAGAGCTTCGGCGGGCAGGACCGCCGCCAGCGCCTCGATGACACCCACTTGCGGCGTTTTGGCTCGATTCATGCCCGCTCTCCGCGGAGACGGCGGCGTGCCCGCACCAGAGACGTGGCGTCGCCCACATTGCCCGGGAAGATCACCACGGGCAGGCGGGGATAACGGGGATGTTGGTCTGGACAGAGCAACACGGAGCAGCCCGGCAGGATCTGCCCCACCACCCGAGCCGTCGCCAAACCCAAACCAACACTCAGGGTATCGTTGGAGGTAATGCCACCTTTACTGATGAGAAAGGAGATATTTTCCGGCAGGGTTTGCACCAGCTCCATCAAAAAGGCGGAAACCGCCTCACCGAAAGCAAGGCGCTCACTTCGGTCGGCAAAGCGTCTTTCCTCACGGCTCGTAAAAATCACAGGATCCAGGCCGCGGCCAACGATCCCGCGAATCTTCTCTCGACACGCCTCGAGGTGGTCGGCGCGTGCCTCTCCCAGGGTCTGGTCCACTGCCACTTCCACACCCTCGACGCCGGGTTCCTGCAGGAGATGGGCCAGCTGCTCGCTGCTCTTACGCACGTGGGAACCGACCAGAATCACCCCCGGTCCGTCGCCACGGCGGTACTGTCCCATGGCCTCGGCCGCTACGGGTTGGGGCGGCAGATCGGCAAGGGCCGTGAGCAGGCTGGCGGCACTACGGAAGAGAAAACGCTTTCCCGCCGCCGTAGCCTCACGCACGGCCCGGGCAAAGATGGCCAGGTCTTCCGGCACTTCCGCGTCCACCACGACGCAGGCCTGGCCCCCTAGGCCGTGCAGCCGCGCGGGCAAATCGGCGCGTAAGTCTGCCCGGCTGAGGACCTGCACCTCGCGGGCGCGAATCCGACCGCCGGTTTTCTCTTCGACGTAATCCGGGAGATAGCTGTGGTGGAAGGCGAAAACCGAGTCGCGGGCAAACTCCGTCCGATGGACTGGAACGAGTTCGCCATCCTGGTGCAGGTAATGGGTACCGGAACGGGTGATGCGCCCACCCTCAAAAAAGGCCGGAACCAGAAAGAGCGCGTCGAAGGGACCGAGGACCTCTTGGATGACGTCCGTCTCCAGAGGGAAGTGACCGCGCAGGGTGGAATCGGAACGGCTTACCACCAGGCTTGCCGGCGCATTGCCTCGTCCCGCGGCCCGCGCCAGAGCCCCACGCACCGCTACGCTGATCTCGCGTGTGACGCGCGCTGCCTCGGGAGCCGTCAGGGCTCGGGTATTGCTGAGGATGAAAAAGAGCGGTGCGGCGTCGCCCATGGCCGCGTCGAGGGTGTCGTCATCCCAACGGGTCAGCAGCAGACATCCGTGGACGGTCTGCGACCCCGTGGGATCATCATCGATCACGATGATCTTGTCGGTGGCCATCCTAGTGGACCTCGACGCCCCGCGCGCGCAGACGCTCCATCATGCCCGCGCTATCGAGACCATTGAGTTGCAGCAGTTCACCGGTGGAGGCCGTGGTTTCGCCACGCTGCCAGGCGAGGATCTCGAGACTCCCATAGCGGGCCCGCTGTAGGACCGGCTCCAGCGCCGTGGCTGGTCCGCCGCTTACGGCCACCAGAAGATCGCCATCGAAAAGCTCGTGAAAGCGCTCGTCCTCCAGGAAATGCCGGTCGGGTTCCGCCACCGTATCCACGGGCAGATCACCCGGACGATAGAGCGCCCGTGGATTGACCACAGAGACGACGCGCACGCGATAACCGGAGCGGACCAGAGGTTCTTGCAACGCCAGCACGGGTTCCAGAATCATGTCGCCCAAGACCGCAAAAACGATACTGCCTTTGCTGCCAGCGCCGGCCTCGGCCACGGCGATGGCGCCATCGCGCAAAGCGCGCCGGCTCGCTTCCAGGGTCAGCCGTACCGGGAGGGGACTCTTGGAGGCAATGATGGCCATCACCCGATTGTAGCTTGTGGCTGCGTATTCGTAGGCCACCTGGATGCTGTTGGCGTCGCAGGGATAGAGCAGGAAGACGTTGCCATTGCGCATCTGGGCGGCGATATAGGCCTCTATTTCCGGCCGTTGGTGGGTCCAGCCATTGCGTCCCTGCTCCAGAGCACCGGCAGTGAACATGCACACTACCGAGGGCGTGCGCCGGCGCAGTTCCGCCATGGCCTGGCCCACCGTCTGGACGATAGGCCAGCCGTTGATGGCAAAGGATTCGTAGGACAGCCAGAGGGAACGACTGCCAAAAAGGGCCAGCGCTGCCGCCAATCCCGCGCAGGCATCCTCGCTCAAGGGCTCGTAGACCTGGCCATTGGGATCCTGATTGTAGGCGGGATCGGCAATGGGATGCCGGATTTTCAGGGCATCGTTGATGTTCTTCATATTGGATGCTTCGTTGCCGTCGGCATTGCTCACCACCAAGCGTCGATCCTGCTGACCCAGCCACGCCACCAAGGCACCCATGGCGGTGGATGGTACGGCCTTTTCGCCTACGGGAAACTCCTGCAAGGGAAAGTCGCCGAGGGGAGGCAACTCCAAAACCTTTTCAGTCACGACGGTACGTCCCGCGGGTCCGCCGCCGGCCCGGACGCAGTTTTCCCGCACTAACTCCCATGCCTCCGGCGCCAGGGCATGACGTTCCAGGGCGCTGCGGATCGTGGGCGAGTCCAGGGTATCGGCGGGATGCAGGTTGTGCGCCTTGGCCCCGGTGGTATGGACACCGGCACCCTTGAGCTGCTTGATGATGAAGGCCGTGTGGGTACCCGCCAGAGCGCTCTCCGCCGCCTTGGCCACGCCCGCCAAAACGGCGGCGGTGAAGGCCAGGCGCGCCTCTGGCGAGAAACGCGTGGCATCGACAAAAGCTCCCTCCTGCCCGACGTCGTCGTAATCCTTGGCATCCACCAGGATCACCTCGTCAAAATCGTGGGCTCGCCAGTACTCGCGCATCTGCGCGTTGCTCATGCGCGCCACCATGGAGTGGTGCTCCTGACTGAAACCGTTCCACACCAACACCGGCAGGTAATTGGTTACCTGCGGATAGGCGAAATGGAAATGTTTCATGGCGCTGAGCACATAGGGCTCGCCGAGACCGCCGTCGCCAATGGTCACCGGAAAGAGTACGCCGGGGTGAAGCAGCGCCCCCGCCAAGGCAAAATGCTGACCCTGACCCAAAGGCCCGGCCGGGGCAAGGAGTCCCGGGATCGCGCCCGACAGGTGCCCCAAGAGTCCGTGTCGCTCGCGGTAGCGCTGGGCAAAGTCCTCCATGGTGAAGATGCCCATGGCTTCGAGGGAGCGATCCAGAAACATCGCGCTGTAGAAACCCGGGGCGTGATGGCCCACTTCCGTGACGATGTTGGTGTGCCCCAGCATGACCAATGCTGCATAGGCATCGGCGCTGGAGGCAAAGCCGCCGGGATGGCCCGAGGCCTTGGCGGCACAGACCTGCAAGGTGCAGTAACGCAATGCATCGGCCAGGAGTAGACACTGGTAAACGGCCGCAGCGTCGCTGGGGTCTGCAATACGCCCGGACTCCAACTGAACGGCAGGACGCTTTCCGTGGTGCGCGTGCTCGGGCCACAGCGCGCCAAAATAGGACATGCCGTGGGTGAAGGGAGTGGAGGCCTGGGCTGTTGGCTGCTGCACGTTGCTCATGAAAGGGGGTCCTTGTCGGCGGTATTTGTCCTCACTCTAGGAACAAACCTAAGATTTCGCAATGAGGATCTTTTTTACATGGTGAAAACGCGGTGGTCACAAAACGGATGCAGCCGGGTATTCAGGTCATCGATCGCCTCCGCGCGCTCCTAGAGGCCCTGGCGGCGGCCGGCGGTGAAGCAACGCTTAAAACGCTGGCCGCCGACACCGGTCTACCCATATCTACCGCCTTTCGCATCCTGGCAGCGGCCGAGGCCAACGGCATCATCCAGCGCGATGCACGGGGTCACTACGCCTTCGCTCCCCGCCTTGCCGAATGGGCTGAACTCATCGCCGGTCGCAACGATCTGTGCACCCTCGCCAGACCCAGCCTGGTCTGGCTGCGGGATCAGGTTCGCGAGACCGTCAATCTGAGCATCCAGGAGCAGGATGAGGTCCTCTACATCGACCGCGCGACGCCAGCGCGCATGATGCGCGTCGAACAAATCATCGGCATCCGCGCGCCGCTCCACTGCACGGCTGTGGGCAAACTCATGTTGGCGCAGCAGGATCCCGCCGCCATCGCCGCCTACGCACTGCGGACTGGCCTGCGCGCCCTCACGCGCCACAGCATTGCCTCGCAGCCATCGCTGGTGCGGGAGCTGGAGAATATTCGCCGCCTAGGCTACGCCCTGGACAATGAAGAGACCGAAGAGGGCGTGGGTTGTATCGCCGTGCTTCTCGATGCCGATCTACCGTGGACCGTGGGCCTTAGCATATCCGCGCCCATAGAGCGGCGTGAGCTCGCTTGGGTGAAGCCACTGCACGAGACGGTGCGGCGCATCCAGCGCGCCCTGCGCGGACGCAAAGTGACTCTGAATGTGCACTACCCGCAAGTTCCCGCGCAGTCCCGCCCCTGAGTTTCACAGCTCCAGCAGCCATGCCCGAGGATGGCGCAGAAAAGCCTTCAAATCGCGATTTTCACATAGCGAAATAAAACCAGGTGGCGAAACAATTCGGCCTGATCTAGCCTCAATATGTTCCTTCCTCACGTAAAATGGATAAGCATATCACTTCCTTATGAATTACTATTCCGATATCGGCCTGATCGCTTACGTGGACGGGAAGGAATCCAGAAGAATGGCATTGCCATCCTGGGGAATGTTTCCTGCATCCGGAGGCAACATCATGGAAATAAAGGAACAAGCGGAGTACTCTTCACCCTACCGCTGGGTCATGGCAGCAGTGGCAGGTATCATCATGACCACGAGCTTTATGTCGTTGACGGCTTTTGGCGTGGCCGCCCCGGCCATGGCCAAGGCCATGGATATTCCCCCAAGCACCCTCTCGACGGCGGGCATAGACGCTTTTTCTGTGGGTTTGTTCGTCGCCTTTTTTCTGGGACACGGCGGTATCTTCGATACCCGCATCAAACTTGGTGTGCTGTTGGCGCAAGCCTTTCTCATCGTCCCGCAGATACTTCTGCCGCTCCTCATGCCCCTGACCAAATCCTTGACCCTATTGATCGCCTTGCGTTTTTGCCAGGGTCTGATGATCATGATGATCGCCCTCTTTTCCCTACAGCTGGCGGGCTGGTTTCGTTCTAGTCAACGGGGTATATCGCTGGCGGCCATGCTTGGCGCTATCACCCTCGGCGGCGCGGTGGGCGGTATCGTCACCGGCAGTCTCAGCAGACTTGGCTGGCAAAACGTCTATTACATCACCGCGGGAATCATGGTTTTGGGCGCCGTGGTGTATTTTCTCTTTGCCCGCGACGCCGCCGGCCATGCAGCAGATATCCAATTGTCCAAGCAGAACTCCCACCACAAGAGCGTCTGGTCCTACCCCATGACCTGGATCATGGGGATCGTTCAGATACCCAATAATTGGACGCTTTTCACCATTGGTGGATTTCTGCCGCTCTACGCCTACCATTTGGGCTATCAGCCGCAACAGACTGGCAACGTGATGTTTATCTGGGGACTTATGGGCTTCCTGATAGCTATCCTGGGTGCCCTGCTTGGCGATCACTGGGCCAGGCAAGACAACTCCCACCGGAATTTCGTCAATGCCCGCCTGCGGGTCATCACCCTTGCCAACACCTCCGTGATCGTCGGCGCGCTGATGATTCTCTACCTCGCTCCCATCTCCTACGCCTGGTTTCTGGTGTCGGCTCTGGTGGTGGCCTGCACCATGGCAACCCCGCCAAATTACTGGGCCTCCCCCTGCAACTGCTTCGCCGTTGCGAGCATGGGGGCGGGCGCTTTTGCCATCGGCGTCATCTCCAACTCCGTCAGCGCGGTGGGGCCGGTGGCCTCATCGGTCCTCATCGACACCGTAGGTTGGTCCGGAGTCTTCTGGGTCATGGCCATCCTGGCTGCCCTCGGGCTCATGGTCAATGAAATAGCCATGCGCGCCTCGCTGCCCATCGAGACAGAGGCGAATCGGCAGACTGAGCCTCACGGCGACATGGGAGCGGCGCTGGGCTGATGTAGCCCAGGTCGCCAGAGTCGGGTTCCGGGGCCTGGGAGCAGAGGCCCAGGACGGCGGCAATACTCGCCGCCGTCCGTTCCAGGTTTGCTGCTGCCGTCGCCACGATATCTGCTTCGGGCAACACGTCCGACAGCGTTGTGAACAGAGCCGAAGCACCCAGGTTTTGCCAGTCTTCCCTGCCGATGCGTGCCCTGCCGGCAATGACGATGGTGGGTTTGTCGTGCTTTCGCGCCAGCCGCAGAACTCCGGCCACGGTCTTGCCGTGCAGTGTCTGCTCATCGATGCAGCCCTCACCGGTTATGACCAGATCGCTGGCAGCGATGCGGGCCTCGAGATCTACCAGTTCGGCGATGGCCTCTACCCCAGGTCGCAACCGGGCTCCCAAAAAGATGCAGGCAGCACCAAGACCACCCGCCGCACCAGCGCCGGGACTGTGCACCACATCCCGGGGACAATGGCGTTGCAGGTGCCCGGCGTAGCAGCGCATACCCTCCTCGAGAAGGGCCTGCATGGACGTCGTCGCCCCCTTCTGCGGTCCATACACCCACGTTGCCCCCTGAGGACCTAGCAGGGGATTGTCAACATCACAGATCACCTCGAACTGGGTGTGCGCAAGGCGCGGATCCAGACCACTGAGATCCAACTTCCGGATGGCCGCCAGATGCTTGCCAGCGGGCGCGAGTTCCTGTCCACCCGCATCCAGGAAACGGACACCCAGGGCGCAGAGCATACCCATTCCCCCGTCGTTGGTGGCACTACCTCCAATGCCGAGGACGATGCGTTTCACACCCAGATCCAGTGCCGCGCGCAGCAGATCGCCCGTCCCCAGGGTACTGGTTTCCAGTGGATTGCGCTGTGCCGACGATAGGCGCAATAGACCGCTGGCCGTGGCCATTTCCAGAACGGCGGTGCGACTGCAGTCCACCAAGGCCATACGGGCCTGTACCAAGCGTCCCAGAGGATCCCGGACCCTTACTGTCTGAAAGCTTCCGCCAAGCGCAGCGACAACGACCGCCATGGTCCCGTCACCGCCGTCCGCCAGGGGCAATGGGGTACAATGGGCGTGCGGAAGGTAGCGGACGAAGGACGCGCGCACGATCTCCGCCACTTCATGGGCGCGCATGCTACCTTTGAAGTGGTCCGGTGCGATCAATATGCGCATGGGCAGTCTCCCCGTGAAGATCCGGCGCTGATCCTGTTGCCGCGCGCCGCGACACCACACAGTAAAAAAGACGACACCGACAGGATATCGCGAAGTCCCCCTTGGCGGGAGCGCCGGCGCCTTCGTCTCGAGAAGCGGGCTATCCGTGCTTAGGGAGCGATACTCGCGTCATCCAGCTGGAGGATGGCCTGAATGAGGCGGTTGGAATGCTGCATGAGTTCAGTCTCCCAGCGCCTTGCCTCGGCGGTGTTGCCGGCAGCCGAAAGCTCCATGATCTTCTGGGACGCCCCGTGAAAATCCCGGTGTATCCGGTCTATGGAGTCGATGAGCGCCTGGGCCTCCCCAGAAAAATCCGCCTTGCGCGGAAAAACCTCGGCGTACCACCACAAACCGAAATCGCATCGATCGTGGGGTTTGTGGCAGGTGCAGGCTACTTCTTCCGCCAGGCAGGCGCGGACCCGTTTGAGGTAATTGGCGTGGGCAGCGATGGCACGCAGGTGTTGCACCGGGAGTACCTCCTTATGCGCACAACGGGAGTCGTGACACCGGGGCGGCTTTTCAGGCGCTCACGCGCTGGCGACGGGCTGGAGGGTCCATGCGCCCGTTTCGACATTCACCACGTTTTAGTAATTCGCCTACCGGCCAGGATATCGATGCGGCGGTATTTGTGACGTGAAAACCGGATAGGTATGGTCTGAAGATTTTGGTGGAGCCAAGCGGGATCGAACCGCTGACCTCTTGAATGCCATTCAAGCGCTCTCCCAGCTGAGCTATGGCCCCACAGTGTCTGCGCACGATAGCCAAAGCGCTGAATCCTGTCAAGCGCCCAAGCCCGTCATTCCCTTTCAGTCCCTATCCAGGCGCTTCAGCCAGCGATAAACGCTACGCTCGCTCACCCCAAGATATTCCGCTACCTGGCGGCGATTGCCCTGAAAGCGCTCGAGTAGGTCCAGCAGATCCGCGGGGCACTGCCCACGCCCCGGTGCCGGTCGTGGACGCGCCGCCGGTACGCTGGGCATGGCCGAACTCTCGGGCGTGGCGGGGTGGAAAAACTCCAGATGCTTGGCTTCGATGATCGGACCATCGGCCAGAGCCGCCGCTTTCTGGAGTATGTTGCGCAGTTCGCGCACGTTTCCCGGGAAGTTGTAGGCGCACAGCCGCCGCTCGGCTTCCCGGGAGAGCGTCCAATGCCCGCTCCAGTCGCGCCCGATGCGCTCCAGCAGCACCTTGGCAATGCCCGGAATGTCCTCGCGCCGATCGCGTAGTGGCGGCAGATCAATGGTGATGGCCGCCAGACGGTAGTACAGATCCTCTCGAAAATGCCTTTGCGCAGCCATGGCGCGCAAATCGCGATTGGTGGCGGCCACCACCCGCACATCGGCACGAAGATTGTCGTTGCCGCCCAAACGGCGGAAGCTGCCGGTTTCCAATACCCGCAGCAGCTTGGCCTGCATGCCCAGGGGCAACTCTCCCACCTCATCCAGAAAGAGCGTGCCTCCGTGCGCCTGTTCGTACAATCCGAGCTTGCGCCCGACACAGCCGGTAAAGGCGCCGCGTTCATGACCGAAAATCTCGCTCTCAAAGAGATTCTCCGGGAGTGTCGCGCAGTCCACCGTAATCAAGGGGCCGGCGGCTCGGGAAGAAAAGTGGTGGATGGCTTGGGCCGCCAACTCTTTTCCCACCCCACTCTCGCCAAACAGCAGGATGCTCGCATCCGTCCGTGCCGCCATTTCGAGGTGATGCAGACAGCGCAGAAACGCCGGAGATTTGCCCACCATGCGCAGATCGTTGCAGGTGATGGCATCGTCCTGGGGAGGGAGGCGAATGATTTCTTCCCCCAGGTAGGTGCGACCACTCGGGTCGTGCAGGACGTGTCCGCGGATGCGCACGTGCTCGGCGTGATTGTTCTGATCGTAATGGATGTGCCGCACCTCGTGCGCCTGACCGGTACGAAATACCGCTTGGTGGGGGCAATCCTCGCCGCGCATGTGACAGGGGATGGGAGAGTGGTGGGAAATCTCGTGGCAATGCTTGCCGACGATCTCCTCGCGACGCACACCATAGGCCTCCCGGTAGGCGCGATTGGCGGCGACAATGCGGTAATCCCGGTCGATGAGGACCATGGGATTCTGCTGAATGTTCAAGGCCGACTCGAGCTCCAGGGCGGTCTCGGAAACGCTGCTGTCACCGTGCAGTCGCGCCGGGTCCAAGCTATTGCGTAGTTTTTCCATAAGGCACCTGGTGGTAAGTATCCCTGGGTAAAATCCATAACCTGACCAACGTACTCAAGAATCATACGAAACTTTTTTTCTCATGGATGCACTGAATTTTTTTATGATTTCCACCCCCTGTCGGAGCGTGGCAAGTCCTTCCCCCACCTGTCAGTGATAGTCATGACACGTCATGACAAATAAAAAACAACTTTGCCCAGAATTCCGGTCAAGAGCAAACCAAAAAACCATATTATTAGCATAGTTATATATTACGTTTTATTTATTTATCAGCATAATCAGATGGCAAGAGTGTAAGCTCGCAAATTTTGGAAAAGTGGCACGCCATCTGCTATCCGTTAAATAGCGAAGCTCAGATGCGGAGGATTCATGGCGGGTTTATTCATCATTTGCTTGAGCGGTGATCGGGAGCGTTTGCAATTTGCAGCCATGGCGGCTTCGGTGGCGGCGGTATCGGGGACGGAGGTACAGGTGTTTCTGTCCATGAATGCCTTTCCCTATTTCGTCAAGGGCCACGCCAAGGAGGCGCCGGCCGAGGGCGCCGTTGGCCAGGCCATGGAACGGCACCAGGTGCCGCCCTTCTTTCAGATCTTCGAACAGGCGGTGGAACTGGGGGATGCCAAGATCTGGGCCTGTTCCATGGCCATGGACGTCCTGGGGGTGAAGGAAGACGGGCTCGAATCCATCGTCGCCGGCCCCATGGGCTTGACCAAGTTTTTCAGCGATGCCGAAGGCAGCACCGTGCTGACCTTCTGAGCGCACACCGGGGATCGGGGGGCGCCCAGCCTCCGATCGGAGCGAGACGAGAGCCTAAGGAGACAGATATGGCAGAACGGACGGTGGATGCCCGCGGCAGTTTTTGCCCGGGTCCGTTGATGGAACTCATTGCCAACATGAAGAGCATGCAGGTGGGGGATACCTTGGAGTTGCTCTCCACCGACGCCGGTTCGGCGGCGGACGTGCCGGAGTGGGTCAAGAAAGTCGGCCACGAGATGGTGGATACCCAGCAGGACGGTGAGGGTACCTGGCACATCAAGGTACGCAAGGCGAAGTGAGCAGGTTCCGCAGCGCCCAGCCGTGAGGAGGAATCCGGCGACCAGGCGTTGCGGGCGGGATACGGCAGGGAGTCCATGGGGACTCCCGCACACAGATCGAGGAGCGCAGTCATGAGAGTTCTCGTTGTCGGCGGCGGTATGGGCGGTACCATTTTTGCCAATCATTTGGCGCGGCGGATCCACCACGAACTGAAGACGGGCAAGGCCCGCATCACCATGGTGTCGGCCACCCACGAACACGTCTATCAGCCGGGCTGGCTGTACGTGGCCATGGGGCGCGCCACCCCCGATGAGTTGGTGCGCGAGCAGCAGAGTCTGCTCGAACCCGGCATCGATTTCCACGTGGACCCGGTGGAGGAGTTCCACCTTGCCGAGAACCACGTCAAGTGCAAGAGCGGCAAGGTCCACGAGTACGACCTCATCGTCATCTCCACGGGCTCGCGGCCCTTGCCGGAGAATATTCCGGGCCTCAAGGAAAACTCGGTGGACTGCTATTCCGCCGAACGGGCGATGCAGTTCTATGACCGCCTGTCCCAGTTCAAGGGGGGCCGCATCGTCGTTACCGTAGGCCTGCCCCACAAGTGCCCCATGATCCCGCTGGAAGTCACCTTTGCCATGTACGACTTCATCAAGGATCGGGGACTCCTGGACAAGACCGAGTTCTACTACACCTACCCCATCGGTCGGGTGCACAGCTTGGAGAACGTGGCCAAGTGGGCCGCTCCGGAGTTCGACGCCAAGGGCATCAAGTACGAGACCCTCTTCAACATGAAGGAAGTGGATGGCAAGAACGGCTGTGTGCGCAGTGAGGAAGGGGGCGAGGTGAAGTTCGATCTGCTCGTCGGTGTGCCGCCCCACAAGGGTCAGGAAGTCATCGAGAAGAACGGCCTCGGGGAAAACGGCTGGATCCCCACCAACCGCCACAGCCTGCACATGGAAGGGGAGCACGGCAAGAACGTCATCGTCCTCGGCGATACCACCAACCTGCCCATCTCCAAGGCCGGTTCCACGGCCCACTTCGAGGCGGAGACGGCGGCGGAGAACGTGGCGGCGGTGGTGAAGATGGGCCATCCGGTCAAGAGCTACGACGGCAAGGTCTTCTGCTTCATCGAAGCGGGCAAGGACCGCGCCACCTACGCCATGTTCAACTACCAGAACCCGCCCCAGCCCAAGGCGCCCACCGGTGCCGTGCACGCCTTCAAGATGGCGTACAACAAGCTCTACTGGGCGACGGCCCGAGGTCTGCTCTAAAGGAGGTGTCCCATGGCTGCCGTATTGGATACCCAGCACGAGCAGGAACTGCAACAGGCGCAGGAAGCCCTTGTCCACTTGGTGCGCAACGGCGATCTGGAGCGCATCGTCCACCTCGCCCGCCTCTTGGGGGCGGCGGGGGATTCCCTGAGCGACGAGATGGTGGGACGGCTGGCGGAGGTGGCCAGCGATGGCCTCGATCTCCTGGATCGGGTCAACCGCAGCCACATCAAGGAAGCCCTTCCCGCCATCTCTGCCCTGGTGCACAACGGCGACCTCGACCGTATCGTCCACCTTGCGCGGATGATGGGCGCCGCCGGCGACTCCCTCAACGACGAGATGGTGGGACGGCTGGCGGGACTGGCGACGGACGCCCTCTGCCTGCTGGACCGTGCCACGCGCACCGGGGTCATCGATCGGCTCTTACACGTGGCCGAAAAGCTGGATCAACAGCACGTGCTCACGGACTTCATCCAGTGCCTGGAGGGCGCCGCCGAAGAGGCCAGTAAAGCGCCGCCAGCCAAGGGCGGGATTGCCGGTCTCTGGGAGATCATGAAACAACCCGAAACCCAGCAGACCATCCAGTTCCTCATGCTGGTGGGCAAGCACTTCCGCTCCTGCCAGCTCAAGCACTGATTTCCACACCAGTTCTCTCGCCCCGCTTGAAGCCCCAGCCTCGGTCGGGGCTTTTTTGCCTATGGGCTCGCCCACCGGGGAGTGTGCGGAAACATGGCGGAAATATTTGAGCGCTACCGTCTCAGCTCAGCTTGCTTATGGGGAAGCCAGCATGTCCTGTACCTTGAAGAGGATCGTTCCGTTTGTCCTTGGTCTCGCCGTGGCTGGCACGAGCATCGCCGGCGATCCGATGGGAGGGAAGGAGCCCGGTTCCTATCTCGACCTGCTGCCTGTCACGTCCAGCCTGTTCCCCGTGGCGAAAGGATGGGTACTGGCTTCTTACGGACACGTTCAGAGCGGGCGATTCTGGGGGGCACAGTACACCGTCCTTCCGGGAGCCGTTCCTCTGTGCACGGATCGTCAAAACTGCGAAAACTCCGCGGGAGTCGTGAACTTCGAATTGCGCGACGAGGCGCGGCGTTGCAAGCACGAAGCCGCCGTCACCGAAGAACCGGCCAACGGCCCGGCCCGCTTCGGGGTCAGTTATGTCGTTGCTGACGTTACCTGCTCGGACGATTGGGGCGATTGGGCTGACCTTGGCGTGCCTAACTTTTCCGAATTCCGTGGGGCCAGTAAAAACAGCGCCAACACCCTATATGCCTTCCTCTTCACAAAAGACGGGGAGGACGCGGGCTTTCCCGAAGGAAGCTTCGCCCAATTGCGAAACTGGCTTCTAACGCACGGTTGGGAAAGCATTGGGGATGGGAAAAGCAGATACCGCTCGCCCTACTTTGCGGATTCGCGAACCCGGGGAGACCTTGGCGTAGTAAAAATCGAGAGGGAAGCCTTCGCCCATCCCACTCCCACAAAAGGCGTCTGTTTTCTTGAGACCACATTCTCCCTGGCCACCCTGCCGGCCTCGGTACCATTGGCGTCCGCCGGTTTCAAAAGCTGCTGCGGTCCTTTGGGGACGGCAGCGCACCCCGAGGGCTTCTGCGGCTACGCCGTAAAACCGAAGGCCGTAAAACCCAAGTGAGCGTTTAGCCTTTGTCTTTCTGCTGGTAGCGTTTGCGGCGGAAAAGATCGGTCTTGCGCGATACCAGCCGGTCCAGAAAGAGGAAGCCGTCCAGGTGGTCCATCTCGTGCTGGACGGCGCGGGCCTCGAAACCAGCGCACTCAAAGATGCGACTGCGTCCGTCCAGATCCTGAGCCTGCACCTGGATGCGCTCGGCGCGGATGACGTTGCCCGTAAAATCGGGCACGGACATGCAGCCTTCCCGACCCACCGCCATTCCTTCCCAGGCGATGAGTTCGGGGTTGATGAGGCAGAGAAAACCGTGGCAGTCGTCGCCCAGCTTTGGGCGCACGTCCACCAGAACGATGCGCTGCAGGCGATCCACCTGAGGTGCGGCAATACCCACCCCGCCGGGACCGGCGTACATGGTCTCGGTGAGGTCGGCGACGAAGCTGCGCAGCTCCTCGTCGAACTGCTCCACGGGCTCCGCCTTGCGGTGCAGGCGTGGGTCGGGATAGGTGAGAATAGGCAGCACAGCCATGGTCAGAACAGTGCCGTATCGATGGGGTGGACGCCGATCTCGATGGCCTCACGGCTCTTGAGGGGCTCGAGCACCTCGCGCACTTCGGCAATACCCCCGGGCGCCGAGCCCTGGATGACCATGACGTAGATGGGGCGCTCGGGGTTGCCCGATTGTTCGCTCTCCAACTCGACGATATTGAAGCGCACCGAGGCCAGTGCCTGAGTGACGCTGGCGACGATACCGGCGTGATCGGCACCGTAGACCGTCACCCGCACGTTGGGCTCGTCTGCCGCCGCTGGCGCACTGGAGATGGGATCCAGATGGATGCGCAGATTGAGGGCCTTCATGGCCGGGTCCAGGGCCGTCTCTACGGCGCCCAGATCGCGGCTGTAATGGATGATCTGCATGATGGTGAAATACCCGCCAAGGCGCATCATGGAGGCATCGCCGATGGCGCAGTCGGCGGTGTGCAGGGCTTGGGTCACGGCGGCGACGATACCGGGGCGGTCTTCACCGATGACCGTCAAGAGGGCTTGGCTCATATCAATCTCCTAGGGCAAGACTTCGGGCCTGAACCAGATAACGGAAGCAATATTCCAACAGCTCCAGGTGGTGGCGGGCGGCGTGGGCGTCGGGGCCCCAGGCCGTCAGACCGTGGCGGTGGATCAGCGCCCCGGGTACGCGCGGCCGGTGCCGAGCAAACTCTGCATCCATGCGCACCGCTATGGCCGCGACATCCACAAGGTTCGGGAAGACCGGCAGGTCTACCTCGGGCTCGGCATCGGGTACGCCAAGCCCCTTGAGCATTTCCAGGGGCGGCAAACGCAGCGCCCCATCCCGGGCAAAGTGGCCGCAGAGATTGGCTTCCACCGAGTGGACGTGAAAGATCCAACGGGCCTCGGCAAAATGCCGGTAGATCACCCGGTGGATGGCCGTTTCCGCCGAGGGCTTGCGCATTGCCGCCGCCTCCAGCACGCGGCCCTCGTCATCCACCCGCACGAAATCGGTCTCCGTCAGCAAGTCCTTGGGACGACCGCTGGCGGTGATCCAAAAACTGTCGTCTGGGAGCCTCGCCGAGAGATTACCCGCCGTGCCCAGCATCCAGCCGCGACGATAGAACTCGCGCGCGCTGGCGGCGAGCATGGCACGGGGATCCTCGCAAAGTTCAGCGGGCTGCATGGACGGCCTCCAGGGCGGGCAGGATATCGAAAAAAGTCTCGAAGGCTTGCCAGGGGCGCTGCTCCCTTTGCAGGTACTCCGCCAGGCGGTCGCGGGCAAAGACGCGCGGGCACTGACGGGCCAGGGCGAGGTCGGTGACGGAGTCACCAATGCAGATGGCCTGCTCCGGAGCATAGTGGGCGTAGACGGCGGGCTTGCTCACCAGTTCATCGGCACTCTCCCAGGGCGAATAGGGATGCAGAAAGGGGCCGCTACGATCCACTTCCAGGCCATGGACCGCCGAGATGGCGGAGCGGAAGGGAGCCAGCACCAGCTCGGCCATGGCCTGAAAGCCGCCCGTGACCACCAGCAGTGACCAGCCTGCCGCACGGCTAGCCTCGGCAAACTCGGCAAAACCCGCGCGGATATGGGCTGAGCGCACAACAAAGTCCTCCATCTCTGGCCAGGCAGCGCTGGGGATGGTCTCGAGAATACGACGCAGACCATCCCGAAGGCTCACGCGCAAGGCGTAGATCTCCGGCAAGGTGCGGGCCGACTCGACCGGAGCAAAGCGCCGCAGCAGCGCCACGAAGATCTCTTCCTCGACGATGGTGCCGTCGAAATCGCAAAAGATCCAGCGCCCGCTCACCCCCCACCCCACTTTTCCAGGGCTCGGTGCAGGGGCCCCGGGGGAACGGCTTCCAAGCGGAGGGACTCGCCCTGCTGCCAGCGCTCCCAGGCCTCGAAAAAGGCCAGCACCCCGGGCCCGATGCCATCGGGATGATCCATGATGCCTGTGCCGGCGTTGAGGATGACCTCGCAACCGTAGTCACCGAGGATCTGCGCCAGGGTACCCGGATGGACACCGGCAGAGGGTACGGGCGCGACGGCACGTGCCCGCAGGGCAGCGACGATGGCCGTCTCGTCCGCAGCAGAGAAGGGCAGGCTCCCATAGTGCGCTGGATACAGCACGGCATCGGCTCCGGCATGGGCCATGAGGGTACCCAGCACCACACCATAGGCGAGACCATGCTCCGGGGCGCCGCACAGCGCGCCAGCAAAAGCGGGATGGGCGAAGATGGGCACGGCCACCTCCGGGTCCCGGACCAGGGCCTCCAGCACGGCAAATCCATAGGTCAGGACATTGAGCAGCAGGGCATTGGCGCCCTCTGCCACCAAGCGGCGGGCCTGCTCCTGTAGACTGCGGGCGTCGCCCGAGAGATTCACGGCGTAGAGCAGATCGCGACCACTGCGATCGCGCCGGGCCTCGATGATGGGCGCACAGGCACGCCAGCGTTCGAGGACAGGCGCTTCCGCCAGGTCCGGCAGGATCTCGTCGTCCTTGATGATGTCGAGCCCTGCCATGGCCGCCTGGGCAAGAATCTCAGCATGTCCGGCGGCATCGAGGCCCAGGGCCGGCTTGAAAATGGCCATAATGAGGGGGCGTCCGTGGACATCGAGCCGCTGGCGCAGGCCCGGCAGACCGAAGCGCGGCCGCAGTCCGTAATCCGCGGGCAGGCGCAGCGCCAGGATGCGCGCCACCCCACCCAGGGAATACTTGCCGAAGATCATGGTCAGCAGGGCACCCATGGAGCCATCGAGGTTCCCCCGCGGAAAGGCGATGGTGGCCACCGTGCCCCCATCCTCCTGGAGCGCCAAGGACCGGACCTCGCCAAGGTGACTGCGCAACTCTTTTTCCCGGTGACTGTGGCGGGCATGCCAGCTACCCGCCGTCTGTCCCACCGCCAGCATCTGCGCCTGCCGCGCGCCGTCGGCCCCAGGCGGAAAGCGGTAATCCACCTCGATCCAGGAGTGTCCCGCCGGTAAATCCTTGGACCGCTCGTCCTCAGCCGGCATCATGCGTGGGGGAACTGCTGCTGCGGTGTGTCGCTGTAGACGGGTACCCAGCCACCACGGGCACTGAAGTAGCGCACCGCCTTGATCCGCCGCAGTCCATTCAGCCGAAACCAGTGCTCCACACCCGCGGGAATATGTAGATAGTCGCCGGCCTCCACCGTCAGCTCCAGCTGACGACCATCGTCCAGCACAAAGCCAAAGACACCCTCGCCATCGACGATATAGCGGACCTCTTCGTCGTCGTGGCGATGGATACCGCCAAAACGTCGGTCCAGCGTCTCCAGGTCCGGGTGTTCTGGGTAGAGGACCACAAGGTCCCGCTCGCGATAACCACGCTCCGCCTGCAAACGATGAAAAACCGGATCGAGGGCCCGCAACAGGGCCTCCTGCTCTAGCGCGTCCAGAGTCGGACGCGCCAGAAGTGCCAGGGCTTCGGGATGCTCCGGCAAGGCCAAGGCCTCCCAGACCACGCCGAGGTTGGCCAGCAAGGCTACCGGGTCCTCCGCAGCCGTGTGCGTCGAGGCATTTCCCCATTGCACTCCTATCATGTGCCCACCTCCCTCCAGATCAGGCTTGCCATGCGTCCCGTCTGTCCATCCCGACGGTGTGAAAAGAAGCGCGCCGCATCCGTTGCCGTACAGAGCCCGGACGGCGTTACCGAGGTCACTCCCAAAGCCCGCAGACGGTGCCGGGCAAGGCCCGGAAGATCGGCCAAGAAGCGACCTTTGTCCGGCACGGCGCGCGCATCTGCCGCGGGCATGTCCTCGACGGCCCGGAAGAAAGCCCCAGCCCCCGGATCCTGGGCAAGGAAAGCCGCACGAACCTCGGCCCCGACCACGTAGCGCTGCGGCCCGATGGCCGGACCCAAGTATACCAAAATTTCGCGGGCGGCAACGCCCATGGCCGCGATACCTCGCTCCAGCACCCCCGCCAGAAGCCCTCGCCAGCCGGCGTGGAAGGCCCCGATACGCCGTCCGTCCCGGCTACAGGCAAGCACCGGTAGACAGTCGGCGCTGAGAATGGCCAGGACTATTCCGGGGCCTGTACAAACGGCGCCATCCGCTTCCGCTGGCGACCATTGGCGGGCAGGCGTCACCGAGGCATCGACGATGTGCGCGCCATGCACCTGACGCAGCCAGCGGGGTGCGCCGGGCAAGGCGAGACAATCCTGCAGTTGCGCCCGATTCCGGGCGACGCGCTCGGGGTTGTCGCCGACATGATCCCCCAGATTGAAACTGGCGAAGGGTGCCGAGCTGACTCCGCCCGTGCGCAGGCTCACCGCCGCCCGCACGGCCACCGGACGATCCCAGTCGGGAAAAAGGAAATCGGCCTCAGTGACCATTTTGCCCGGCAGAGCGCAAGACCTGCAGAAGTTCGTCCATATCCGTTGGCATGGCCACCTCCCACTGACAGGTGTCGCCGGACTCGGGGTGCTCGAGGATCAGCCGCCAGGCGTGCAGTGCTTGACGCCGAAAGGCCTGCCAGCGGGCAAGACCGGCAGCGCCAAGCCCCGCCGGCAGGATGGGACGACCACCGTAGAGCGGGTCGCCCACCAGAGGATGCCCGAGGTGGCGCATGTGCACCCGGATCTGATGCGTGCGTCCGGTAGCCAGGCGCAGACGCAGCAGACTGTGGCGCGGAAAGCGCTCCACCAGCCGATAGTCGGTTCGGGCGGGGCGGCCATCGCGCCGTACCGTCATGCGCAGTCGGTCCTGGGGGTGACGGCCGATGGGGGCCTCCACATGACCGCCGCCCGTCAAGGCGCCCTGCACCAGGGCCAGGTATTCCCGATGCATGCTGCGATCGGCCAACTGCGCAATGAGGGACTGGCGGGCCAGCTCCGTCTTGGCCACCACCAGAAGGCCACTGGTATCCATATCCAGGCGATGCACGATTCCGGCCCGCGGCAGACGCTCATTGGCCGGGCAGTGGGCCAGGACCGCGTTGGCCAGGGTCCCCCGAGGTCTTCCGGCGCCGGGGTGCGTGGCCAGCCCCGCGGGCTTGTCGATCACCAGGAGTTGCGAATCCTCGTGCACGATGGTGAGATCCATGGCCTCGGCCTGCCAGTGCTCCGCGGGCGTCTGGGGCAGATGCAGGACGACGCCCTCGCCGCCGCGGATACGGTAGCTGGGACGATGCGCGCTCCCATCGACGAGCACGCTGCCCTGCTGCAGGAGCGTCTGCAGGCGGCTGCGGCTAAGCTCAGGCAGCAATTCCTTGAGCACCGCGTCAAGGCGCTGTCCGGCGCCTTCCACTGGCAAAGTCAGAACAAGTTCCGTACTATCGTCGTCCATGGCTCGCCACTATAGACCATCGTCATCCATGCGCAAACGCATCGTTTTTCCCATAGTTGCCCATCTCACGCTCCTCGGCGTCCTGTCCGGCTGCGCCAGCGACGGTGCCAAGGACAGTCTGAAGGAGTCCAGCCATTTGTCGGCGGCGGCCATGTATCGGCCAGCCAAGGCAGCGCAGGATCGGGGCGACTATAGTTCGGCGGTGCGCCTCTACGAGGAGCTGGAGACCCGCTATCCCTACGGCCCCTATGCCGAGCAGGCGCAGCTCAACACGGCCTACTGCTACTACAAGCAGGGGGACTCCGAGGCCGCCGCCGCGGCAGCGGAGCGCTTCATCAAGCTGCACCCCGTCAATCCCTTCGTGGATTATGCCTGGTACCTCAAGGGGATCGCCTACTATCAGGCCATCCAGGGTGCGCAATGGAATCCCAAGCCCCTGGAGGAATCTTTCGCCACCCTCGAAACCCTGGTCAAACGCTGGCCCAACAGCGCCTATGCCGCCGACGCGCGCCTGCGCATGGAAAAGATCATCGATATCCTCGGCCAACGCGAACTGGACATCTGCAAGTTCTATTACATCCGCCACGCCTACGTGGCCGCTGCCAACCGCTGTAACGACGTCGTCACCCGCTACCAGCTGAGTCCGGCCCGGGAAGAGGCGCTCTACTACCTGAGCCTGTCCTACCGCCACATGAACCTGGATGGCCTGGCCAAGACCACGGCGGGCGTGCTCAAGGCCAACTATCCGCAGAGCAAGTACCTCAAGGAACTACCCTGAGGGAAATGGGTGTCCGGGTACTCAGACCGCCTCGTCGCCTTCCTCACCGGTACGGATTCGGATGACCCGCTCCACGGGATAGACAAAGATCTTGCCGTCGCCTATCTTGCCGGTGCGAGCGGCCTCCTGGATGGCGTCGACGGCCCGCTCCGCGAGATCGTCGGGCAGCACCACCTCGATCTTCACCTTGGGCAGGAAATCCACCACGTATTCGGCGCCGCGATACAGCTCCGTGTGCCCCTTCTGGCGGCCAAAGCCCTTGACCTCCGTAACCGTCATGCCGGCAATGCCCAGCTCCTGCAAGGCCTCGCGAACGTCGTCGAGCTTGAACGGCTTGATGATGGCTTCGATCTTTTTCATGGTGACTCCTCCGTGGCACAGTGTGGGGCCCAGGGCCTAAATCCATTGGTTATGGGATAGCGCCTATCCTTGCCGAAGGAAAGCCGGCTGATGCGCACTCCCGGCGCACCCTGACGACGCTTGTACTCCGCCATCTGCACGAGGCGCAGGACGCGCTCCACCGTCGCCGGCGCATGGCCTGCCGCGACGATTTCGGCGAGACTCCGATCCTCTTCCACATAGGCGGTGATGATGGCGTCCAGTTCCGGATAGGGCGGCAGGCTGTCCTGATCCGTTTGTCCCGGTGCCAATTCGGCGGTGGGGGCACGGGTAAGCACCCGCTCCGGAATGGCCGGGCCGCGCCCATTGCGATACCGCGCCAGGGCATAGATCAGGGTCTTTGGGCAGTCCTTGATGAGGGCAAAGCCGCCAGCCATATCGCCGTACAGCGTAGAATAACCCACCGCTGTCTCACTCTTGTTGCCGGTGGTCAGCAGCAGCGGTCCGAACTTGTTGGAAAAGGCCATGAGCAAGGCCGCCCGGATGCGGGCCTGAAGATTCTCCTCCGTGGTGTCGGCAGCGCGCCCGGCAAAGGTCTCCCGCAAGCTGTTCTGGTACTCGGCAAAGAGCCCGTGGATGGGCAGCAGGTGACTGCGTACTCCCAGGGTCGCCGCCTCGGCCCGGGCATCTTCGATGCTCATGTCCGCCGTGTAGGGTGAGGGCATGATGAGGGCATCGACCCGCTCCGGTCCCAGGGCATCGGCGGCGATGGCCAAGGTCAGGGCACTGTCCACTCCTCCGGAAAGTCCCAAGACGACGCCGGGGAAACCGTTTTTTTCCACATAATCGCGCAGGCCGAGCATGAGGGCGCCATAGACCTCGGCCAGATCCTCCAGAGGCGCCGCAGTCACCCCACCGCGCACCACGACCGAGCCGGTGCTGCTGCGCTCCAGATCCAGGAGCAACAGGTCCTCGGAAAACTGGGGCGCCCGTCCACATATCCGGCCCTCGGCATCCACGGCGAAGGAACCACCGTCGAAGACCAGTTCGTCCTGACCGCCCACGGCATTGGCGTACACCAGGGGCAATCGGGCGTGGCGGGCCCGCCGTACCAAAAGCTCCTCGCGCTCGCGCTGCTTGCCGCGGTGGTAGGGCGAGGCGTTGAGCACCACCACGACTTCCGCACCCAGTGCCTGGCACGCCGTGAGGGCGTCCTCATCGCACCAGATGTCCTCGCAGATCAGCACGCCCACCAGGACGCCACCCAGGGGGAGGACGACCGCCTGCTGTCCGGCCCGAAAGTAGCGTAGCTCATCGAATACCCGGTAGTTGGGCAGGCAGTGCTTGTGGTAGCTGGCCACGATCCGCCCCTCCTGGACGAGGCTCGCGGCATTGAACAGTGCGCCGCCATGCCGCTGCGGGTGACCCACCAGCAGCGGCAGCGGAGTACGCCGGGCAAGATCCTCCAACCCCGTAGCGCAGCAGTCCAAGAAGTCGTCGCGCAACAAAAGATCCTCGGGCGGGTACCCGCACAGGGCAAGCTCGGGCGTGATCAGTAACTCCGCGCCGGCCTCCCGTGCCGCACCCGCCTCACGCAGCAGGCGACGCACGTTGCCTGCCACATCTCCAACCCACAGATTGCACTGCGCGATGGCGATGCGCACGCTAGCGCCCCAGGATCTCGGCGGCTTTCTGCCCCATCTGGGCGGGCGAGTCGACGCAGTGAACTCCGGCCTCTGCCAGCACCGCGTATTTCTCCGCCGCCGAGCCGCTGCCACCATCGATGATGGCACCGGCATGGCCCATGCGCTTGCCTTTGGGCGCCGTCGCCCCGGCAATGAAGGCTACCACCGGTTTGCGCATGTGTGCGCGGATGAACGCGGCGGCATCCTCCTCCAGACGACCACCGATCTCGCCCACCATGAGGACGATCTCCGTCTGCGGATCCTCCTCGAAGAGCGCCAGGACATCGACGAAGTTCATACCGATGAGGGGATCGCCGCCGATACCGACACAAGTGCTCTGCCCAAGGCCCAGGCGCGTGGTCTGCTCCACGGCCTCGTAGGTGAGCGTCCCCGAGCGCGAGACGATGCCCACCCGCCCGGGACGGTGGATGGCACCGGGCATGATGCCGATCTTCGACGCTCCCGGCGTGATGATCCCAGGGCAATTGGGTCCGATGAGGCGGGCGTTGCTGCCCGCCAGGTAATGGCGCACCGCCAGCATGTCGTGGATGGGGATTCCCTCGGTAATGCAGACGATGAGTTCGATGCCGGCAGCGGCGGCCTCGACGATGGCATCGGCGGCAAAGGGCGAAGGCACGTAGATGACGCTGGCCGTGGCGCCCGTGGCAGCGACGGCGTCGGCAACGGTATCGAAAACCGGCAGGCCCAGATGTTCGCTGCCGCCCTTGCCCGGCGTCACCCCGCCCACCATGCGCGTGCCGTAGGCCATGGCCTGCTGGGAGTGGAAGCTGCCCTGCTTGCCGGTAAAACCCTGGCACAAGACGGCGGTGTCGCGGTGGAGGAGGATACTCATGGCAGATGGGTCCAAAGCAAGATAACGAAAACCAGGGTCAGCAACTGCCCCAGTACCAGAATGATCAGGTAGGGATTGCGCCGTCGTGGTCCCAGACGAGCCAATTCCTGGCGCAGCGCCTGGATCTCCTGACGCAGGGTCTCCACCTCTTCGGCTTGGGCGAGGCCGCGGAGCCGCTCATCGAGGATCTGATCGAGGATGACGGCCGTCTCCGCCAGGGTCTCGGCAGTCTTCTTGTCCGCACCCCGTTTCACATAGGCATCGGCCAGGCGGGTGATCAATGGTCCAGACTGGCGCAGGAGTGGCCAGAGCCGCTGCAACCAGAGAACGTTGATGCCCACGTCAGCCGGCGGCGGCCGCCACCGCCTTGGCCGCTGCGTCGTCCAGTCCCTCGGCGGTGATGAGGGCCAGGCCACTCTCGCGCAAGAGGGCAAGTCCCTCTTCGCGATTGGTGCCCTCCAGGCGCACCACCACCGGCAGGTGGATACCCACCTCCCGGGCCGCCTGCAGAATACCCTGGGCCAGAAGATCGCAGCGGGTGATTCCGCCGAAGATATTGACGAGGATAGCGCGCACCCGCTGATCCGAGAGGATGAGCTTGAAGGCCTGGGTAACCTTGTCCGCCGCCGCTCCACCGCCCACGTCCAGGAAATTGGCGGGCTCACCACCGTGCAGCTTGATGAGATCCATGGTCGCCATGGCCAACCCCGCGCCATTGACCATGCAACCAATGTTGCCACCCAACGAGATGTAATTGAGGCCGAACTGACGTGCTGTGATCTCGCGCCCATCCTGCTGCGTGGAATCGAAGAGCTCATCGGACTCGGGATGCCGATAGAGGGCGTTGTCGTCCATGCTGATCTTGGCATCGAGAGCGAGGAGCCGACCTTCGGCCGTCAAGGCCAGGGGATTGATTTCGATCATGAGCGCGTCCAGCTGCGGCGCCAGGCGGGCCATGGCCTGCATGGTACGGACCAGTTGCTGGACCGCGGCGGGTTCGAGGCCCCAGGCAAAACCCAGCTGCCGCCCTTGATAGGGCAGAAAACCCACGCGCGGATCGATGGTGATGGAAGCAATGGCCTGGGGCTGCTCCCGGGCAAGCTCCTCGATCTCCACTCCGCCCCGGTCCGAGGCCACGAAACGCATGCGGGCGCTGGCTCGATCCACCACCAAGGCCAGATAGAACTCGCGCAGGAGGACACTGGGCTCCTCGATGAGCAGTGCTGCCACGTGCTGACCTTCCGGTCCGGTCTGTGCCGTCACCAGCGGTTTTCCCAGAAGCGCCTGGGCCGCCTGCTCCACGGCGGCGATGCTGTCCACCACCCGCACACCGCCGGCCTTGCCGCGGCCGCCAGCGTGGACCTGGGCCTTGACCACCCAGCGTGGCCCACCCAACTCACGCGCCTGATTGATGGCTTCCTTCAGGGAAAAGGCGGGGATCCCCCGGGGCACGGTCACCCCGGCCTCTGCCAGCAGACGCTTGGCCTGGTATTCGTGCAGATTCACCGTCAGGCCTCCACCCGCCGACACAGGGCAGCGGTGAATTCGGCGGTGGACAAGGCGGGCACATCGCCGCGCAGGGCCGCCAGATCCGCCGTCACTTCACCGGCGCCGATGGTCGCTTCCATGGCCGCAAGAATGCGCTCGGCTGCCTCCGGCCAGCCGATGTGCTCCAGCAGCATGACCGCCGAGAGGATCAAGGAGCTGGGGTTGGCCCGCCCAAGCCCGGCGATGTCCGGCGCAGTGCCGTGGGTGGCCTCAAAGATGGCGTGGCTGTCGGAAAGGTTGGCCCCCGGCGCCATGCCGATACCGCCCACCTCCGCCGCCAGGGCGTCGGAGAGGTAGTCGCCGTTGAGGTTGAGGGTGGCCACCACCGAGTACAGTTCCGGGCGCAGGAGGATCTGCTGCAGAAAATTGTCGGCGATGACGTCCTTGACGATGAGCTTGCCCGCTGCCACGGCCGCTTTTTCCGCTGCCTCGGCCGCCGCCTTGCCTTCGCTCTTGGCGAGGGCCGTCTTCTGCCGCCAGGTGAACACCTGCTCGCCGAACTCCCGCTCCGCCAGGGCATAGCCCCAGTCGCGGAAGCCGCCCTCCGTGAACTTCATGATGTTGCCCTTGTGCACCAGGGTCACGGAAGGCTTGCCCTGCGCCAAGGCATAGGCGATGGCGCGACGGATGAGGCGCTCCGAACCCTCCCGGGAAACGGGCTTGATTCCGATGGCAGAACTTTCCGGAAAGCGGATCTTCCGCACCCCCATCTCCTCGCGCAGGAAGGCGATGAGGCGGCGGGCTTCCGGACTCTCTGCGGGCCACTCGATGCCCGCATAGATGTCCTCGGAATTTTCCCGAAAGATGACCATGTCGACCTTTTCCGGCTCCCGCAGGGGGCTTGGCGTACCGCGGAAATAGCGCACCGGTCGCTGGCACACGTAGAGGTCCAGTTCCTGGCGCAGGGCCACGTTGAGGCTACGCATGCCGGTACCGACGGGGGTCTCCAGGGGCCCTTTGATGGCGACGTGGTGTTCGCGGATGGCGGCCAGAGTGGCCTCCGGCAGGATCTGATCGGCGCCGAGCTCGGCCACGGCTTTCTGCCCCGCCAGGAGTTCCCTCCAGACGATGGCTCGCGCGCCACCGTAGGCCTTGGCCACCGCCGCATCCACCACCCGACGCATGGCCGGGGTGACATCCACGCCGATACCGTCCCCTTCGATGAAAGGGATGATGGGCCGATCCGGCACCTCCAGGCGTCCCGCCGCCCAGCGGATGAGGCTACCGCCACTCACGCGCTTTTCTCCAACATCTGGCTAGCCCAGCTCAGGGCACCACCGCTGCGGATGAGTTCAAGATCGCGCTCGCTGCCGAGCTGCGGCAGTACCGCAAACTCGAGCCCCCGACTGCGGTCCTGCACCGTCAGGGTCTGTCCCAGGGCAAGCCCGCGGATATCGAGACTCAGCGTATCGCCGACCTGAACCTTCTCGTAATCCTCCGGGTGCACGAAGGTCAAGGGCAGAATGCCGAAGTTGATGAGGTTGGCGAGGTGGATGCGGGCAAAGGACTGCACCAGCACGGCGCGAACGCCCAGGTAGCGCGGCGCCAGGGCGGCGTGCTCCCGACTGGACCCCTGCCCGTAGTTCTGGCCGGCGACGATGAAACCGCCGCCCAGGCGCTTGGCCCGCTCGGCAAAGTCGGCATCCACGGCGTGGAAAACGAACTGGGAAATGGCCGGCAGATTGGAACGCAGCGGCAGCACCTTGGCGCCGGCGGGCATAATGTGGTCGGTGGTGACGTCGTCCCCCAGCCGGATGAGCACGGGACCCTCGATCCGCTCTGGCGGCGGACTGCCCTCGGGCAGAGGGGCGATATTGGGTCCGCGCAGGATCTCGACCTTGGCCCCATCGGCAGCGGGCGGGACGATCATGCGGTCGTCCACCAGGAACTGGCCCGGCAGAGGTACGGAGATGGCGGGCATGCCCAGATCGCGCGGATCCGTGATGACACCCGTCAGGGCACAGGCGGCACAGGTTTCGGGGCTCGCCAGATAGACCGCCGCATCCTTGGTGCCGGAACGCCCCTGGAAATTACGGTTGAAGGAGCGTACCGAAACACCACCGCTGGGCGGCGCAAAACCCATGCCGATGCACGGACCGCAGGCCGACTCCAGGATGCGGGCACCGGCGGCGATGAACTTGAGCAGGCCACCGTCCCGGGTGACCATCTCCATCACCTGCCGCGAACCTGGGGAGATGCCAAGACTCACCCCCTCTGCCACCACCCGACCGTCCAGCATGGTGGCCACGGTCATGAGGTCGGTGTAGGAGGAATTGGTGCAGGAACCGATGGCCACCTGGGCCACGGGCGTGCCTGCCACCTCGCGCACGGTCTTGACGTTGTCGGGGCTGTGCGGACAGGCAATGAGGGGCTCCAGGGCATCCAGATCGATTTCCAGGATCTCGTCGTAACTCGCCCCGTCGTCGGGCAAGAGCTCTACCCAATCCGATTCCCGACCCTGGGCGGCCAGATACTCCCGGGTTACCGCATCGCTGGGGAAGATACTGGTGGTAGCACCCAACTCCGCCCCCATGTTGGTGATGGTGGACCGGGCCGGCACATTGAGACTGGCCACCCCCGGACCGAAGTACTCGAAGACCTTCCCCACCCCGCCCTTGACGGTCTTGCGCCGCAGCACCTCGAGGATGATGTCCTTGGCACTCACGAAAGGCTGCAGGCGGCCGCTGAGACGCACCCCAACCACCGCCGGCATCTTCAGATTGAAGGGCAGCCCGCCCATGGCCAGGGCAATATCGAGGCCGCCAGCGCCAATGGCCAGCATACCGGCACCACCAGAGGTCGGCGTGTGCGAGTCGGAGCCGAGCAAGGTCTTGCCCGGGCGGGAAAAGCGCTCCAGATGCACCTGGTGACAGATACCATTGCCCGGACGGGAAAAATGGATGCCGTACTTGGCCGCGAAACTCTGCAGGAAGCGATGATCGTCGGCATTCTCGAAGCCCGACTGGAGCATGTTGTGATCCACATAGGACACCGACAGCTCCGTCCGCACCCTGGGCAGTTTCAGGGCCTCGAACTGCAGATAGGCCATGGTCCCCGTGGCATCCTGGGTCAGGGTCTGATCGATGCGCAGGGCAATGGGGCTTCCCGGTTCCAGACTACCGCGCACGAGGTGGGCAGCGATGATCTTCTGGGTGACGTTCCGGGGCATGGGCAGACTCCTGTGGGTGGCCAGAGGTGTGAACGGCGATTTTAGTCCGAGCCTCCACATCATCGCAAAATCCCGCCGGCGGCGCCACGTGCGGGGCTTCGTGACAGGCTGCGCCGCTTTGGTTACACTCAGGGCCAAAATATGTCTGCCAGATCGCGGGCTACGCGTCTGGCCTGTGGAAGGAGCGTCCATGTCCCGCACGATGTCGGTCAACCCCCTTTGGCTGTTTCAGATTTTCCCCTGGTTGCGCTGGTGGCCGCGGGTGGGCAGGGATTCCTTGCGTGCCGATCTCATCGCCGGCCTGACAGGGGCGATCATCGTCCTGCCCCAGGGCGTGGCCTTTGCCGTCATCGCCGGCCTGCCGCCGGAATATGGGCTCTACACGGCCATGGTCCCGGCCGTCATCGCCGCCCTCTTCGGCTCTTCCTGGCATCTCGTATCGGGCCCTACCACCGCCATCTCCATCGTCGTCTTCGGTGCGCTCAGCGTGATGGCCGAGCCGGGTACCGCGCACTACATCGAACTGGCCCTGACCCTGACCTTTCTCACGGGTCTGTTTCAACTGGCCATGGGGGTGGCGCGCCTGGGGGCGGTGGTGAACTTCATCTCCCACACCGTCGTCGTCGGATTCACGGCCGGCGCGGCCATCCTCATCGCCAGTAGTCAGATCAAAAACTTCTTTGGCGTCGACCTTCCCCGCGGAGCGGGCTTTGCTGAAACCATCTGGACCTTCGCGCACCGACTGCAAGAGATCAATCCCTACGTGCTCGCCGTGGCCATGGTCACCTTGCTCACCGGCATCCTCATCCGCCGCTACGCGCCGCGTGTGCCCTACATGATTGCGGCCATGCTGGCGGGCAGCCTGGTGGCCTTCCTCCTCAATCATTTTCTGGGCGACAGCCGCACCGGCATCCGCCTGCTGGGAGCGCTGCCGGCACGGTTACCGCCCCTGTCCCTGCCCGATTTCGACCCCAAAGCCCTCAGTCAGCTGGCGCCGGCAGCGCTCGCCGTGGCCATGCTTGGTCTCACGGAGGCCGTCTCCATCGCCAGGGCCGTGGCCGCACGGGCTGAGCAGCGCATCGACGGCAACCAGGAATTCATCGGACAGGGGCTGTCCAACGTCGTCGGCAGTTTCTTCTCCGCTTACGCCTCCAGCGGCTCCTTCAACCGCTCGGGCCTCAATTACGAGGCGGGGGCGCGTACACCGCTGGCGGCGGTCTTCGCGTCCGTTGCGCTGGGCGCCATCCTCCTGCTGGTGGCCCCGCTCATGGCCTTCCTACCCATCGCCTCCATGGCCGCCGTGCTCTTTCTCGTGGCCTATGGACTCATCGATTTTCACCACATCCGCGGAATCCTGCGGGCGAGCAAACGCGAGACGGCCATTTTGCTCACCACCTTTCTGTCGACCCTCTTCGTTCAGTTGGAATTCGCCATCTATCTGGGCGTCATGCTGTCCCTCATCTTCTATCTGCTGCGCACCTCCAAACCCAACGTCGCTTCGGTGACGCCAGATCCCGAGAGCCCCTATCGCCCCCTGGTGGCGCGGCTGGATTTGCCGCAATGCCCACAGGTGCTGATGGTGCGCATCGACGGTTCCTTGTTCTTTGGGGCCGTGAATCACGTCGAACAGCGCCTGGGCGAGTTGGCGCAGCAATTTCCCGAGCGCCGCGTCTTGGTCATCAACGGTCGCAGCATCAATTTCGTCGACATTGCCGGTGCCGAGACCCTGGTGCAGGAAGCCCGGCGTTGGCGCCGTCGTGGCGGGGATCTCTACATCTATGGTCTGAAGCCCGCCGCCATGGCCATTCTCGAGCGTGGACACTTCCTCGATGAGCTGGGTCGAGACCGGGTGCTGAACAACCGCGATGAGGTCATCCGCCGCCTCTACCCGGATCTCGACCCGGAGATCTGCGCCCGCTGCACGGCACGGATCTTTACCGAATGTCGGCAGGGCGAGAGCAAGGTGCATCGCCTCACCAGCGCCGGGACCTAGGTTCTCATTCGGTCCAGGCGAGGGCCCGGCGCAGGCGCGCGAGGCTCTCTTCCCTGCCCAGGATCGCAAGGGTCTGATCCAGGGGCGGCGACACGGCGCAGCCGGCGACGGCGACGCGCAGTGGCTGGGCGATCTTGCCGAGCTTGCCTTCGGATTCTGCAGCGGCAAGGGACTGCAGGGCATCGTGGAGGCTCGTGGCGTCCCAGCTGGGGAGTTCGCCCAAAAGTGCCGCGGCCTTCTGCAAGAGCTCGGCGCGCCCACGCAGGTGCTTGTCCCGGTCGGCTGTCACCGCCTCGGTGGGCGCGCGATAGAAAAACAACGCGCCACGCGCCATCTCCACCAGGGTCTTGGCCCGCTCGCGCAAAGCCAGCACCACCGCTTCCAGATCCGGCCCCGCCTGCAGACAGGCCGCATCGATGCCTTCGCGCAGCAGGTATGGCCGCAAACGCTCGGCGAGCTCCGCAGCAGTCAGGGCCTGAATGTGCTGGGCGTTGAGCCAGAGCAACTTTTCCGGATTGAAGGCAGAGGCCGCCCGATGCACCTCCTCGATACGGAAAAGATCGATCATCTCGGCGATGCTGAACACCTCCTGGTCGCCGTGGGCCCAGCCCAGACGCAGCAGGAAATTGAGCAGGGCCTCGGGCAGATAGCCCTCTTCACGGTACTCCAGCACGCTGACGGCGCCATGACGCTTGGATAACTTCTGCTTGTCCGGCCCAAGGATCATGGGCACGTGGGCGTAGACCGGCGGCGTCGCGCCCAGGGCCTGCAGGATCTGCATCTGCCGCGGCGTGTTGTTGAGGTGGTCATCACCACGGATGACGTGGGTGATGCCCATATCCCAATCGTCCACTACCACACAAAAATTGTAGGTGGGTGTGCCATCGGCGCGGGCGATGATGAGGTCGTCCAGCTCGGCGTTCTGAAAGCGCACCGTACCGTGGATGAGATCCTCTACCACGGTTTCGCCACGGTCGGGACTGCGAAAGCGCACGACTGGCTGTACGCCCGGCCGCGGCTCGTGGCGTGTGCGGCAACGACCGTCGTAGCGCGGTTTCTCCTTCCGCGCGCGCTGCTCCTCGCGCATCGCTTCCAGCTCTTCTTTGCTGCAGTAGCAGTAATAGGCGCTGCCTGCCGCCAGCATCTGCGCCAACACCTCGCGGTAGCGATCCATGCGCTGTGTCTGGTAAAAGGGCCCGGCGTCCCAGTGCAGACCCAACCACTCCATACCCTCGAGAATGGCCGCCGTGGCTTCGGGTGTGGAGCGCTCGAGGTCGGTATCCTCGATGCGCAGCACGAAGCGCCCCTTCAGCCTGCGTGCGTGGAGCCAGGAATAAAGGGCCGTGCGAACGCCACCGATGTGCAGATAACCGGTGGGACTCGGAGCAAAACGCGTACAGACCGTCATGCGTCCTCCTGTAGTCTAAAAACGCAAGCATAACAGCATGTGCCCAGTGCCCGTAAGCGTCCAGAACCGGATTGACGCGAGCAACGTCTTGCGCCTACTATCGAAGGGCGATAAGTCCTCTTAAGGGTCCCCTGTCTTAATTTATATTTCGTCCAGACTTGCCCCAGTTCGGGGAGCAGGTCAGGCCTGTCTGGAAGGAGTCACATGAGAAGACGCTTAATCGTTATTGCGACGGCTTTGGCGTTAGCTGGTAGTCCTATGGCCTGGGCGGCACCTCAAGACATAGGTCTGCACACTACCGAGCCGTCTCAGGGTCTCAGCGCGGCGCTGCAACAGCTGTCCCAGGATGCCGATCCCGGAGCAGCCGGGCCGCAGAATCTGAACCTCACGACGGCGACGGATCCCTCGTTCCAGGGAGGCGACGCCGCCACCACATCCGGCAACGGGTTTGGGTCCGCTACGGGCGGTGGCGGTCTCATGGCTGCGGTGGAGTCCCTGCGTTCCAGTGACCCACTCCTGGAAAAATCCGACGACGGTCGGGTGTGGACGACCATCGTACAGGGTTTTCGTATCAGCAAGGTGTCGCGCAGCGAGGTGGATCAGTGGCGCAGTTGGTTCTTGCAGCATCAGGGCAAACTCGAGCAGATCCTGAACAACTCGCGCCCCTTTCTCTACTATGTGGCCACCGCCGTGGCACAGCGGGGCATGCCCATGGAACTGGCGCTCTTGCCCGCCATCGAGAGTGGCTACAACCCCAAGGCCTTTTCCCCGGCGGCGGCCGCGGGCCTATGGCAGTTCGTGCCGGGAACGGCGCGCAACTTTGGCCTGCAGAATACCCGCTGGGGCGATCCGCGTCTGAGTCTGACGGCCTCTACCAATGCGGCGCTCGATTATCTCTCCTACCTCTACAACTACTTCGGCGGCAACTGGCTGTTGGCCATCGCGGCCTATAACGCCGGACAGGGTACGGTATCGGCGGCCATCCAGCGCAACGTCGCCGCCGGCAAGCCCACGGACTTCTGGAGCCTCAACCTGCCTCAGGAAACCGAAAACTACGTGGCGGAACTGCTCGGGCTCGCCCAGGTCATCGAGAACGCCAAGGCCTACCACGTTCGTTTGCCGGCCATCCCCAACCAGGCGCACATAGCGGTGGTCAACACACCCAAGAGCGTGGCACTCGATGTGGCGGCCAAGCTCATGGACATGCCCGTGAGCGAGCTGCAGCACCTCAATGCCGGCTTGAGCTACGGTGTCGCCCCTGCCGATTATCCGCTGGTGGTACCCAAGAACAAGGCGACGCAGTTCAAGGAAGCGTTATTGACCCTGCCCGAGGCCGCCCCGGCGCCACAACCGGCACCCGTACAGGCTCCGGCGCCCGCCCCGCACTTGCGCTATGTCGCCGTTCGGCCAGGGGACACCCTGTCGGCCCTGGCGCAACGCTACGGGGTTCAGGTCGCCCAGTTGCAGCGCTGGAATCACATTGCCTCGGCGCGCGCCCTACGCGTCGGTCAGCGCCTGGTCGTCTACGGCGGCTCTGTGGCGGTTCCCCAGAGTGCCGGTGGTACCGTGACCGTTCGCCCAGGCGAGAGCCTGTGGCAGATCGCCCAGCGCACCGGAGTGAGTGTGACGGCCTTGGCGCGAGCCAATGGTCTGAGCCAAGCCAGCATGCTGCATCCGGGGCAGGTGTTGCAACTGCCCGGTGGTAGCGCTCCGGCTCAGGCCACCCCCGCCGTCTACACGGCACGTGCCGGGAGCATCACCGTCCGCCCCGGCGAAAGCCTCTGGCAGATCGCCCAGCGCGCCGGTCTCAGTGTCACCGCCCTGGAGCGTGCCAATGGTCTCAACGGTTCCAGCATGTTGCATCCAGGCCAGGTGCTGCGTCTGCCGGTAGCGGATACGGAAGTAGCGGCCATCAGTTCGGCACAGGAACGGGCGGCTACCAGGCCGCATCCCACCACCTATGTGGTGCGTCCCGGGGACAGCGTCTGGCAGATCGCCCAGCGCTTTCACGTCTCGCCCAAGGCGGTGATTCAGTGGAACCGCCTGGCCTCGGCCCAGGACATTCGTCCCGGGACGCATCTCACCATCTACACGCGTTGATTGCAGGAGCAGGATCCATCATGGGTTTTCTCGAGGGGAAAAAGGCTTTGGTGGTGGGTGTGGCCAATGAGCGCTCCATCTGTTGGGGTATCGCCCAGGCCATGGCTCGCCAAGGTGCCGAAGTCTGGTTGAGCTACCAGGGCGAGCGTACCAAAAGTCGCGTCGAGGAGTTGGCGGCGCAGATCCATGCCCCCGCACCCATGCCCCTGGATCTCCTTGCCGCGGACCAACTGGCCCAGGCCGTGGACGTCATCCGCGAGCGCTGGGGCGGTCTCGACATCGGCATCCACGGCGCCGCCTTCGCGCCCAAGCAGGAACTGTCGGGCAACTACGCCGATGTCACCACCCTCGAGGGCTTTCGTATCGCCCACGAGGTGTCCTCCTACAGTTTCACGGCCATGGCCCAGGCTCTGCGTCCCTTGATGCAGGGGCGACGAGGGGCGTTGCTGGCGCTGAGCTACCTTGGAGCCGAGCGGGCCATGGCCAATTACAACGTCATGGGACTCGCCAAGGCCAGTCTGGAAGCCGGTGTGCGCTATCTGGCCCACGCCCTGGGCCCGGAAGACATCCGCGTCAACGCCGTCTCTGCCGGCCCCATTCGTACCCTTGCCGCCAGCGGCATCAGCGATTTCCGCAGTATCCTGGATCACTACGCCGAACATGCACCACTGCGCCGCAATGTGAGCCAGGAAGAGGTGGGCAATGTCGCCGCCTTTCTCTGTTCCGATCTTGCCTCGGGTATCACCGGCGAAATCACCTACGTGGACGCGGGCTACAATATCGTTGGTTTCTAGCGCGAGCTGCGGGCCAGCATGCACCGGGCAGCGGGCGGGGCCCACGGGCAGATAAACCCCTAGCTGCGCAGTTTTTCCACTTCCGCGAGCATCTTGCCGAAACTCTCATCGAAGGCTGCAAGACCCTGAGTCTGCAGGGTCTGCGCCACGTCCCCATCCATGTCGATACCCAGCTCTGCCAGGGTGTCGAGGGTGGCCTGGGCTTCCTCGAGACCGCCTTCCAGCTGCGCCTGTAGGCGCCCGTGGTCGCGGAGCTTTTCCAGCGTATCGTCGGGCAGGGTGTTGATGGTCTCCGGCCCCAGAAGCGGTTCTACGTAGAGCAGGTCGGAGTAGGCCGGATTCTTGGTGCTGGTGCTGGCCCAGAGGAGATACTGCGGTCGCCCCCCGAGACCGGCAAGGCGGGCGAAGCTGTCACCGTGAAAGGTCTCGCGATAGATGCCGTAGGCCACCTTGGCCATGGCCACGGCCGTCTTACCGCGCAGAGCCATGGCCTGCGCCGTGCCCATCTGGGTCAGGCGCTCATCCACCAGGGTATCGACACGGGACAGAAACAGACTGGCCACCGCCTTGACCTTGGTGGGATCGCCGCCCTTGTCGATCCACTGCGCAAGGCCCGCGCAGTAGGCATCGAAGACGGCGCGGACGTGCGCCAGCCCAAACATCAACGTGACATTCACGGAGATACCGCGCCCTATGAGGGTGGTGAGGGCGCGGATCCCGGCGGGCGTGGCCGGCACCTTGATGAGGAGGTTGTCGCGCTGGACGATTTCGCGCAGACGTTGGGCCTCGGCAACCGTGGCTGCCTCGTCTTCGGCCAGGCGCGGCGATTCTTCCCAACTCACCCAGCCATCGTCGCCGTGGCTCTCCCGATGGATGGGGGCGAGCAGATCACAGGCCATCTGCAGATCGGTTTTTACCAGCTGCTCATACAGGTGCTCGGCAGAGTCTGCCTGGATCGTGCGCGCATCCTCGCGGTAGTAGGGGCTGGTGTGGATAGCCTTCTGGAAGATGCTGGGATTGGAGGTGACCCCACTGACACCCATTTCCGCGATGTAGCGGGCGAGTATACCGTCGTGGATCAGGGTGCGGGACAGGTTGTCCAGCCACAGACTTTGCCCCAGCTCTCTGCGCACGCGTCTCAGATCGTTGCTCATGGTGTACTCCCGATGGCCTCACTGCCTAGAGTGTAGTCGCTGTCCGCCAAACTTGCAGGGGTGTGGGTAGCGGACTAGACTCATCGTATCTGTTCATCCGAATAAAAGGAGGGGTGGACCATGCATTGGACAAAAAACATGCTTCCCGTGGAACGCTGGTTGCGTCTGTATTTTGGCTTGATCCTCATCGCCATCTATTTCATAACGCCCTTTCCCTACAAGCAGTGGACCTGGTCCGGGCTGCTGCTGATCCTTACCGCCATCACCGGCTACTGCCCCATCTACGTCATGCTGCGGAAGGACCCATCCGCCGGGACGGACTCCAAGGACTCCTGACGCAACCCCCCAAACCACCGGGTCAGCCCCTTGCCTCGCCCTCGACAAGCGCAGACGGGGGCTTTACCCTTGACCTTTTCGGGGGAGGCTTCATGGACGGAACACAGGTCGTTTTGCACACCAACCACGGCGACATCACCATTGCCCTGGCGGCGGATGAAGCGCCGCAGACGGTGGCCAACTTTTTGCGCTATGTGGACGACGGTTTTTTTGACGAAACCATTTTCCATCGTGTTATCCCGGGCTTCATGATCCAGGGCGGGGGCTTTACCGCGGACATGATCCAGAAGCGCACCCACGAGCCCATTCGCAACGAGGCCGACAATGGGCTCAAGAACGCCCGTGGCACGCTGGCCATGGCACGCACCAGCGATCCCCACTCGGCCACGGCCCAATTCTTCATCAACCTCACGGACAACGAGTTCCTGGACTTCAAGTCCGCCTCGGGCAACGGCTGGGGATATGCGGTCTTTGGTCGGGTCGTGGACGGCATGGACGTGGTGGATGCCATTGCCAAGGTCGCCACGGGCAATCGCGGCATGCATCAGGACGTTCCCAAGGAAAGCGTGATCATCACCAAGGCCGAACGGGTAAACGCCTGAGACCATGCCGCCTCGCCTCGAAGGTGCATGGACGGAGCAGCCGCTCTTTTTCGTCTCCGACCTGCACCTCAGTGGAACAGCGCCGGGGCGCACACAAACCTTCCTCCACTTTTGTGCCAGTCTGGCGCGGGGCACAGGGGCACTGTTCGTCCTCGGTGATCTCTTCGACTACTGGATCCATTGGCGGCAACTCGAGGAATCGCCCGCTACGGAGGTCCTCCCTGCGCTGGCCGAACTCACTCGGCGCGGTATCCGGGTCTACTGCATGCCGGGGAATCGCGACTTTGCCCTCACCGCCTCCGTGTTGGAACGCTTCGGTATAGAGGCACTGGCCGACCCCAGCATCCTGCTGGTGGCGCGGGAGGCGGTGCTCCTCACCCACGGCGATCTGCTCTGCACCGACGATGCTGCCTACCTGCGCTTTCGCCGCGTCATCCGCAACCCGCTGCTGCTGGGCTTCCTGCGCGCTCTCCCTTACCCCGTGCTGCAGGGCCTCGCGCGCGGGCTGCGCCGGCGCAGCCGACGCGCGGTGGCGCAAAAGGATCTGCGTGTCACCGATGCCAGTGCGGAAGGTCTGCGCCAGGCCTTTCTTGGGCAGGGCCCTTTTGCAGCCGCCGAGGCACCCTTCACCCGCCTCATCCACGGCCACACCCATCGCCCAGGCCAGCAAGACCTGCCGGGTCTTGGCCGACGTCTGGTCCTGGGCGACTGGCGCGACGACGGGGCCTGCCTGGTCCGCCACGATCACCTGGGCTGGCATCTATGGCATTTTCCAACGGGTGTGGACTGTACCGACAGCAGTGCCCCGTGATTTCCCCAACGCCCTCGGTCCTCCTGTACAGGACCGATGCCGCCCCTTATCATTGGCCCCTTGTTTGGAAAGATTGCGGTCATGACTCTCATCGTTCAGAAATATGGCGGCACCTCCGTCGGCAGTGTCGAGCGCATCCAGGCCGTGGCAGAACGGGTTCTGGCCAGCCACCGAGCTGGTCAGCAGGTGGTGGTCGTGGTCTCGGCCATGTCCGGAGAGACCGATCGCCTGCTCCAACTCGCCCGCGCCATGGATTCCCGACCGAGCCCGCGGGAGCTGGATACCCTTCTCAGCACCGGCGAACAGGTAACCATTGCCCTCCTCAGCATGGCCCTGCAGGCGCGGGGGCAGGCGGCCATCTCCTTCACGGGCGGGCAGGTACCCATCACCACCGACTCCGCCCACAACAAGGCACGCATCGAGCACATAGAGGCCAGCCGCATCCGCAACGCGCTGGCGTCGGGGGCAGTGGTCATCGTCGCCGGCTTTCAGGGAGTCGATGGCCAGGGCAACATCACGACCCTGGGGCGAGGCGGCTCGGACACCACCGCCGTCGCCCTGGCCGCTGCACTCCGGGCAGATGAGTGTCAGATCTATACCGATGTCGACGGTATCTACACCACCGACCCCCGGGTGGAGCCCAGGGCACGACGGCTGGATCGCATCACCTTCGAGGAGATGCTGGAAATGGCGAGCCTCGGTGCCAAGGTGCTACAGACGCGCTCCGTCGAATTCGCCATGAATTATCGGGTACCGGTTCGGGTGCTCTCGTCGTTCACGGACGGGCCCGGTACCTTGGTCACCGAAGAGGAAAATGCCATGGAAGCTCCCCGCGTATCAGGAATCGCCTTTTCCCGTAACGAGGCCAAGGTCACCGTGAGCGGCGTGCCCGATCGCCCGGGTATCGCCCACGCCATCCTCGGACCCATATCGGCCGCCAACATCAATGTGGACGTGATCCTCCAGAACGTATCCGCCGCTGGACGCACCGACTTTACCTTTACGGTGGAGCGCGGCGATTTTGACCGCACTATGGAGATCCTGCGAGGAGTCGCCGAGCAATTGCAGGCGGAGGGCGTGCGCGGCGACACGGGCATCGCCAAGGTGTCGGCGGTGGGCGTAGGGATGCGCTCCCACGCCGGAATCGCCGCCTCGATGTTTGCGGCCCTGAGCAAGGAGAACATCAACATCCAGATGATCTCCACGTCCGAGATCAAGATTTCGGTGGTCATCGACGAAAAATATCTGGAACTTGCGGTGCGCACCCTGCACGAGGCCTTTGGCCTGGAGCGCGGAGACACGCCATGACCCTCATGGCCACCTACGCGCGCCTGCCCGTCGCTTTTGTCCGCGGTGAAGGGGTCTGGTTGTACGACAGCGACGGCCGGGCGTACCTCGACGCCCTGGCGGGCATCGCCGTCTGTGGCCTGGGTCACGCCCATCCGGCGGTGACCCGCGCCATCCAGGAACAGGCCGGCCACCTGATCCACACCTCCAATCTCTATCGGGTGCCCTTGCAAGAGGCCTTGGGCGAGCGCCTCTGCCGTCTCAGCGGCCTGGACGCCGCCTTCTTTTGCAATAGTGGTGCCGAGGCCAACGAAGCAGCCATCAAACTGGCCCGCCTCTACGGCCATCAACGTGGGGTTGCCGAACCCAAGATTCTGGTCTTCAGCCAGGCTTTCCACGGGCGGACGCTGGCCGCGTTGACGGCCACCGGTAATTTCCGCATCCAGGAGGGTTTCGGACCGCTGGTATCCGGTTTCGTGCGCGTACCCTACGGAGATCTCGCGGCCGCGCGCGCGGCCTTGGCGGCGGACCCCGCCATTGTCGCGGTGCTCGCAGAGCCCATTCAGGGAGAAGGCGGTGTGCGCCCGGCACCGGCGGGCTTTCTGCGCGGATTACGCACCCTGTGCGATGAACACGCCGCCCTGCTCATGTTCGACGAGGTGCAGACGGGCATCGGACGCAGCGGCAAATTTCTGGCCTATCAGCACGAGGAAGGCCTCCTGCCCGATGTCTTGAGTCTAGCCAAAGGCCTCGGCAACGGCGTTCCCATCGGCGCGCTCCTCGCCCGGGCGCCGGTGGCTGCCCTCTTTGGTCCGGGCAAGCACGGCACCACCTTCGGCGGCGGTCCGCTGGTCTGCGCCGCTGCCCTGGCGGTACTCGAGACCATGGAGGCGGAAGATATCCCCACCCAGGCAGCGCAGCAGGGACAACGACTGCGTGAGCACCTGCAGCGCAGGCTCGGCGGGCATCCGCTGGTGGAGGAAATCCGCGGTCTGGGCCTGATGCTGGGCGTCGTCCTGCGGCGCAAGCCCGAACGCCTCGTGGAGAGGGCCCTGGATGCCGGACTCCTCATCAACGTGACGGCGGAGCGGGTGATTCGTTTGCTCCCCCCCTTGATCATCCGTGAGGTGGAGATCGCCCTCCTCACGGATATACTGAGCACTCTGCTGGAGGACGAGTCGTGACCACCCCACGCCATTTTCTCCGTCTGCAGGATCTGAGCCGGGCCGAATTGACCGCACTGCTGCACCGTGCGGCGGAGCTCAAGCGCCAGACCCGGGCGGGCGAGGTCCACGCCCCGCTGCGGGGCAAGACCCTGGCCATGATCTTCGAGAAATCCTCGACTCGCACCCGGGTATCCTTCGAGGTGGGCATGGCGCAGTTGGGCGGTCACGCCCTTTTTCTCTCGCCGCGGGATACCCAGCTGGGTCGCGGTGAGAGCATCGAGGACACGGCGCGCGTCCTGTCGCGGATGGTGGATCTGGTCATGATCCGGACTTTCGGCCACGACAATCTCCTGCGCTTTGCCGCGGCCAGCCGCGTGCCCGTCATCAATGGCCTGTCCGACGATCACCACCCCTGCCAGCTGCTCGCCGATCTGCTCACGGCGCAGGAGCTTTGGGGTGACCTGCGCGGTCGGCGGATCGCTTTCATCGGCGATGGCAGCAACAACATGGCGCGCTCCTGGATGGAGGCAGCGGATCTGCTGGACTTTGAACTGCGCATCGGAGCCCCACGGGCCTTCTGGCCGAGCGCGGAGCTGCGTGCGGCCCACGCCGGGCACAGCCACTTTTTCGACAGCGCCGCGGCAGCAGCCGAAGGCGCCGGAATGCTGGTGACGGACGTCTGGACCAGTATGGGACAGGAAGCGGAACAGGCTGCGCGCAAGGCCACCTTCGGTCCTTTCCAGGTCAATGCCGAGCTCATGGCCAAGGCGGCACCGGGCGCCGTATTCATGCACTGTCTGCCGGCCCACCGCGGTGAAGAAGTGACGGCCGAGGTCCTCGAAGGACCACGCTCCCTGGTCTGGGACGAGGCCGAAAACCGGCTCCACGCACAAAAGGCACTCATGGAATTTCTCTCCGGTCACGGACCCGTGGCGGAGCTGGACGGGCAAGGATAAGGAGCCAAGGCATGGTCAAGAGAGTCGTACTCGCCTATTCCGGAGGTCTGGATACCTCGGTCATCCTCAAATGGCTGCAGGATCAGTATCAGTGCGAGGTGGTGACCTTCACTGCCGACATCGGCCAGGGTGAGGAACTGGAGCCAGCACGACGCAAGGCGGAGCAGCTGGGTGCGCGCGAGGTGTTCATCGACGACCTGCGCCAGGAGTTCGTGCGCGACTACGTCTTCCCGATGTTTCGGGCCAACACGGTGTACGAGGGCGAGTATCTCCTGGGTACCTCCATCGCCCGCCCCCTCATCGCCAAACGCATGGTGGAAATTGCCGCCGAGGTGGGTGCCGATGCCGTGGCCCACGGTGCCACGGGTAAGGGTAACGATCAGGTGCGTTTCGAGATTGGCGCCTACGCCCTCAACCCGGATATCCGCGTGATCGCTCCCTGGCGGGAGTGGGATCTCAACTCCCGGGAGAAGCTCCTGGCCTATGCCGAGGCGCACCAGATCCCCATCGAGCGCCACGGCAACAAGTCGCCCTACTCCATGGACGCCAATCTCCTGCACATTTCCTATGAAGGCGGTATCCTGGAAGACCCTTGGGCAGAACCAGAAGAGAGCATGTGGCGCTGGACCACCGCACCGGAAAAAGCCCCGGATCAGCCCCGTTATATCGACATCCAGTTTGCGCACGGCGATCCCGTGGCCATCGATGGCGAGGCCCTGCCTCCGGCAGCCCTGCTGGCCCACCTCAACACCCTGGGCGGCGAGCACGGTATCGGGCGCCTGGACATCGTCGAGAATCGCTACGTTGGCATGAAGTCCCGCGGCTGCTACGAGACCCCAGGGGGGAGCATCCTGCTCAAGGCCCATCGTGCGCTGGAGTCCATTACCCTGGATCGGGAAGTGGCCCATCTCAAGGACGAACTCATGCCGCGCTACGCCTCCATCGTCTACAACGGCTACTGGTGGAGCCCGGAGCGGCGCGCCCTGCAAACGCTCATCGATCAGACCCAGCGTTTGGTGACGGGTGTGGTGCGCCTGAAACTCTACAAAGGCAACTGCACGGTGGTGGGTCGCCGCTCCGAGGAGAGTCTCTTCGATCCGCGCATCGCCACCTTCGAGGACGATGCCGGCGCCTATCGGCAGCAGGACGCCGAGGGGTTCATCAAACTCAACGCCCTGCGTCTACGCATCGAAAAACGCTTGCAGGGCTGATGCCGCCGTTGGAAGGTTCCACCCGCCCCACCTCCCCCCTTGCACTGCCTGAGGCTCGCGTCTAGCCTTAGGCAGCGGGTTTCCCTTCCACGGCAGAATCCTCAGTAGCTGCGGGCCTCGGTAGCTGCGGGCTGCCCCACATCCAGGAGACACTCCCATGCGCATACTGCACACCATGATCCGCGTCGGTCATCTCGAACGTTCCCTGGCCTTTTACACGGAAGTCCTCGGCATGCGCCTGTTGCGCCAGAAGGACTATCCCGAGGGGCGCTTCACCCTGGCTTTCGTCGGCTACCAGGATGAGTCCGAGGGCGCCGTCATCGAGCTCACCTACAACTGGGATCGCGACCACTACGATCTGGGTGATGCCTTCGGTCACATCGCCATCGCCGTGGATGACGCGGCCGCTGCCTGCGACGCCATCCGCGCGCGCGGCGGCAAGGTGGTGCGGGAAGCCGGTCCCATGAAGCACGGCAAGACCGTCATCGCCTTTGTCGAGGACCCTGACGGCTACCGCATCGAACTGATCCAGCGCGCCTGACCCTCGTCAGCGCGGCGCAGGCTCCCCGCCGAGGATTGCGCCGCTATCCCGAGCGAACGGGCGATGGTCGTGGCGACCATACGGCTCTGCGTGGCTGGGTCACGTCTGCTCGCCAGGGCTTTCCTCACGCCACAGAGCCTTGCCCCCAAGACCGCGCAGATAGGCTTCGTGTGCCGCGAGCTCCGCGGCGTCGGCGCGCCTGAGCCGCAAAGGACGTCGGCGATCCGCTGCCTGCGCGTGGGCCTGGAATGGCGCGCCCGCCTGACCCTCCTCCGCTACGCTGGGGCCCTGCGCTTCACGATCTGCCGCCAGGCGCATTCCCAGCTGGCCACCGCTCATGCGCAGATAGACTTCGGCCAGGATCTCGCAGTCCAGGAGCGCTCCATGCTGCTGACGTCGGCTGTTGTCGACACCGTAGCGGCGACAGAGCGCGTCCAGATCGTTCTTCTGGCCTGGGTGCCGACGCCTGGCTTCCACCAGGGTATCGCGCACGGGATTTTGCAGTGCCGGACGTCCCACACGCTCCAGTTCGGCATTGAGAAAGGCGAGATCGAAGGGGGCGTTATGGATGATCAGCTCAGCATCCCCGAGGAAGGCCAGAAAGTCCTCGACGATGTCGGCAAAGTCGGGCTGGTCCGCGAGAAAGTCATCGCGGATGCCGTGCACACGCAAGGCTTCCGGGTCGCTGCTACGCCCTGGATTGAGATACTGCTGATAGCGCCCCTCGGTAATCTCCCGGTCCACGAGTTCCACGGCACCGATCTCGATGACCCGATGCCCTTGGCGCGGATCGATACCCGTGGTTTCCGTATCGAGAACGACCTGTCTCACAGCCAACCCTCCCCTTCGCGGACCTCGGTTTCCGTCCCAAAACGATCCAGAACCCGGTTGATGAGCGCGTCCACGGCCTCGTTCTCGGGGTGTCCCGCGTGTCCCCGTACCCACTGCCAGTGCAGTTCGTGGCCAGCGGCGGCCTCCTGCAGCGCCTGCCACAGATCCCGATTCTTGACCGCTGCCCCGGCGGCGCTGCGCCAGCCGCGCCGCAGCCAGCCCGGCAGCCACTGGGTCATGCCGTCCACAAGATAGCGCGAATCCGTGACGATCTGCACCCTGCTTGGACGCCGCAAGACCTGCAGACCGCGCAACACCGCCGTCATCTCCATGCGATTGTTGGTCGTCTCCGGCACATAGCCCCACAGTACCCGCTCGCGTCCGGCAGCGCGCAGGCACACGCCCCAGGCTCCTCTGCCCGGATTGCCACGGCAGGCGCCGTCGCTGAAGAGTTCCACCTGGGCCAGCGCCTCAGGCATCGTCGTCCCGTAATCGCTGGGCCGCCGGCGCCTGCGCCCGCAGTTTGCGCCGGCGCCGCTGGCGAAAGGCCGGTTCCACGAGGCCAACCAAGGGCTGTTCGGCATCTCGCCGCTGCGCCAGAAGCATGTAGGCATTGGCCCCCGCCGGCCACCATCGGTCTCCCACGAGCTCCAGCCACTGGGCATTGCGCCCAAGGCCAGGTAGGGTGTACTGAAAATATCGTCCTTCACGGATCATCAGATCTTCCTGGTCGAGCAGCCGGCGCAATTGCCCCAGGGACAGGAAGGGTCGCCGCCAAGGCCAGCTGCGATCGCGGCGCCAGACGTGCCAGCGGCGGAGCATCCCCAGACTTCCGCTCGGGTTGAAGTCCAGCACCAGCACGTGTCCCTCGGGCCGCAGCACGCGCCGACATTCCGCCAAAACGGCTGCCGGATCGCTCACCCGGCTGAGACAGAAGGGCAGGATCACCAGATCGAAGCGCATGGCGGCGAAGGGTAGGTTCTCGCAATTTCCCAGAGTCTGCAGGTAGGCCGTGTTGACGCAGACGGAGCCCTCATTGAGCAGCACCCAGATGGCTTTACTCTCGGGTGGCTTCGACCAGAGCAAGGGCTGTCCCACTTGCAGGACGGTCTCCGGTCGTAATTTTTCCAACCAGGCTGGAACGAAACTCGCCGCCCGCTCCAGCAGGAGTCGGCCAGTGCGTCCACTCCACCACAGGGTCGTACGGCGCAGCGGGATCGATCTGCGCCCGCGGGGTCTAGGCATGGGCGCCGTCCTGTGTTGAGATCATGGACGGCATCTTACCCTGCAGCAAAGGCACTGCCCAGACATGTCCCTGACCCTCATCCCGGCATTTCGCGACAATTATATCTATCTGCTCACCCTGCCGCAGGAATCCGCAGTCTGGATCGTCGATCCCGGCGCTGCCGCACCCGTATCCGCCGAGTTGTCCCGCCGTGGTCTGCGTCCCAGCGCCATTCTGTGTACCCATCACCACGCCGACCACATTGGCGGCGTAGCGGAGCTGGCCACCGCCTACGGCTGTCCCGTGTACGGCCCCGGCAATAGCACCATTCCCGCACGCACCAACCCCCTTCGCGAGGGGACCGCCCACGTCGATGGGCGTGAGATCCGGGTGCTGGAGGTGCCGGGACACACACTCGATCATCTCGCCTTTTACTGGGAGGACCTGCTTTTCTGTGGCGACACCCTGTTTGCCGGAGGCTGTGGCCGGATCTTCGAGGGCGACGCCGCCATGCTCTTTGCCAGTCTGCAGAAGCTCGCGCGGTTGCCCGATAGCACCCGGGTCTGCTGCGCGCACGAGTATACCCTCGCCAATCTGCGCTTTGCCGCTGTGGTGGAGCCCGACAACCGCATTCTCGGCGAACGGCTGGAGCGCGTCCGTCGGCAGCGGGAGGCGGGACAGCCCAGCCTGCCCTCTACCCTGGGCGAGGAGCGGCAAAGCAATCCCTTCCTGCGCTGCCACCTCCCCTCGGTTCAGCACGCGGTGCGCGCCGTCTATCCGGAGACGGCGGCGGAACCCGTCGCCATCTTCGCTGCCTTACGGCGCTGGAAGGATGGCTTCCGCGGCTGAGCTGTGCTCGGCTGGCACGACCACTCCAATTGTCGCTGCCACCGAGCGAAGGCCGTTTGCAGTTGCTCCTGGCGAATCTGCGCGAGGGCATCCAGACTCTCGGCCTCATCGAGACAACGGCCCAGATACAGGGCCTGTCGTGTCAAGCGAGCCATACGAATCTCCAGATCCCCCTGCCCCAGGAGCCACTGTACCCGCAGGCTGTGCCGCGCCCACTGGAACTCTTCCGGCGTGGGTCCGGCATCCTGCAGTTCGCGCAGGATCCGGTGTACCTCGCGGCGGGTGACGCCCCATGCGCCGGGCGGAACCGCGCAGTAGATGCTCCACTCTCCCGTATCGCTCAGGGCCTCCACCTGCGAGTATACCTGATAGGCAAGCCCAAGCCGGTCCCGCAGATTCCGGAAGAGGCGCGATGCGCTGCCGCCACCGAGGATGAGATTGGCCAGGAGTTCAGGTAGATGCTCGGGAGCTGCAAAGGGGGCCGCTTCCGTCAGCCACAGCGCATGGACCTGCTGCGCCTCGGGGCGCCGGCTCACCCCTCGGGCGTAGCTGGGCTGAGGCGGGATGGTCGGCAAGGAACGGCGTGGCGGCAAGCTTTCGAGAGGCTTGGCCCAGGCGCGCAAGGTATCGTGGCTTATGGCGCCCACCGCGGTGACGACGATGGGGGCGTTGGCCAGCATGGCCGCATGATACTGCCGCAGGCGTGCGGCGCTGGCCCGACGAATGGCGGTAGCACGACCCAGCACGGGCCAGGCCAAAGGCGAGTCCGACCAGAATCGGGTGATGGCCCGCTCACTCAGCCAGTCCTCCAGATCTTCGGCAACCATGGCCGCTTCCTGCGCCAAAACGCCGCGCTCGGCGACGAGATCCCGAGCCGTCCATTGCGGATGCAGTAACATATCGCACAGCAGAGTGAAGGCCTTCTGCCCATCCTCGGCCAACACCGTGCCGTGCAGAACGGTGCTCTCCCGGTCCGTAAAGGCGTTTATGCCCCCGCCGAGGAGCTCTATCCGCCGATTGATCTCCTCGCCGGTGAAGCTTTGGCTGCCCTTGAAGAACATGTGCTCCAGGAGGTGGGCAAAGCCGTTCTCGGCCCGCCGCTGATGCCGACTGCCCTGAGCGATGGTGATGGACAAGGCCACCTGCTGGCGCGCCGGCAGCGTCTCGCTAACCAGGATGATCCCGTTGTCCAGGACGGAGCGCGTGGCCTGGGCGGCCGTGACAGCAGGAGTCATCGCGGCAAACCGTCGCCGTGCCAAACCGCCAGCCAAAGGGCACAAGCCCCCACCGGCAGCCCCATCAAGGGGCCGGGGGATACCAGGAATCTACCGTCTATTGGGCGATATCCTTCATGCTGAGCTTGATCTTGCCCTGACGATCCACTTCCAGCACCTTGACCCGCACACTCTGCCCTTCCTTGACGTAGTCGTGCACGTCGTTGACCCGCTCGGTGCTGATCTGGGAGATATGGAGCAGACCATCCCGTCCCGGCAGGATCGTGACGAAGGCGCCGAAATCCATGATCTTGGCCACCTTACCGTCGTAGATCATGCCCACCTCCACATCCGCCGTGAGCAGTTCGATGCGGCGCCGTGCGGCCTCACCGGCCTCGCCGTTGACCGAGGCGATGGTCACGGTGCCATCGTCCTGAATATCGATGCTGGCACCCGTCTCCTCGGTAAGGGCACGGATGACCTTGCCGCCAGGACCGATGACATCGCGGATACGGTCCGGGTGGATACGCATGGAGATGATGCGCGGCGCATAGCCGGACAATTGCGACCGTCCCTGCGCCAGCACCGCATTCATCTTCGAAAGGATGTGCAGACGCCCGGCGTGCGCCTGCTCCAAGGCCGTCGCCATGATCTCCCGGGTGATACCGTCGATCTTGATGTCCATCTGTAGGGCGGTCACCCCATTCTCGGTGCCCGCCACCTTGAAATCCATGTCGCCCAGATGATCCTCATCGCCGAGGATGTCGGTGAGGACGGCGTAGCGCTCCCCGTCCTTGATGAGCCCCATGGCCACTCCCGCCACCGGTGCCTTCAGGGGCACGCCGGCATCCATGAGAGCCAGGGACGCACCACACACCGTCGCCATACTGGAAGAACCATTGGACTCCAGGATCTCGGAGACGATGCGCAGACTGTAGGGAAACTCGGATTCGCTGGGCAGCACCGCCGCCACCGCCCGCTTGGCCAGCCGCCCGTGGCCGATTTCTCGGCGCTTGGGAGAGCCCACCATGCCCGTCTCCCCGGTGGAGAAGGGCGGAAAATTGTAGTGCAGCATGAAGCGGTCGCGGCTTTCCCCCTGCAGGGCGTCGACGATCTGTTCGTCGCCCTTGGTCCCCAAGGTAGCGATGACCAGTGCCTGGGTCTCGCCCCGCGTGAAAAGGGCGGAACCGTGGGTGCGGGGCATGATGCCCACCTCGATCTCTATGGGCCGCACCGTGGTGCGATCCCGTCCGTCGATGCGCGGGGCTCCGTCCAGCACTCGACCACGGACTATCTGCGTCTCCAGTTTCTTGACGACGCCGCGCACCACATCGGCCTGCTCACCGGCGCTGCCCCCGAACTGCTCCAGCAGACTACTGCGAATCTCGTCGAGACGCTTGCTGCGTGCTTGTTTCTCCACGAGACCATAGGCCTCGCGCAAGGGCGCCAACGCCGCCTGCGTAATGGCCTCCTGCAAGGCCGGATCCAGTTCGGGTGCCTGCCATGCCCAGGGGGTCTTGCCCGCCTCGGCTGCCAGTTCCTCGATGCAGGCGATCACGGGTTGGAAGGACTCATGACCGAACATCACCGCCGACAGCATGGTCGCTTCGGGCAGTTCCTGCGCCTCGGACTCCACCATCAGCACCGCCTGGCGCGTTCCCGCCACTACCAGATCCAGTTGCGAGCGGGCGAGGGCCGAAAAACTCGGATTGAGAACGAAATCTCCGTCCACATAGCCCACCCGTGCGGCGCCGATGGGCCCCTGGAAGGGTATGCCGGAGATGGCCAGGGCCGCCGACGCGCCGATCATGGCCGGAATGTCCGGATCGTTTTCCTGATCCACGGACAGTACGGTGGCGATGACCTGCACCTCGTTGAGGAAGCCCTTCGGGAACAGAGGCCGCAGGGGTCGATCTATGAGACGAGAGGTCAGGGTTTCCTTTTCGGTAGGCCGCCCTTCCCGCTTGAAAAACCCCCCGGGAATACGGCCTGCAGCATAGGCCTTTTCCTGATAATTCACGGTCAGCGGAAAGAAATCCTGTCCCGGTTTCAGCTCGCGGCGACCGACGGCGGTGACCAGCACCATGGTCTCTCCAAGGGTGACCAGGACTGCCCCATCCGCCTGGCGTGCCATCCTTCCCGTCTCCAGGTAAAGACGCTGCCCACCGAAATCCACTTCCTTGCGCACTATGCTCAAGCTGTTCTCCTCGACCACCGCCCCTAACTACCGCCCCGGTTTGCGTTGCGATTACTTGCGCAAGCCCAGTCGCTCGATCAGGCTCCGATACCGCTCGAAATCCTGCTTCTTGAGATAATCCAGAAGCTTGCGCCGACGTCCCACCATTTTCAGCAAACCCTGCCGGGAGTGGTGGTCGTGGGTGTGCGCCTTGAAGTGTTCCGTCAGCCCCTCGATACGGGTGGTCAACAGCGCCACCTGCACTTCCGGCGAGCCGGTGTCCCCAGGGTGAGTAGCGTATTGCTGCACCACCCCATCCTTGATTTCGCGATTCAACGCCATGTGCTGCTCCTGATCACCAGATTCAAAAACTTTAGTTTACGCCCATGAGACGCCGAGGCGCCACTTTTCCATCGTCCATGACCTCGCCCAGACCGAGAAACTCCGAATGTGGCCCGTACAGACGAATTCGACCCGGAGGCGGCGCATGGGCAACCACCACCCCCTGACCGCGTTGCAGATAATACGCACTATTTTCCGAGAGATGGACCGCCGGCAACGTACTCAGCGCAAGATCCATGGGCTGCAGCGGACAGTCGCCGGTGGCAAGGCTCGCCTCCAACTGCGCCAGGGTAAGGGCGCTGTCGATGGCGAAGGGTCCCGTCTCCAGACGCCGCAGTTGCACGATGTGGGCGCCGCAGCCCAGCGCTCGTCCCAGATCCTGGGCCAGACTGCGAATGTAGGTGCCTTTGGAGCAGTGGATATCGAGGACCAGATCGCTGCCCGAGCGGGACAGCATCTCCAGTCGATGAATACGCACCGAACGCGGCGCCCGTTCTACCTCCACGCTTTGACGCGCCAGGACATACAAGGGTTTCCCCCCCTGCTTGATGGCCGAGTGCATGGGCGGAATCTGCTGAATATCGCCGCGGAAGGCGGCCAGGGCCGCGGCGATCTCGGCATCGCCCAGATTGACCTCGCGCCGCTGGACGACTTCTCCCTCGCGGTCCCCCGTGCGCGTTTCCACCCCCAGGCGCAGGGTGGCAAGATAGCGCTTGTCGGCATTGAGAATGTAGTCCGATACCTTGGTGGCCTCGCCAAAAAGCAGGACCAAAAGCCCCGTGGCAAAGGGATCGAGGGTTCCCGTATGACCTGCTTTCTTGCTGCCCATGAGGCGCTTGGCGCGCTGCAGGGCGGCATTGGAGGTCAGACCTTCATCCTTGTCCAGCAGCAGTATACCGTGACGACAATTCACGTAGACGCATCCTCTTCGGCAGCAGGGGGCAAGGAAGACAGCAAGCGCGCCATCTCCGCATCGCGGTCAAACCGCGCATCGTAGGTGAAATGCAAGGGGGGTATACGCCGCAGCGCGAGACGCCGACCGAGAATCTGCCGGATCTGTCCCGCCTGTCGATCAAGCTCTGCCGTCACCATCCGAGCCCGCCCGGGGCCATCCATCAGGGCAAAATGCACCCGCGCCCAACGCATGTCCGGGGCCAACTCCACCTCGGTGATGCTGGGCAGAAGCCCCTCCACCTGCAGTCCGTGCAGCTGCGGCAGGATGGCCGCGATCTCGGTCTGCAGCAGGTGCGCCACCCGGCGGGCACGGGGAAAACCGCGTTGGCTTGCAGGCATGGCTTCAGACGGTACGTGCCACTTCAACGGTCTCATAGGCCTCGATGACATCGCCCACCCGGACATCGTTGAAGTTGCGGATGCCGATACCGCACTCGAAACCCTCGCGCACCTCGCGCGCATCGTCCTTGAAGCGGCGCAGCGAATCCATTTCGCCAGTATGGATCACCACCTCCTGACGAATGACCCGAACACGAGCGTTGCGCCGCACGATGCCGTCCGTCACCATACAGCCGGCAATGGTGCCCACCTTGGGCACGCGGAAGGTCTCGCGCACTTCGGCGTGCCCCAGGATCTTCTCGCGAATTTCCGGCGACAACATGCCGCTCATGGCCGCCTTGACCTCGTCCACGGCATCGTAGATGACGCTGTGATAGCGCACGTCCACGCCACTTTGCTCCAGTAGGCGCCGAGCCTGTGCCTCGGTACGCACATTGAAGCCGATGATCACTGCCTTGGAGGCCGCCGCCAGATTGACGTCGGACTCGGTAATGCCACCCACCCCGGAGTGAATGACCCGCACCCGGATCTCCGCTGTACTGAGGCGCTCCAGAGTCTGGCTCAGGGCCTCGGCAGAGCCCTGCACATCGGCCTTGATGAGTAGATTGAGCTGCTGTACCTCGCCCTCGGCCGCGGCTTCGAAGAGGCTCTCCAGGCTCGCCTTCTGACTCTTGGCCAGGCGCACGTCGCGATACTTGCCCTGGCGGAAGAGGGCCACTTCGCGCGCCTTGCGCTCATCGGCCACCACCACCACCTCATCGCCCGCCTGCGGCACATCGCTCAGACCCAGGACCTCCACGGGCAAGCCCGGCGTCACGGTGGCGATGTTCCGGCCGTTGTCGTCGACCAGGGCGCGCACCCGGCCGTACTGGGCCCCGGCGAGCAGCACGTCGCCGCTGTGCAGGGTCCCCTGGCGCACCAGCACCGTCGCCACCGCGCCCCGCCCCCGATCCAGGCGCGACTCGATGACGACCCCCTTGGCGGGACCATTGATCTGCACCTCGAGATCCAGCAGTTCCGCTTGCAGCAGGACGGCGTCCAGCAGGTCATCGATGTGCAGGCCGGTCTTGGCAGAGACGTTGACGAACTGGGTGTCGCCGCCCCACTCCTCCGGCAGTACGTCCTGATTGGCCAACTCCTGACGGATGCGCTCGGGGTCGCCGCCGGGCTTATCGATCTTGTTCACCGCCACCACCATGGGCACACCCGCCGCCTTGGCGTGGTGGATGGCCTCGATGGTCTGGGGCATGACGCCATCGTCGGCGGCTACCACCAGGATGACGATATCCGTTGCCTGGGCGCCGCGTGCACGCATGGCCGTGAAGGCCTCGTGGCCCGGGGTATCGAGAAAGGTGATGACCCCCTTCGGCGTCTCCACGTGGTAGGCGCCGATGTGCTGGGTGATACCACCCGCCTCGCCACTGGCCACCTGGGTCGAACGGATACGATCCAGAAGCGAGGTCTTGCCGTGATCGACGTGCCCCATGACCGTCACCACGGGCGGTCGCCGCGCCAGGATCGGTGCCTCGGTATCGGCCCCCTCCTCCAGCAGGGCCTCGGGGCTGGTGATGGTGACCATCTTCGGCCGATGTCCCATCTCTTCCACGACGATGGCCGCCGTATCCTGATCGATGACCTGATTGATGGTGGCCATCACCCCCATCTTGAACATGGACTTGATGACATCGCTGGCCTTGATGGCCATGCGGTTGGCCAATTCCCCCACCGTGATGGTCTCGGGGATGGCCACCTCACGAATGACGGGAGCTGCGCTGAACTCACCGGCCCCGCCGGATTGCCCCCGGCCCTTGTCACCGCGCCGGTCCGCAGACTTACGCCGCCGCAGGAGACTGTCCACATCGTTACCACCGGCATCGTCGCGCCGGGGATTGCGGCGCCCGCCGCGGCGCGACGCATCGTCGCCGCGCTCGCCTGCTTTTTTGGGTTTGCCCGGAGCCGCAGCAGCCGGGGTCGGACGGGCCGGGGCCGGGGCAGGCCGCGTACTGGGCGCACGGGCCGCCAGCGGACGACGACCCAGCGATTCAGTCGCCGCCCCGCGTCCAGACGAAGCCACCGTCGTGGCGTCGGCGCTGCCCTGCTCTGTCCGCCTCGCTTCTGGCTCCACCGCTTCGGCCTGCGCCGCTTCGGCAGCGACGGAGGGCTCCTCCGCCTCGATCGCCGGAGGCTCCCCTGCCGCCTGTGGAACTTCGCGTTCCGCCGGTGCCGGGGCCTCTGCCGCCGGGACCGCCGCCGAGGCAGCTTTTGAGGCGGATTCCTCCGCCGGTGGTGGACTCTGCGGCGCTTCCGCGGTAGCCGCGGGGGTCTCTACGGCTTCCGCCATGCGCTCCGGAGCCTGCTCCTCCGCAACGGCCTCACGCTTGACGTAGGTGCGCTTGCGCCGGACCTCCACCTGCACCGTCCGAGATTTTCCGGCGCCGATACTCTGCTTGATCTCGCTGGTGCTGGTACGGTTCAAGGTGATGCGCTTCACGCCCCCGGCGCTATCGCCGTGCGCGGCCTGCAGGAATCCCAAAAGCCGCTGCTTGTCTTCCTCGGTGATGGGATCTTCCGCCGTCCGCTTCTTGAGGCCGGCCGCCGCCAACTGCTCCAGGAGCCGAGCGCTGGACAAACCCAATTCTGCAGCAAAGTTTGCGACTGTCACGGTCATACCTATCTAGCCCTCCCAAACACCGGAATCACCACCCACAAAGCCTGCGCAGCTCAGACAAACCAGGGCGCGCGCGCTTTGAGGATCAGGGCCTTGGCCCGTTCCGGCTCGATGTCCACCAATTCACATAGCTCATCCACGGCAAGTTCCGCCAGCGATTCCGCCGTAGTGATACCCTTGCTGGCCAGCAAATGGGCCAGACCCTTGTCCATACCTTCGAGGGCCAGGAGATCCTCGGCGGGTTCACTCAAGACCACCTGCTCTTCCCGGGCGATGGCCTTGTTGAGCAACACATCACGGGCACGTCGGCGCAACTCCGTAACCAGCTCCTCATCCAGCCCCTCGATTTCCAGCATCTCGGCGACGGGCACATAAGCCACCTCCTCGATGGAGGTAAAGCCCTCATTCACGAGCAGGGTGGCGAGATCCTCATCGATACCGAGGTCGTCCATGAACTGCTGCCGAAAACGGGCATCCTCTTCTTCCCGCTTGGCCCGCGCCTCGTCCTCGGTCAGGATATTGATGGTCCAGCCCGTCAGCTGGCTGGCCAGACGCACATTCTGGCCTCCGCGTCCAATGGCCAGGGACAGCTGCTCGGGATCCACGACCACATCCATGCTGTGGGTATTCTCGTCGACGATGATACTCGAGACCTCCGCCGGCGACAGGGCATTGATGACAAAGCTCGCCGGCTCCGGCGACCAAACCACGATGTCCACCCGCTCGCCTTTCAATTCGTTGATGACGGTCTGGACCCGATTGCCGCGCATGCCCACACAGGCTCCCACCGGGTCCACCCGCGGCTCGTTGGAACGTACCGCAAGCTTGGCCCGCAGCCCCGGATCCCGCGCCGCACCCATGATCTCGATCATGCCATTGGCGATTTCCGGCACTTCCTGGGCGAAGAGCTTCATGAGCAGCTCGGGGCTGGTCCGAGAGAGAAAAAGCTGAGGACCGCGCGGTACCCGCCGGACTTCCTTGAGGTGCACCTTGATCCGATCTCCGGGCCGAATGGCCTCCCGAGGAATCATCTCCTCTTTGGGCAGGATCGCCTCGGCGCGACCCATATCGATGATGGCGTTCCCTTTTTCCATACGCTTGACGACACCACTGATGATTTCGCCCTGCCGCATGGCAAAATCCGCGACGATTCGGTCGCGTTCCGCGTCCCGCACGCGCTGAACGATCACCTGCTTGGCCGTCTGTGCTGCGATCCGTCCAAACTCCACATCCGGGAGTTCCTCTTCGATGACGTCACCAACGGCGATACCCTGGTCGCGGGCCCGGGCATCGCTCAAGCGGATCTGCGCCTCCGCCTCGAAATCCTCCGCATCGTCCGCCACCACAGTCCAGCGTCGGCGCGTGGTGTAATCGCCGGTCTTGCGGTCCACCGTGACGACGATATCCCAATTCGGACCATACTTTTTCTTGGAAGCGGACACCAAGGAAGCCTCCAGGGCCTGGAAGATGACTTCCCGATCCACCTCTTTTTCGTGGGCGACGGCATCCGCCAGATACAGTAATTCGCGACTCATTTTCCGATTCCTCTTCCCAGCACTACGATGCCTACCATTCGGGTACCAATTTCGCCTTGAGAATCTCCGCCAGCAAAAACTCCTGGCGGACACCGTCCACGTCCAGGGCTACGGAGCCAGGCGACGCCAGCAAAAGCCGTCCGCGCCAGCGACGTCGACCATCGCGCAGGCCACGCAATTCGATTTCTGCCAGAGCACCCACAAAACGCTGAAAGTCTGCCTCACGCTTCAGCGGCCGGTCCAGCCCAGGGCTCGACACCTCCAGGCGATAGGCTCCGGCGATGGGATTCTCGACATCGAGCCAGACACTCAACTGACGACTGACCGCAGCACAGTCCTCTATGGTGACGGCGCCCTCGTCTTTCTCGATGAAAACCTGCAAGGTGACGGAGCGGCCTACGCGCAGCAGTCGTACATCCACGACACCACAGCCCATGGCCGCCGCCTGCTCGGCAATCCCTTCCAGCAATCTTTCTTCCAAACCGTGCCCTTCCAGAAACAAAAAGTGGGCACTTGGCCCACTTTTTTGCCGAATCATACGGATATCGTCGTCAAAAAACAACCCCAAGCCGGTACGCCACGATGGCGTGAGGGCTCGGGGTTTTTGGGGTAATAGGTGTCTGGCGGTGACCGACTTTCGCGGGGGGAGGCCCCCCACTATCATGGGCGCTGCAGCGTTTCACGGTCCTGTT
>JABEBW010004464.1_pt1 | contig 73266 bp, 83 predicted proteins | sample 7245961 | NCBI WGS metagenome assembly JABEBW01 (sample SAMN14506364, study PRJNA622280) | hot springs metagenome | biome: hot spring [ENVO:00000051]|acidic hot spring [ENVO:00002120]; feature: spring [ENVO:00000027]|sediment [ENVO:00002007]; material: sediment environment [ENVO:01001048]...
GAAGTCGGGGTGGACGACAAGACAATCCGCCATATCTTCGACGACTACGTGGCACGGCTCAAGAAAACGGTGGTCTTCGAAACCCCAGAAGTCCTTGGTATTGATGAGCTCAAAATCATCGGCAACTACCGAGCCATGATTACCAATGTCGAGAGGTTAGCGCTATTCGACATGCTGCCCACCAGGAACAAGGCGGACTTGATTGCCTACTTCAAGACCATGCCCGGTAAGGAGAAGGTCAAAATACTGACCATGGACCTGTGGAACGTATATCGGCAGGTGGCTCAGGATCAGTTCCCAGGCCGGATGGTGGTTGCTGACCGGTTCCACGTCGTGCGCATGGCCAATGACAGCCTTGAGAAGGTGCGCAAGACCATTCGCAAGGAACTGGAGACTCGGGACAGACTCAAGCTCAAAGATGACCGTTTTGTCCTGCTGGCTAGGGAGAAAAACCTAGATGACAAGGCACGGGCCAAGCTGGAGATGTGGACCGAGATGTTCCCCGTGTTAGGGGCCGCATATAAGGCAAAGGAAGCCTTCCATGACATCTATCAGCACCATAACAAGGTTGATGCCCAAAAAGCCGCTCAAGAATGGTTGGACAGCATGGATAAAGATGTAGCGTGGGCCTTTACGGAAAACATGGTAGCATTGCGTAATTGGTGGACGGAAATTTTCAACTACTTTGACTTTCCTATTTCTAATGCCTATACAGAATCAATCAACAACATTGCAAAATGGATGAATCGCATGGGGCGTGGCTATAGCTTTGACGTAATCCGGGCACGGTTACTCTTTGATGAAGCTCGCAAGGACACCAGAACGACCATCCGGAAGAAGGTCAGGAAAGCAGTTCGTGTGAAGGCCAGGGAATCAGTCAAAACACCGATGGTGGAACTCGTTACCAGAATAAGCATGAGCAGTACAATAACCCCTACTGTCCGGTACAAAGATGTCTATAAAGACGTAACGGTAGAGTACGGACCTTATCTTCCAACATTGGCCAGAAAACTCGAAGCCGGCGACTTCGCCTGAATTTCAACATCGGGAGCAAATCGATCTCCAAAAAGATTTCCACACTAGATTCCGGATACCCGATTTTTTTGTGTCTCCGAACCGCCGTTTTTGCTGTATCGTATTTGCGACAGGTTATACTTATTTTCGGGAAGATTAAGTATAACCGATACATTGCAGCAAGATTCCAGGATCTCAGGCTCTCAGCTGCTCGAAAGCCATACCGAAAGGCTCTCCCCCGTCCGGGGAGTACCCCTCCTATTTAGGGGAGAAATGAAGTATTCCACGAAAGCCCGGGCTTGGCCGCCGCAATCTGCAACGAAAAAGCCCCGATTCCGGGGCTGAAATAGGATTTCGGGTCAAGCGATAACGGGTTCCAGCTCGTTGTCCGGAATCCAACGCCACATGAGCACATAAGCGCCACCTTCGGCCCGGGACACCACAGTCGTGTCGTCCAGCTCCCAGACCCCTTCCTCCGTATACGCCCTGGCTGCCCTGGCGTACGGATCCGTCGAGGAATCCACCCCCGACGCGCGTATGCAATCGGCCAACGAAGGCGTTCCCGCCTGAGCGGCCTGCAATCGGGCACACTCTTCCCGAAGCGCGGCGATTTCTTGTTTCAACTGGGCTAATCGGTCCATACCTCTGCTCCTTTATTGCCGTTCCGCTGGTTCGGAAGGCTCCTGCTGGAATATAGCTTTCCGTGCGCTATACTGGAGAATTGGCCAGAAGGAGCTCGTCATGCAGAAGGAAACAATCACCGTCCCCGCATCCACCTACAAAGGGCGCCGCTTTGCGATCCCGCCAGCCCAGCCCCATCGCGACCGGAAGAAGGCCGCGGCAGCTATTCGCGGGCAAAAGCACAAACTCCGAGACTACTGAAAAATCGGATTACAGCGACGCTTTTGCGTCGCTTTTTTGCGTCTATCGCACACGCCCACCCTGCCCGCAAAAAAAAGAATCCCGAAGCCGAAGCTCCGGGATCGTAATCGGGTTTAGTCTTTCAGCCAGACGTCACCCAGCGCTGGGGTACAGGCACTGGGAACGCCATACGGCATCAGGAACCGGTTGGCGCATTCGTCCATTACCTTTCCCAGTTGGTCCGTCATGGCCTCGGCGTATTGCTCTGGCAATTCGAACACCATTTCGTCGTGCACCTGGTTGATGGCGCAGGCGTAGAGCTCGGGGTAGTGCATACGCAACTCGTGTACGACATCCCCCAGGATGTCGGCTCCCGTACCCTGGTCGCCGTAGGCAAGCCCGGCATTCAGCCCCAGGGGGTACATGACCCGGCCACCCAGAGTCTCCGCCCGATAGACTTCTTCGTTGCGGAACTTGGAATAGCGCTTGGCGTCCGGAACCGGGATGACACCCACCGGGTTCAGCGCGGTCCACAACGCCCAGAGGTCGATTTCCGGGTGATTGTTGAGCCAGCTCTCCCGAATGGCCGTCGCTTCCTCGAGGGTCCAGTGGATGTTGAAGCCCCTGGCCGCATACGCCTGGAAGCCCCTGGCCTGCATGTAATACAGCAGACCGAGGTTGGCGACCTTACCGGCCTTGCGGTGGTCGCCAAGCTGGTGCTTGGCTTCCTTTTGCGCTTTCTCGAAGGCCTCACCAGACAAGCCGGCAAAGACGACATTGGGGTCCTGACCTTGCATGCGCAGGGCCGTCGCCGTATGCACGTCCACCCCAAGGTTGAAGGTGTCCCGCAGTGCCGACCAATCGGGAGTTCCAGCCTTCAGGCCGCGAATCCGAATCTCCACCAACCGGCAGGCGAAACGCCCGTACTGGATCGACTCCAGCATGGTTCGGCGCAGATCCCAGAAACGGTTTCTGGCTTCCCTGGAACCGAGCGTGTCCTTGGTGGCCATATGCTCCGCCAAGGTTTTCTCGAGATCAACCAATCGGTCCCGAAACCGTTGCTGCAGCCGCAGAAGCGGCTTTAGACCGATTCCGGTGGTCTTGGCTTCACCCCAGGGGACCTGGGATTCTGGCCCTCCCTGACGACAGGCCTGTTCCACGGTATCGACCATCTCCAGAAGTTTCACCATCCGGGGATCCAAGGGTCGCCCGTGCAGTTCTCCGGTTTTACCGGATTCCCGGATTTCCCGTTGGGCACGTATGGCCAAAGCAGCACCCACCCGCATGTCCAGGGCCGAATAGTCCACGGCACAGATTTTGAACCGTTGCCGGGTATCCGTATTTCGAACGATAGCTCGAAACTCAGGAAGGCTTGGAAACTGCTGGGAATTGGGTTCCGCCGAAGACAACCGTCCCGTGGCCGGCCCATGGCTGAGTAGCGGATGCAGCCGAAGATCCGTGGACCGGTCTCGGTAACCCAACAACTCTTCAGCCATCTGTCCGGTCTTTTTTGCCTTGTTGAGATGAACCCAGGCCGAGTAGAGGTCCTTCACGCTCTCGGAGTTTTCTGCCCCGATGAGCCGGAGGTCCTTTTCTCCGATCTTGAACGATCCGGTTTTATCGGTCTGTTGTACATCCAAACCGTGACGGATGAAGATCTCCCCCAAGGCTCGCTTGAGTTTTTCGGATATACCGTTACCCCATCCAGCCAGTTCGTTCTCGAAATCCGCCAAAGCGGGCTCGAGTTCGACCATTTTCCGGGCCATCTGAACCGCTTCCAGCTTTTGGCTGTCCACGAACCGATGGATCTGTTCTGGGTCTACGGGAACCCCCTTACGACGGATCGGCAGCAGATCCTTGACCTGCACCTCCTGCCGGGCCATTTCCGGATGGTCCTGGCACGCCTTTTCGTAGGCTTCCAGCACCGGCACGACCTCCATGAATTCGGCGGCTTCCCGGCCTTTGGGGACGAATCCCAGAAGAACGCACAGTACCTGGTAAGTCCGGATGACATCGTCCAGGGCGTACCGATAATGATCCGGCCCCAGATAGAAATGCACCCAGTTTCCAGGCTTCTGGAGTTCTTTGGGCATCACGGTATACAGTAAAGCCGCCGCAACGTCACTCAGGGCCCAACCACTGCGCTCACCTTGAAGCATGCCCAAAAGATGCTCGACCACTTCTTCCGGAACCGCTTTTTCTGCCGGAGTTCGGTCTTCCTCGGGTTTGAGCGCGATTCCGGCGATCCGGATCTGCTCGGCCGGCAGCTTTGGGCGCAGGATACGCCCGATGAGCATGGTATCCAGAATGCGCTCTGGTTCCTGACTGCTGTGCTCCTGCAACCAATAGGTGTCGAAACCGGCGTTGTGGGCAATCAGGACGTGGGTCAAGACCGCCTCACAGATGGGTTCTATCCATTGCGGGGCACTGATCCGGAACACGTCCAGATCGAAGGACGCCTTACGAATCCGGTCATTTTCCGGCCACAAAACGGAAACCACCCGTAGCCGTAGCTTGGGGTCGTCTCCCTGCCGAAGCGCCTTTTTCGTTACCGTAACCGGCTCACTGGCCGGGGTCAGCCCTGTGGTTTCTACGTCAACCACCTTCCAGGGCGCGTTTCGGATGGAGTCCACCAACGGAAAATCGTTGGTCAACGGAACCCGGACCCAGGGAACGATCTCCGCCTGGGCATCCCAAATATCGGATACATCGAATAATTGTGGTTGTACTGCCATTAACCTGTCCTCCATTCAGTCCTGACGAAGTATAGCACAAATCGAACCGACAGGCGCATCTGGTATACTAACCAAGTACGACCGCGGTTCCGTACGCAATGACCTCCTCCAGCGCCGCATTCTTCTCATTACCCACCTGATTGGAATCGAAACGTACCGCGAGAACCGCATTGGCCCCCATCGCTGCCGCATTCTGCACGAGATCCGCCAGGGCCGCGTCCCGGGTATCGCGAACCAGCTTGGCGTACCCCTTCTGTTCCCCTCCGAAAGCCTGGCTGACGTTGCCTAGGGCATTACCGATGGCGGTACGGGAACGCACACTGACCCCAAAGACCGTACCCAGTATCTCTGAGATGGTGTACCCCGGGATTTCGTTGGTGGTTACCAGTAGTACGGATGCCGACATGACCGCTCCTGTGTGAAAGAAAGATACCCCAGTATAGGTCCCCCGTTTTTCGTGTTTCTATACCTCCTTATCAAGGTCATACAAAAGATGGAGGCAGCGTATGAAGAAAGATCAGTTGATCCTGGCCAAAAAAGTGGCCAAAGCCCTGGTGGCCCCCGTTCGTCGTATCGGGCAGGGTATGGTTGGCATTGGTGTAACCGGCATAGGGGACGATGTACTGCAGGGTGGTAAAGTGCCCGCGGTGGTGGTCGTCGCCCTGTTGGTGGTGGGTGGTCTGCTGTGGGCCCTGGCGGATCTGGCCGCAGACGAGACCAAATAAGGGAAGGGCAGCCAGAGCCCTGCACTCAGTCTACTAAAGGAGAACGCAATGATCGGCGACTGTATTAACGAGTCGGCTCCCTGGCTCCTCGGAATCGGGGGCTTTCTGGGGGTGATACTGGGCATCAGTATCCGGTATATCCAAAAACGCAAATGATTACGGGGGGCGCTCTGGCGCCCCCCTCTCCTTTGTTCTATACTGGAAATCAGAATCTGCTATAAAAGGAGCGTTTCCTGTGGTTATCTCTATCTCTCAAACCATAAATCTGCTCGCCCCCTGGTTGGTGGGTATCGGGGGAGGGGTCGGTCTGGTCCTGGCGATCGCCCTGCTCTACCTCCGGCGCCACTCCCCGTCCAAAAGCGACCGCTCTGGCGTTCGGACTCCGCCGAACTCCTAATATTTGAACAATACTATACCTCTGGTGTATACTTTCCTCAGGAATGCCCTGCACTGGAGGCAATGTCGTGAGCACGATTCGCGTTGGTATTTTTGTAGATGCTGAGAACATCATACGGTCTGGAGGGCATGGTCTACGTTACGATCTGCTTTTGGACTTTGCCCTGAGGCAACCCGGAGCCGTTCTGCAAAGGGCCGTGCTGTATCAGGCCGTTGACCAGGAGCGACAGGCCCAGGACGACAATTACCGAAGCAATCTGTCCGGTTTCCAACGGGCGGTGCGGGATATGGGTTGGCAGATCGTGGAAAAACCCGTCCGCTGGTTTGGGGGGACGGAGGGGCTACCGAAAACCGCCAAGGCCAATATGGACATCGATCTGGCGGTTGACGCCCTGACCCAAAGCCAGAGCCTCGATCACTACCTGCTGGTTACCGGAGACGGAGACTTTGTTCCCCTGATCCGGGCCCTGCAGAGCCAGGGGAAGCGGGTAGAAATCCTGGCCTTACAAAACGTGGCCGGCGACCTGCAGCAACAGGCGGACGCTTTCTACTCGGGCTACCTCATCCCAGGCCTCCTGCCCGTTCGAGAGAACGACACGTTGGAATGGGGAAAAATAGGCTCCCGGGTACGGGGCATCTGCACCTTCTGGGATAGCAACAACCATTTCGGTTTCCTGCGGTATATCAAAAGCTTTCGGGATCTGTCCAAACTCCTACATCGAATCAACGACAAGGTGGATCTCGAGTCCCCCTACCAATCCGCATTCCTGGGCGGTAACGATACGCCCCGGGATTACCCTCAGGCGTACCTCGCCCTGCGTCAAACCATCCTGGAATTCGATCTGGTCGAATCAGAAAGAAAACCCGGTACGCTGGCCGCCAAGAACTGTAAAGTCATAACCAGCCGATATGCCCTCTGAGATGCCGTTCGTTCGACCTGTTGCAATTAAAATACACCTAAGCTATACTATGTTTATCCGATGTCGGATTTTTATGGAGACCTCTATGAAAAAGATCGCTGTTGCTGTTGTTGCTTCCGTCGCCCTAATGGGTTCTACCCTGGCCATGGCCGATACCCAGAGTATCGTTGCGGCCAATAATGAGATCGGTGTCGCCGCCATGGGCTCCCTCACCAACTACCAGGAGCACATCACTCCGGGACCCGCCGATACCGAATCGGGATGGACCCCCGGCGTGCTGGTCAAGGGCAGTTACATGGGCAACCTACTGGGGTTCCAGAACGTCTATGGCCAGCTGAAAGCCAGCTATACCTCCGGAAACATTGCTTACAAGGGCGCCCTTTTCAACCCCAACACGGGAGCCGTTTCCCCCTACGACTCCACCGACGACTCCACCATGTACCGGATCATGGGCCGGGTGGGTAAAGGCTTCACCCTGGGCACCGATGCCATGGTGACCCCCTATATCGCTGCGGGCTATCAGCACTGGAACCGCCACCTGGTTGGCCAATACGGTTACACCGAAGACTACTCGGCGGTATTGGCCGGAGTGGGCGTGAAGGGGCAGTATGCCTTGACCAACAGCCTGGTGCTGGGGGCCAATGCCGAATACCTGGCGGTGGTCGATGGCCACATGACGCCGAACCTCTATAACGGCATGCTGGGTACGGCAAACTTCGGCACGTCCGGCGAGGAAGTGGTGGGCCTGAACGCCGATTACCGCCTATTGCCGCACGTTCACCTCTTCGGTGGCCTGAGCTATACCCACTACAACTACACGGGCGGTTCGTTGAAATACGGTTTTTACGAGCCACTGAGCTCTACCAACCTGTTCGACCTGGATGCCGGTGTGGCCTACTCCTTCTAAGACGAAGGAAGCAAGAAACCCAGGCCGGGATCTTCCCGGCCTTTTTTTTGTGTTCCTCCTCCGAAAACCATCGGAAGCTATACTAAGTAACTTCCCTTATTTCTGGAGGTGCCATGTTCTCTTCACATAAACGCAGTCGCAGGGCTATCCGACAGTCTCTGGTGGCTCTGGCCACTATCGCCTTGTTACCAACCACCACCGGAGCCATGGCCAATACGCTTGCAGAAAGCATGGGGCTTACCACCTGCTCCAGATTGCTCCGCCGGCGACCAAACCGTCTACGCGGCAAACGCGCGGTAGCCGTATAGATCATCTGGAGCAGGTGGCTGCACGGCTTCGTCTGCGAATCCAGAGATTGACCGCAGAAGGGCTGGAGCATCGGGCGGCCACACTGAGCTGCCGTCTCTCCAAACTGGAATCCGAACTGGAACGACTTCGTCAGGCCTGATGCCCGGGTGGCCGGGGAATCCCCTTCTCCGCACCACGGTCACCGAAGACTGGGCGCTATATTGGGTCCGTTTGGATATTGGATCGCACCCATGTTTCCTCCTTGCCTGATACAAGCGGCCCACGCCTATGCGGTTCCGGCCGCGCAACTGGAACGCATCGTCGAAACCACCGCCGCCCGCCGCGCTCGAGGCCGGGCGGTCGGTTTGGGCCCGGCCGGAATTCAACCCGGGTGGTTGCCGGTTTTACGTCAGGCCGGCTTTCCCGTCGCACAGCTGGCTACCCATACCTGTGCCAACCTGAAAGCCGCGGCCTGGATCCTGCGGGAAGCCCAATTACAGCGCATAGCCGACCAATCGGTAGCTCGGGTTCCGGCGTATCTGGTGCGCTACGCCGAAGAAGCCAGCTCGGCAACCGGCGTGCCGAAGACGGTGCTCCTGGCCGTAGCCTGGCAGGAGTCGGGATTCCAGCCAGAGGCCGTGTCTCCCAAGGGGGCCGAAGGCCTCATGCAGTTCATGCCGGCCACCTGGGAACGCTTTGGACAAGGCAGCCCTTTCGATCCCGAACAGGCCCTTTTCGCCGGCGCCCGCTACCTCCGCTACCTCTACGCCCGGTTTCACAATTGGGACCTCGTTTTCGCCGGATACAACGCCGGATCCCAGGCGGTTATCTCCTACGGATACCGGATTCCGCCCTACCAGCAGACCGAAGCGTACGTTCCGGACGTCCTGCGCCATTACTGGCAGCTGAAAGGCCACCTTGAACCGACCGTTTCGGCAGAACCCGCGCCTAACATCATCGAAAGCTCTCCGCCCGGTTAGCTCTTTTCCACGAACATCACCGCATGGTATACTGAACACACATCATTTTCGAGGATTTTGCATGAAAAAAGAAGATCTGCATCAGGTCATCGACGGCGTAGCCAGCCTGCTGAAGGTCGGCTTGAGCAACCTGATCGATGAGGGGAACACCCTGGCCCAGGCCGCCCGCCAGACCGCCCAATCCGCCACTCGAAGCCAAGCCCCGGGAAACGACGCTCCCCCGAACGATTTTACTCTGCTCGAGGAGCTCACGCGCACCAACCGGCAACTGAACGGAGACCCGGAGCGGGTCTATCGCGTGCTGGGGGTTCGTTCTCTTCCCGACCAGAACCAAACCCAGGTCTATATCGAAATGGTTCGCGGCAATTGGCGCTCGGTTCGGGAACTGAGCGACGTGCTGAACGATCCGATCACCAGTCGCTGATGCCCGTACGTATCGGACTTCGCTGCGGGCTGGGGTGGCTGTTCGTCGTCAGCGCCCCGGCGTTCGCAGCTCCCCCGATGCTCCCGCCCGGCCCGTACGTAGGCCCCGGCCAAAGTACCACCGACGTCCTGCAGGTAGCTCCCTCCGGTAAGACCGCTATTCTGGGCGCCACCCCCGTCCCTGCCGGAGTACTGCTCACCCCCGCCATCGTTCGGGAAACCGCTTCCCTTCGCCACGGAGCCTATGCCGGCACACTCCGACCGAAATCTGGCCGCGTCGTGCTGACTTTACAGGGCCGTTCCAAAGCCAATCCCCACGTTCCCTGCCGCTACGTACTGACCCCAGCACACGGCGGCTGGCGGATGCACAGCGATTCTCCCGCTTGTGCCCGCTACCGTGGGTTTTCCTGGGGTTTCAGCACCGGAGCTGGAGTACTTCGGCCCTACGTTCCGCAGTAAGACCAAAGGACAACTTATGGAAAACCGCCCGACTCCCGAACAGATCCAAGCCTGGAGACCCAAAGGCTTCCCGCAGTCGAACCCTCCCCGATGGCTCGATCTGCTCCGAAAATACGGGGCGGTTTCCCGGGACAACCTGGAGCGCGCCCTGGTATGGGCTCGGGACGATAAAGAACGGGCCGAGCTTTCTGCGGCTCTGGCCCGGCTAACGGATTCCTAGATCCCCTACCCGGCGAAGGCCTTTTCCGGCCTCCGCCCTCGGTCTGTTCACCCGACCGCCCGCAGGAGCTTGCGCTGGTCCAGGGTACCCCACACCTCATCCCAGGTACCGCGTGTCGCCGACCGGCTGTATTCGTTGGCGCGCACTTCGAAGATATTGGCGTGTTCCACCCCGCCCAAAAGCTCTTCCAACCAGGGTAACGGCTGGCCGGTCTTGAACAGGGCCGGAAGTCCCAGTCCGCGCAAACGCAGATCCGCAATGTGCCGCACGAAAGACTTGACCTCCTCTGCCGTCAGACCCGGCAAGGGGCCCATGGCAAACGCGAGATCGATGAACCGGTCCTCGAGCTCCACCATATCCCGGGCTGCCCGATGCATCCGTTCGGTAAGCAGCCGGCGGTCGATCTGCGGCGATTCCTGCACGAGCTGCCGGAAGAGCCAGCCATTGCCTTCGACGTGCAACTGCTCGTCGCGCACGGAGTACGCCAGAATCTGACCCATACCGAGCATCTTCCCATAGCGGGTGAAATTCAGCAGGATGGCGAAGCTCGAGAAAAGCTGGACGCCTTCGATAAGGCCCGAATACACCCCCAGGGCGAAGGCCAGGTTCTCCGGCGTATCGTCCGGTATGCGCTGCAGGTAGGCGTGCTTGTCGCGCATGGCCGCATATTCCTTGAAGGCCTGGTATTCCACCTCCGGCATGCCTACGGTGTCCAGCAGGAGGGCGTAGGCGTGCATGTGTACGGATTCCATGTTGGCGAAAGCCGTGAGCATCATCCGGATCTCGGTCACCGGAAAACGGTGCAGGAAGCGCAGGGCATAGCCTTCCGAGACGTCGACGTCGCTCTGGACGAAGAACCGGAACACCTGGGTCAGCAGGTTCTTTTCGGATTCCTGCAGGGTGACCCAGTCGCGGGTATCCTGGCCCAGGGGTACTTCGTTGGCCAACCAATGGGCGCGCTGCTGCCGATCGTAATAGGTGAATGCCTCCGGATAGCGAAAGGGCTTATAGGCCGTGGACGGCGTGAACAGGGAAACCGCTTGCGGCGTACGGTCGGTCATGACGAATCTCCTTATTGGCAGGCCAGGCACTCTTCCGTGCCGGGCTTCAGATAGTTTTCCAGGCGGGCTTCGGTCGTAGAAGCCTGATGCTCCGTACGGGACCGGTTGTAGTACAGGGACTTCACTCCCTTCTTCCAGGCCCGGATCAGGTTCTCGGCGAGCACGTACTTGTGGACGTTTGCCGGATAGAAGAGGTTGATGCTCTGGCCCTGGTCGATGAACGGCGCCCGGTCCGCGGCCAGATCGATGATCCAGCGCTGATCGATCTCGACGCTGGTCCGAAAGACCTGCTTCTCCCAGTCGCTCAGGAAATCGAGGTGCTGTACCGAGCCCCGGTTGTCGCGAATGGACACCCAGACCCCTTCGGTATTCTTGCCCTTCTTTTCAAGCAGGGCCTCGAGCTCCGGATTGCGCACGGTGAACGCGCCGGCCGAGGTCTTGTGCACGAACACGTTGGCATTGAAGGGCTCCACCGAAGGAGACACGGAATTGGCCAGGATGCTGATGCTGGCGGTCGGCGCGATGGCGAGCCGGTAGGCATTGCGCACCATCACCCCGTACGTGGCGGCATCCGGGCAGGCCCCCCGCTCCTGTGCCAGTTTCTCGGTGGCCTTACGCGAGGACGCATCGATCCACTGGAAGATCTTGTGGTTCCAGGAAGTCGCCAGGGCGCTCTCGAAGGGGATATTCTCGGATTGCAGGAAGGAATGGAAGCCCATGACGCCCAGGCCAACCGAACGCTCCGCCTTGGCCGAAGCCACGGCCTTCTCAAAGCCCGGAATATCCGCGGCCTTCTGGATGAAATCCTCCAGGACGTTATCCAGAAAGCGCAACACGTCCTCGATAAAGAGATCGTCCTGATACCATTCCCGTAGCGTCCGCAGGTTCAGGCTGGACAGACAGCACACCGCGGTGCGCTCGGCATTGGTGGGCAGCAGGATCTCGGTACAGAGGTTGCTCTGGGTGATCCGCAGCCCTTCCTTGGCGTGAAACTCCTGCAGCGCCCGGTTGGCGGTATCCGTGAACAGCACGTAAGGCTCTCCCCACTCCGCCCGGGCCGTGAGCAGTCGCTCGAACAGGGAGCGAGCGCTCACCGTCTTCATCACGGTCCCGGTATGGGGATCCTTCAGATCCCAGGAAACGTCCTCGAGCACGGCCTGCATGAAAGCGTCGCTGATGCAGACGCCATGGTGCAGCATCGGAGTACGGCGGTACACATCGCCCCCGGTAGGCCGGCGGATGTCGATGAATTCCTCGATCTCGGCGTGATCGATCGGCAAATAGGCCGCTCCCGCACCCCGGCGAATGTTTCCCTGCGACACCGCCAGAACGCTGGTTTCCAGGGTCTTCAGAAAAGGTACGATGCCACTGCTCTTTCCTATGGTACCTACCGGACTCTCTACCGCACGGACCTCTCCCCAATACGAACCCAAACCGCCTCCGTGCTTGGCCAACAAGGCGGATTCCTTATAAAAATCGTAAATACCAGAGATACTGTCTTCGACGCTGTTGAGGAAGCAGCTGATGGGCAGACCGCGCGATGTTCCCCCGTTCGACAGCACCGGAGTTGCTGGCCGGAACCAGTTCCGGCAGAGGTATCCGAGCAGCCGCTCGGAGTGGGCGGCATCGTCGCCGTAGTATCCCGCTATGCGCTGGAAGAGCAGGAGTGGCGTTTCCCCGGGAAGCAGGTATCGGTCCCGGAGAACGGCGACGGCAAAATCGCTAAGTATCGGATTATTTTCCAGTTTACTGGAAATTGTGGCAGGATCGGCAACCATGGCACCCCCAATTTGAGTGAAAAAGACCACCCCCTGGCTAGAACCAGGTCTTTTCAGGAACCGCAGGGGGATTTGTGTTTTTAGTATAGCATGGGAACCTGCCGGACCCAATCACCCACCAACCTCCAACCCTTTGTTTTTCCCTGTGCTGGTTTTTGCCTAGCCCATAAAATGTTTTGATGGTTGCAGACAGGACGGTTTGGACCCGATCCGGATTTGCAAAAGTACCGTTGGTATACTATAATTCAGACAAACCACCAAAGGAAGATTCCATGCTCAAACGCATCACCACAAACGACTCACTGCAGCGGCTCTACATCTCCGTACACCAGTCCACTCTGGATATGCTCCAGGCGTATCGGGAGAATTACCGACAGGTGTATGGGGACGAATTGCCACAAAACCGGGCCATCGAAGCCATGCTGGTCGAGTTCATGACCAACGACAAGGATTTCCAGAGGTTCCTGAAGACCTGGAAGCCGGCCGAACCCGGAACGAACGAAGCTCCCAGGTTTTCTTCCGAACCACAGCTTTCGGATTCCTTTTGAGCACTTCACGGAACCCGGACCTATTGGAGTTTCGGCTGAGTCTGAGCCCTTCCCTGAATACCCTGAGGGGCCTGCATTACCGAGCCTATGCCCGTTTGCGGCAGAAATACGCTCTGGAGATCCGGTCCCAGATGCAACCGGAGTGGAGGAATCGACCTCCCCTGTCCCGGGCCAGCATCGAGGCCTGGCGCTACTCTTCCAAGACCCTGGATTGGGACAACGCCCTGGCTGGATTGAAGCCGGTAGTAGACTGCCTGTTACCACCGTCCCCTACCCATCCCGATGGATTGGGTTTATTACGGGACGATTCACCGGAAGTGCTACCCCGGCCCGTACGCCTGGAGCAAGGCCCTGCCGCTCCCGGTAAGGGGTATCTGTTACTGCGGCTGTCGCCTTACTCGGCCCAGGCGGAACCTTCCTGGGAGGCCCCTCTCGTACGATCCTGGGAATTTCCGGAGCTTCCGCCTTCTTTGAATCAGCTACGAAAATTGCATTTTCAGCAATATCGAACGCTACGACAACATTGGAGTCAAAAATTTGGACGCAGCCCGGGCGCACCGCTGACCAAGGCTTGGCTTTTCATCGAGACCTGGCGCCCTCGGTGGCTCGATTGGGACAACTACTACGGCGGACTAAAGCCTTTGCTGGACTGTCTGTCGATGGCCGGAACTCGAAACCCGGACGGCCAGGGCTGGATCCTCGACGACCAGCCCAGTTGCCTTGCCCAGCCTAGGGTTTACCAGCAGACGGGTGTTGGGGTCGACGGGATAAAGACAATATTCCGCTTATACGGTTTTCGCCAGCCGTCGGCTCGGGATCGGAGTCTTTGACCACCGCACGTCCTCGCAAAAAAACCTGGGCTTCGCGCATGGTCGAGGCGATTTCGGCGCTGCTTTCGAGCCATAAATCCATCAGCCGCAAAGCCTGTTGCCATTTGCTGTACCGAACCCGGCGGTGTTTGCCGACACGCCAGGAATTCAACGTAATAAACGGCAATCCAGTAATTACCGAAATCTGTTTCAGGGTGAGCGTTTTTTGCCACTCTGCCAGCTTGGCCTGAACCACTTCCGCCGGCACGTCCGGAATGGGGCGCGGATACCGGGCCGCTTCGGCGGCCACCGCCCGCGCTGCCAAAAGTACCCGATCCTGTAAGGCGGGAGGTGGCGCGTACCGACCCCGGATCCAGCCATTGAACCTGGACAGGGTCAGGACCTCGCCAAGTTGACTGCTCAACTCGTCCATGAAGGCCTGCTGGGTAAGCCCAGTGCCGGAAACCAGGCGTTCCAGTTCTGTGGAGAACGGGGTCTGGGTACCCGAGCGGAAACCGGTTTTTGTCATAGCTCACCTACCTGCTGGAGTCGTTTATGCCCACGAACACCCAAAAGCAACCTCTGATCGCAACGAATGCCGATCTGTCCGAAGACTCCGTTCCGGAACTCGATGGCGAACTCGGGATTCCGGACGAATTGTTGGCATCTCCCGCCAACGATCCCGAAGATACTAGGCCGCTGCTCTATTCGAAAATAGCAGAGATGGGCTTGATTCGCAAACTCACCGATATCGCCCTGGCCCAGACCCGGGTGCCGGCCTCCCTCCGGGAAGACGCTACCCAGGAGATCCATCTGGCCTGGGCAAGTTATCGTGCCGACACCAGCCTCAAGCCCGGCCAGATTGCCTCTTACGCCAATCGTATCGCCCACCACGCCTGTCTGCGCGTCCGCCGGGAACTCGGCCTGCCGGTGCGTCTCCCCGGCAGCGCGTTTCGGCGCAAACCGGACGGCAATACCCAGGTGGACCTCCGCCGTTTCGGGGATCCCTTGAGCTGGGACGAAATCACCGAACGAGTCGTGGGTCGACAGGAATCTTTGCGGGATTCCGACGAAGGATGGGAGCATCTGGTAAGTTACGATGGCAGCGACCCCGACCGGGACCTGAGCCACGAAGACGAACAGCGGGTCCAGGCCGTCTATGCCCAACTCACCCCCCACCAGCAAAACATACTGACCGCCCTGCGCCAGGGTTACGAGTTCTCCGAGTTACCAGACCTCCTACAACTTTCCGCTTCACTGGTTCAACGCGAAATTACGGCCCTACGTCGCACCTTCGGTCTCGGGCGGGCGTCCTCCTGACGGAGCGAACTCCTCTTTCCCGAAACAGCGAGCTGGCCAGAATCGAGAAAGATACAGGCATCGCTATACTGTTTCATCTGTCCGAGCGAGGAATTCCGAGTGTCCTTCCCCTCTATTCGAACCAGCGGGGCCTTGGCCGTACTGGCCATTACCCTGACCCTAAGCGATCCGGCCCAGGCCATCGACCTGGGCGTACAGGGTAAGGTGTGGCCCATCGCCGAAGTGAACGTATTGAAACTTTTGGTGGAATCGGCTACCCAGGTAAACTGGCATAAAGTCCAGAATGGTCTTATCAAAAACGCCGAAAACTGGGGCAGCCACCTGCCGCAATGGGATTTTCCCCAGGCGACCCAGACCAAGACCATCTGGTTCAATCCGTCTATCGTGCTGAAGAAAGCCGTATATGGTCCAGAAAAAAACGCACAGGGAAACTACGAGTGGACCTTGCTGTATCCGGCCGGAACCCGTATCAATCCCCTTCATTATGAGCGTCCGCCAACCGATATGCTCTTTTTCAACGGCAACGTCCCCGCGCAGGTTCGGCTGGCCAAGCAGGTTCTGAAAACCTTCCAAGGAGAGGTAGATATCGTCGAAACGGCGGGCAATCCGGAAGACCTCGCAAAAACCCTGGACATGCCGGTGTACTACGCCAACCGGGAAATCCTGTCGCGGTTCCCCATCCGAAAACTGCCCACTCTCATGGGGGTAGGGACAGGGACCCACGAATACGATATTGCGCTGACGGAATTGGCACCACCTTTCTCGGTGCAACAAGTCCGCGCGGCGTGGAACGGCCTGCCTGCAAAGGAGCAACCCCATGTTCACCCTTAACCGTCGACTAGGCCGTTCTCTGGCCACAGTACTGACCGGTCTTTTCCTGTCTTTGTTCGCCACTCTTCCTGCGCAGGCCGGTATTGCCTGCCACGGCCGATTCTACGACCCGATCACCGATACCAATTGGCTGGACTTCCTGCCCATCACCATCATGGGCATAGCACTTCCTCCGACCGGCGGCATAATGGGGGATCCCCCACTGATGAAAGAGCCACCCCTGTGTATCTGCCCCTCCCACATTCTGGGCATTCCGACCATTGGTATAGGGGTAACCTTTTGGGAGCCGCAGTACATTGCCGAAATCACTCGCGACCCAGGTTGCCTCATCACACTGGGAGGCATCGATCTCTTGCCCATGTTCAAGCCGGAAATGGGTTCCATGCAGAAAGGCGGGGGTAAAGGCGATAACACCGACAATACGCGCGACCAGGTACATTGGTACATCTACCCGATATTTTCCCTGCTCAAGCTCTTCACCGATTTCGTCTGTCTGGACAGCTCAGGCTTCGAACTCGCCAATATGACCGAGGTCGATCCGTTCTGGCAAAACGACCTTTGGGGGGCGATCCTTTCCCCGGAAGCGATCCTCTTCGCCAACCCCATTACCCAAGCGATGTGCGCCGTAGACGCGGTCGCCAGTACTTTCTGGTATCCGCTCGACCCCATGTTCTGGTGTGCGGGGGCCTGGGGCGGCATTTACCCCTTTACCGGAAACAGTCCCAATACCGAATCCGACCAGTCCAACGACATGCTGGTACTCACCAAGTTCATGGCCATGAGTGCGCGTATCGCCTTGCTGTGGGGAACGATCGGGCCTCAAGCCATCTGCTTCTCTACCCCCATGCCGATCCTGATCAAGTCGGAATTCCGAATCGATCCGGTATTTCCGCTGGTGACCGAGGGCGCTCCTATTTATATCGGTCAGTCCGAATTCATGTGGGGACTGACCCCTCCGGAGAATTTCCCTGCTTTTGACGACGAGGCCGATTTGATATGGGTGGGAGAGCAATGCTGTCTGCGCATCTGAGGCGTGTGGTGGTGATGGCCGTTCTGGCCGGACTGAATATTCCCCAGGCCTTCGCCAATGTGCAGCAGACCCTGCAACAGGCCAAGGCGTCCGAGCGGGCCATCGAAAAATCCCAGAGGGACTACCTCAAAGTGGGTAAACCCGTTCACGGGAAAAAGCCCGTCAACATGCAGTACGTCCCTCAGTACATGCGACCGCTGTATTCCAATCTAAACCCCAAGCAGCTTACCGCCGCACAACGACAGGGGCTGCACGACGTTCAGCACATCCTGAAATCGACCCCACTGGTTCCAAAAGAGACCAACGCCATCATGCAGGAGCAGTGGGCACAGGCGTTGGGTAAGCGGGGTATGGGCATCGCCGACGCATCGCTTGCTGCCAGCCGCCAAAAAGTCCTGCAGTTTCTGGGATTCAAACCTCAGGATGCCGACCGGCTGTTTTATTTCGTGTCTTTTTCGATGCCAAAGGGCATGCTGCGCGCGTACGCCGAGCAGGCTTTGTGGGACGGCGGTATCCTGGTCTTCAAGGGACCGCTGCCGCACGTACCCCTGGCTACCTTTATCACCAAGTACCTGAACGGACTGGCCGGCATGAAAGGGGCCAGTGCCACCATCACCATCGATCCGCGGCTCTACGACGTTTTCCGGATTACCGAGGTTCCCACCCTGGTCTACAGCATGGTTCCGGAAAATCGGGTCTGCCGGCAGGTGCACCTCAAAAAGTTCCAGTACGACTCCAGGACCTGGACCTACCCGGTTTGTAATCCGGTAGATCCCAAGGATTACTGGAAGATCGAGGGAGCGGTCACCAGCGAGTGGGCGCTACGCCAATTCAAAAAGGCGGGAGCTCCAGGGGTGTCGGTGTATCTGCGTGCCTTGGCCAAAGGTCCAGCCGCGGCCAAGGCAGGAAGCAAAACCCAACAGCCCTATACCGGATCCTGGGCCACGGCTCCCAGTCCGGCACAGCTGCAGGCCATCGCCAAAACGGTAGCGAGTTTTGGTGAGCAGGCCTACCAGACGCCTTTCGGTGTGGCAGTGGGTCCGGAAATGCAGATCAAGGCGAACCAGGGGATCCATGCCATACCGGTGCCTAAGTCGGCCGTCCCAAGCGCCTCGTCGGGTAGTACGGCAACGGCCAACGGAGTACGCACTTTCGTGAAGCATGGCGTCACCTACCGGGTACCGGGTTGAAACCGCTACTCGGAAGAAAAGATGCCTGGGCCCTGACCGCCCTGGGCAGCGGATTGGCCGGTGCCTCACCCTGGCTGGCCGGAACCGCTCTGGGTCTGGAACTTACCCTCCCAGCCCTTCTCGGAGGAGCCTGGTTGGGATGGAAAGAGGCGTCGTCCTGGCTCGATCAGGTAAACACCCGCTCTCGTGAAAATTTCGTACTGCGCTCCGATCCGGTCTTCCAGGAGAAGATCGGGATGGAAGGCCTGCGTATGGGATATACCCGCGATAAAGGCTTAGCCCTCGATATCGAAAACGATGCCCTGATGCGCCATACCGCCATCATCGGGCAGTCGGGTGTCGGAAAAACTACCCTGGGAGAATACATCCTCTGGCAGCAGGCCATGCGCGGCGGCGGGTTCATCTTCATCGATGCCAAACTCGATTTCGATACCCGCAACAAACTCGCCCGCATCATGGAACTGGCCGGCCGCTCGTCGGAATTTTATGTGCTGAATGTCAGCGATCCGGCCAACTCCCATACCTACAACCCCCTGCTGGAGGGTGACCAGGACGAAGTGGCCTCGCGCTTGATGAACCTCATGCCCAGTGCCGAAAACAATCCCGGTTCGGACTATTACAGGCAATCGTCCAACTACGCGCTGACCGTCATCGTCGGGGCGCTCAAGGCCGCCAACGTCCGCTACCACTACGGGGACCTCGCCATTCTCCTGCAATCGACCCGGGCCTTGGCGGAGCTCGAACGCATGATACCTCCGGGACCCGAGCGGGGCACTTTTCAGGTGTTCATCGACCAGTACAAGCGGAAACCCCCAGGCGGCGGACCCATCCAGGTCGATCTCAATCAGCTGAAACAGGTCCTGGGTGGCATGTCCGGCCGAATCTCCCAGTTTGCCCAAGGAAAATTCGGCCAGGTGTTCAATATCTATGCCCCGGAGATCGACCTCTACGATATCATCATCAACAACAAGGCACTCTACGTCATGCTGCCGACCATGGCCAAAGACACCGCGGCCTTGAACCTCGGCAAGATGATCATGTCCGATCTGCGCACGGCTGTCGCCCGCGTGCAGGAGCTCACGGCTTCCCTCCGGCCCCATCCTCCTTTTCTGGTGTTCGCGGACGAGATGGGCTCCTACGTCATGCCGGGTATCGCCCGCTTGTTCGAACAGGCCCGTAGTGCCCATATCTGCATGATCCCGGCATTCCAGTCTTTTGCCAACCTGTCCGTAGTCTCCCCCGATTTCGCCGATATCATCATCCAGAACACCTGGAACAAGGTGTTTTTCAAGTTCGGATCCAAGGACAGCCCGGAGTTGGCAGCGGAAATCCTCGGAAAGACCAAGAACTACGCCTACTCCCTGTCGCAATCGGAAAGCAGTTCGAGTTCCGCCCAGGTGGTACAGGCCGGCCCCCAGTCCTCGGAGAGCAGTTCGGGAGGCGTAGGTCAAAGCTGGCGGGAGCAAGAGGTCTTCCGGGTTACCCCAGACCAGCTTCGCAGCATGGGCAAAGGTGAGGCCGTCGTCATGTCCGGACCGCGGATCTTTCACATCAAGACCCCCATGCTGCTGATGAAGAACGTACCGGAATTTCAGATCATCAAACACCCTACGAGTGTCCCTTCCGGAATGAAGACCCTGAATTTCTCGGAGCGATACCGGGAGTTCCTGGTCGACACCTCCGGAGACATCCCCAGTCAACCCGTATGATCTTCCTTTTCTGACTCTGGTTTACGCTAGTTCGACCACCTGCTATACTAACGGTAGAGGTAAACTATGAGTACCATACTTTTTTGGTTGGCCGTCATCGTCCTCGGGGTCCTACTGCTCAACATGATCCCCGGGCTGGACCTGTTCTTGAAGCCACTCATCAAACTGGCTTTCGACGTGCTTAGCGGTCTCTCGGTATACGCCGGCAGCTATGCCTTGTGGTTTGCCAAACGGATCCTGCGCGCCCACCGCATTTTCTTCACCCATCTCGCGCTTTCCGCAGAAACCCTGGACCCGGCCTACCGGCTGGAGCAGGAAAACAAAAAGAATGGGGTAGCTTGAATGGCAATATTAGAGAAACTCAGGAACCTCAGATTCCGGGTGACAGTAAAGAAAATCGATGGAAGCGTGCGGGTGCGCGAAGTTGACAGCATAGAAGGAGAAATGAAAAGCAGGATTTCCAGTAAACCCAAGACTAAAGCCCGGATAGTTCGCTTCTGGCACAGCTTTTCGCCGAGCCCGATAGTACTAGAGGCTTTGGAGTTTTTCTTTTTCGCGTCTTTGTTTGTCGTTGTTTTGCTAATTGTTGGCGTTGGTTCGTTCTTTTTTCTTGTGTGAGACCCCTAGCAGAACTCGTCACATGACCAAGTCGGGACACCAGCTCACCGGTATCGGTGCGGCACTGGCAGCCATCGGGCTCATCACCCTGATAGACCCGATTTTCTCAAATCCACTACTCACCGGATTTGTCGCCTTTTTTGGTGCTACGGCCCCGGACTGGCTGGAAATTCCCCTCGGCTGGAACGGCCGCCAGCGTCTGTCGGTCCTCCCCCATCGCACCTGGACCCATTGGTGGCCTTTGTGGCTCCTGGGCACGGCCTATGGCTTGGGGTGGATCACCCGAACTCCACACCCCCTGTGGCTGGCCTTTTGTATCGGCGGATGGTGGCATCTGGTCCTGGATGCTCCGAATCCCATGGGCTTACCGGTCTGGACCCCCTATCAGCGAAAAAGCCTGTCTTGGTGGAAAAGCTCCGAACGTATCCCCGAGCTCGTACTACTGAGTCTTGGAACCGGTTTCGCCCTGCTGTCCCTGCCTGCCTTGTTCGTTCGGTGAAGTTGTCGTCATGATATACTTTTGCTATACTATACGCTCAATAAGGGCAAATAAAGCAGAGGTGTATTATGGAACTGAGTGAACTGCAGGCGGCTCTGGCCGCTCCTTTCCCCCGGAGCGAAGTCCTGGGTCGCATCGGTACCAAGACCAAGGACGGCAAAAAGGCCCAGGTTTTGGCGTATGTCGATGCCCGTACGGTCATGAAACGCCTCGACGACGTCCTGGGTATCGGCGGCTGGATGGACGAGATACGCCCCATAGCCGACGGTAAGGGATTCATCTGCCGGTTGGGATTGCGTATGCCCGACGGAACCTGGGTGTACCGGGAAGACGTTGCGGATCTGTCGCAAGTGGAAGCCCTCAAGGGAGGCGCATCCGACGCCTTCAAACGCGCCGCCGTCAAGTTTGGAGTCGGCCGGTATCTGTACGACCTCGACTCCCCCTGGGTGGACCTCGACGCACGGGGATTCCTACCCAAGAACTTTGTCTTCCCACTGCCCGATTGGGCTTTGCTGGAGCAGGATCGGCTGGCCCTCTCCCAGCCCACCAAATCCGCCGATCCCGACGAGGTACCGTGGGGAAATAACGTCCATCCGCTCCCCTCGACGGGAAGCGATCTGCTGTAAACCTTCTGGCGGACTCCTCCGGGGTCCGCCGTTTCTATGCTTCCGGAGATCCCAAACCGACCAGGTTGCCACCCTGCGTCGCTATATTCCACCCTACCCTGTCAAAGGAGTCGTTATGTTTCGAAAGCTCACCCTATCCGTCGCATTGGCTGCCGGCCTGCTCGCCTCCGGTGCAGCGGTTGCCGCCAGTTCCGTGATCAATAATCCCACCGATCTGCCCCCGGTCATGACCAAGCTGACTCAGGCCGGCGTCAAGGTCCTGAAGGAATTTCCCGCCATCGGCAAGCTCAACGGCTGGGTGCTGATGCACGAAAACCAGCCGGCCATCGCGTATACCACCCCCAACGGTAAGGCCATGCTGTTTGGCCCCTTGCTGTCTCCGTCCGGGGAGAACATGACCCTGGTATACACAGCCAAGTATGCCCCGAAGCCCAATGTGGACAAGCTCATGGGCACCCTGAAAAAAGAGGGTACCATCATCGTTCTCGGAGACAAGACAAGCAAGCACGTCATCTATACCTTCGAGGATCCCAACTGCATCTTCTGCCACCTCACGGACATCGAGCTGAAGCCCTATATCCAAGCCGGGCTGCAGGTGCGCTTGATCCCGGTGGGCTTCCTGAAGAAGAGCAGCGCAGGCAAGGCCGCCGCCATTTTGCAGTCGAGCAACCCCACCAAGGCCTGGGAAGCGGACGAAGCCGGTTTCAACGAATCGGAGGAAGAGGGCGCCGCAGTTCCCATCGCTCATCCCAAGGCGAAGACGGTGAAGGAGCTGGAGACCAATCTTCGATTGATGCAGAAGTTTGGTTTCAACGGAACCCCCGGCATCCTCTACAAGGACGGTAAGCATTGGACGGCTATGAACGGCATGCCGAAAATCGCCCAGTTGCCGGCCATTACGGGTTTGCCTGCCCAGAAGGAAACGGATCCACAACTGGCTCGTTTCCAGTAAGCCCAACACCCGCTACCGAAAGCCGGGGAGACCCGGCTTTTTGTTTGCGCAGTTCGACGGTATCGACGCTATATTCTACGCGGTTAGGCACAACAAAGGAGCATAAAGTCATGGCCAAGCACCAGGACTTTCAGCAATTCACGCTTTCAGGGAACGTGGGAAGCGCTTTGAAGGCGTTCACCTACGTTTCCAAAAACGGAGACGAGAAGGAAGGCCAGAAATTTCGTCTGGCTTCCAATCAGGGGGAGTCCACCTACTGGTATGACGTACTGATCTTCGATCCCCGATTGGCCGGTATCCTCCAGTCGCATCTGCGTGTCGGTCGCCGTGTACTCGTCAATGGCAAACTCCGTCCCTCTGTTTACGAGGGAAAAAACGGACCTGCGCTGTCTTTGGAGATCAAAGCCGACGCGGTCAACTTCATGGACATTCCAGTTGAAAATGAAGTGAACAAAACGGCTGGTAGCGACGCCTTATTGCTGCTCCACGCAGCGATCCACTCTCCCAACCGATGACTTTACTGCCCGAAGGCTTTTGTTCTTCGGGCTTTTCAATTCAGCAACTGCCAGCCCCCCTCGCAGATCCGTACCCCACCTACCAAAGCTACCGTTCCGGCCTTCCAGTGCGCTTCGGCCTCGCACATCAAGGCAAGCGACTCCAGCAGCGACTTGCCCTGGGTATGGTGCAGATGCTGGAAAAGTGCGTGCCAACGGGATTGCTCAGGCGTTTCGCTGGGAGTTTTTGCGGTGTCCTCCGCCACCGGGAAAACCGCAGCGGGTGGCGCCGAAACCCGGGACGTGCTTTTTTCTTTTGTTGAAGTAATCTTTTTTTGGTCCGACAACCGTGTCGGGGGCATTCGCCGCCGTTTGTCGGGCAGCCGAGATACCCCTTCCGAACCCGAGGTATCCTGGGTGTCGGAGAAGGCAGGAGCTTCCCGCTCCAGCAAAAAGCGCAGGGCAGGCGGGCACAGCAGTCGGTAGGCTGAAGGCAGTTGCAGGCGGATCCCCTCCGGAGACACCCGATAGCGATGCTCTATCGCCAGGAAATGGGCTTGTTGCAACTCGTGCAGTGCGCGTTCAATGGTACGGGTACTGAGTTGCCTGGCTTCTGGAGCCCAGGTATTGAGTTTCTTGGTAAGCTCTGCCACCGAGACCCCCGTCAGTACCGCCGGCCGTTCCGGATGGTAATACTGCTGCTGGCGTAGCGTACGCTCGATCCAATCCCACACCCGGTAAGCCACCTGCCGCAAGTTCGCCAGGGCATACTCCTGGACGATATGCAGGCGCTGATAATAGCCTTTGCGGGCCTGGACCGTATCAAAATACGGGGTAGCAGCGGGCGTAAGCGTTCTCCGTCGGGCAGACGAAGTTTGGGTGGATTCACAGACAACACTTCCCTGTAGGCTTTGCATGGGACTCTCCTCTGTAGGCAAAGCGACTCCGTGTTGACCTGGAATGCTTTTTTGCGTAGGATAGAGTCCAGTGTTAAGGGACTCGAAGCGATTGGCGTCGCTTCCTACCAGCAAAGCATCGGCAGTCAACTGCTCGATACCAGGCCCGGGTTTGGCGACCCGGGCCTTTTTGTTTGTGCGCGTCGGTTACCGCATGGTGATTACTCCAGTGGGACCTACCCCTATTCTGGACTTGTTGTGGGCAAAAAGGCAAGTAAACCCCAGTTTGGGGGTCAACAAAAACCCAGATCCCACATTCTCCGATGGCACAGACTTGACAAACACCGAGGGCTGCCTGTCTACTGCCATCTTGGGTCTGCTACGTCAAAGGAGTGGGTATGGCACCCCATCCACGAACTCGGTCCTTCCTCGAAGGCAGCGAAGATCTCAACGAAAGCCCAGGCCTGGACCTGGTCTACCGGCTGCGGGCTGCGGCCTCGATGCTACAGATCAGTGAGACCACCCTGAAAAGCTATGAGAAAGAGTTTCCTTTCGAGATCCCGCGCCGCTCCGGTTCCGGTCAGGTGCCGGTACGGGAATATACCCCGGAGCTCCTGTTTCGTATCGCGGCCTGGCGCCGGGAACGGGGGTTGGCTTCTCCCATACCCTCCCGTCCGCTTACTGTCGCCGTACACAATCAAAAAGGGGGTGTAGGCAAGACGTTACTGGCCGTAGAACTTGCGACCAAGTGGCAGCTCATGGGCTTGCGGGTCCTGGTCATCGATGTGGACGCCCAATTCAACACCACCATGCAGTTTGGTCTTGATCCCACGGAAGACGAAGGCCCGAAGGCCACACCCTACTCGATCCTGAATCTGCTCGGCCTGGGCCACGACGTCATAAAACCCTTGCCGGAGATCCTGCGCAAGCCTTATGGCGAACACGGTCCACACCTCATTCCCTCCAACTTTGATCTGTCCAACCTGGAATATGCCCTCGGAGCCGCTACGTCCCGGGAATACAAATTCAGTAAATTACTCCGAAGAGGGAGGACCAATCCAAAACCCGATCTCGATTTTACACCGTACGACATCGTTCTTTTCGATACGCCACCGAGCACGATGACCTCTGTTGTCAACGCCCTGGTTGCCAGCGATATCTGGCTGATTCCGGTCACCCTGGATCGTTTCAGTATCAAGGGGCTGTCGACGTTGATGCAGATTCTGGATATGGTACGACAGGATCTGGAGTGGCAGGCCCGGGTATTTCTGGTGCCTAACCGGTTTTCACCGCGGCGTTCTCGCATCGTGGAGTATCTGGAGATATTGCAACAGTATTATCCCGACAGCCTGACCGAGACGGTGCTGCCGGAAAGCGAAGCCATCCCTTCGGGAATGGGACGATATCCGGCCCCGGTAAGTCTGTCCTCTCCCCTGGAAGACGTGGTACGGGGAAGTTTTGCGCAGCTTGCCACCGAACTACTGGAAAAGGCACTCAAGGAGGGAAGAACCGATGGCTAAAGGACCCAAACTGCCTCGTCCGGAGGCGTACTATTCCAGTCATCCGACGCCAGTCCGTGTCAGCGGGATAGAGCTGGCACGCCCCACGGAAGCACCAGAAGCCGAACGCCTGGCCCGGGAGCAGTCCTTCCTGGAGAAACTGGACAAATTGCCGGGGCCGGGAGAAGCGGGCTGGAAATCGACAGTACCCGCTACGGAGGCTCCACCCGGAGCGACCGCCGTTGAAGACAGCCCCGAGGTACAGTGGCTGCCCGTGGATCGGCTGACGGTATCCCCCTGGAACGCCCGTCCAAGCGAGCTGGATACGGAGGCCTTACAACGGCTGATCGTGGCCATCAGCTGTAGCGGAGGCGTGCAATCCCCTCTACACGTTTACCCGGAAGAAGATTCCGATCGATTCGCCATACTGGATGGGCAGCGGCGTTTTCGCGCGGCGGTTTCCCTCAACCTGAAACACTTGCCCTGTATCGTACACGAGAGGATGCCCACGGCGCGCCTGTATGCCATGAGTTTTGGGCTGAGTGACACCGGAGAAAAGCCCTCCGCGCTGGACAACGCCTTGATGTGGCACAAGCTGCTGGAAGCAGGGGAGGCCGCCGGACCTACGGAGATTGCCGAACTGGTAGGCATCAATAAGAGCGTCGTCAGCCGCACCCTGCTGTTTTTTGATCTGGAACCGCCTGTCCAGGAACGCCTGCGCTCCAGTCCGGATCCTCGCGCCCATACCGTTCAATGCTTCGTGGTGCTCTCCAAAATCCAGAAGGAGTTGGGCGTTGAAGCGGCGTTGGCGGCCATGGACGTGCTGGAAACCACACAAACCTCTTTGCATGCCTTGAAAGACAAACTCAAGGTACAAAGACGGGTACGGCATATCGCCGAAGAAGAACAGCGGATCCTGCGCAGTCGGGGCAGGGTCATCGGGTCCCTTCGGCAACGGGAAAGCAATCTGTATCTACGGCTCCCGGTGCTGGAGAGCGATCCGGAACTGGCATCCCGACTGATGGAGGCAATTGAACAGACGGTGAACAAAATCCTGGAAAATAGCTCGATAGGGCCCGACTAAAATTTTTTTATCCTTTAGAATCATCGCGTTGCCCGTCGCAACAACCCTGTGGATGCGAATCACTCCCAGTTTGTAGCATTACTGTCCGGAGAACTGATCGTTTACCGGTCAGACCCTCCGGATCAGAGACCCGACCGGAGACGCTGAGCCGCACCCTCCACGATTTCCGTCATGAAAAACACCGGATCGTCACGGTGGGCGAGTTCCTGCACAACGACCTCCTCAAAAGGCAATAGCTCTGACGTAACTCCTGCCATGAGATCGGACTCCAGCTGATCCGCGGACCGTTCCCCTTCCAACGCGAGTAGTATTCGGAAATACCAGCGTGGAACTTTTGGATCCAGCGGATCCACATCAAAAAACGATTCTTCTGCGGGCAGTATGGAAAAAGCTGGAATCCAATTCCGATGATCAAAAAAGTCCTGTAACTGTTCTTCAAGCACCATTGCGGATTCTTCGCGCAATAAACGTACTTTGACGATAGCCAGAGTAAACCCCTCTTCCTCGTCCTTTGGCACGGGAGAATCGGCCGTCTGGTCCAGGGTAGGGCCGTTCCCATTCGACTCATCTGTCGCATTGGGGACCATGGGTACTGAGAAAGATTCAGACTCAGCTTCCGTTACCCCATCGTCAGCACGATTCGGCGCATCCAGCGGTTTATCGAGTTCAGGAGGGTAGGGCAGAAAATCCGCCGTATAATCGGCTATCCTCTGGAATACCACGTCCAATAAGGAATCCACATCCTCTACATCTGCCGGGACGGTATGCACCATATCGGTCAGGGAAATCAGATCATCGACCAAGGTAACGGTAAAAATCAGCAACCACGTCTCAGGAGGAAAACGGTCTGAGAAAAAACCGTAAATCACGGTATGCCGCTTCTCGATCTGCTGAATGCCTACCCACAGGGGATTACCTGCCACATCCCGAGGACCCCGCGTACGAAAGCTTTCCAGGGCCTGCATCAGGGAGTCCAGTATTTGCACATGGCGGGTGTCCAGCTCCCGCTCCGCCTGAACACGAAGCTCCTGCTCCTGGAGGAGCTGGGCCTTTCTGCGCAGAAAAGCTTCGGGAAGGTCTTCAACAGGGATCTCGGGGGCAGGCATCACAAACTCCAGGGGGTTCTCGACTTCCAGGACCAGAGTATAGCAATGGTATACTTTTCTGAGAGAAAAGGTTACTATACTGGTTACGGTCAATGTCGACCGCACCAGGACAAAGGAGTCCAGAATGGCTGCACAGGCGCAATACGATAACGAAATGGCTGGGGTTCTCTTCCCCGTTAAGGAGAAGAAGAGCGAGCGCGGCCCCGATGTCACGGGTACCGCTACCATCAACGGCGTGGAATATCGGATCGCAGGATGGCGTAAGGCCACGAAGAGTAATGGCTCGCCCTTCTACAGCCTCAAGTTCGAGCTGGCCAAGCCCGACGACGGTGAGGGTAAGGGCGGCAAGGGCGGTCCCAAGGTCAGCGCCCCGGACGAACCGTTCTAAGATCTAATTCAAGCCCGGCCGCATGCCGGGCTTTCTTTTTGCCGGAAATCGAGAATGCTGTTCCTATACTGGCGGTACACCTATATCAGAAACAAGGTTCCGCTTCGTTCGAGGTACAAGCATGCTGGTCAAGGAAATCTCCGGTCTACTCCTGCTGGGTTTCATCGTCTGGATATTCCTGTCCCCCAACCCAGACACCCGCATTGAGCGCGCCTGCTCGCCCGTCCAATGGGGCGGCAATGTAGCCACCTCCCTGGCCGCCTTGACGACGCCGGCCTTCGAAACGTCCGTGCAGGGCGGTATGGACAAACTGGACTACGGTTGCCAGTACGCCATCTGGCGTTTGTTTTATCAGAAAGAATACAACGCCTACCTTCTGGCCCAACGCAAGGCCACCGCATCCACGGCATCCGCGGCTTCTGCCGTTTCCACACCGTCCATCACCGGAACCAACCGTTGAAGCGAAGCATGTCGATTCTGCGCAGAACCCTGCCTTTGTTTGCGGTGTTGGGCCTGACTTCTGCCGCCAGTGCCCAGCCCGTATACCTCGTGGAACTGGCCAATTTTGCCTGCCCGCATTGTGCCCACATGGAGGCTTTGGATCCTGCGATAGCCAAGGCCGTCAAACGCACCGGAGGCATCTTCGACTTTGCCCCGGTTCCCGCGAAAAGCCAGACGATCGCTCCGGAAGAAATCTATTTTGCCGCCCGTATGCAAGGCCCGGCTGTCGCACAGGAAACCCGGGAGCTCCTTTTCGAAGCCATGCACGATGACGGCGAACCCATCCAGTCCATCACGCAAGGCCTCGTATTCCTGCAACAGGATTGGCCGCAAAAGGGTCCGGTCGTGAACTACCAAGCCATCGCCACCGAAGCGGAATCCAAACCCGTTTTGCGCGCAGTAGACAAAGCGCAAATGCTGGGGCTGCAGGAAGGAGTCTCCCGGCTTCCCGCTTTCGTCTTTGTACGGCACGGCTCTCCCGTAGCGGTAATCGCCCGGGGTCCGCAATACCCCAGCACCCCCCAGATTCGGACGGCCGTACTGGCCAAGATCCGACAGCTGGCCGCGGATTCTGTGTCCCAGTCACCGAAACCCGAGATACAACCATGATTGCTCTGCAAACCTATGCACACCACATCGAACAACCCGCCTATCGTCGAACCGGCATCGAGGTTGCTCCAAAAAGCAACTGGGAGCTGGGATCCCCGCGTGAAGTAACGGTATTCGCCGCATTGCCCATCCCCATGGGTACCGGTTTTCGCTGGAAGCCCGTATTGACCCTGTATTTCCCATGGGACAGCGCCGTACTTACCGAAAAGCAGAAACAAGAAATTCTGGCACTCCCGAAGGCCAGCCATTTCCAGGTGCTGGGTTACGCCTCCCGGCCCGGATCCGATACCTTGAATTATCGACTTGGCCTCGAACGAGCCCAAGCCGTAGCCCGTGTTCTCGAAGCTGCCGGGGTCGCTACTCCGGTTCGAGTCCTCTCCTGGGGAAACGCGTTTTCGTCCTCGAATCCAGCCCAATACCCCAGGGATCAGAAAGCCGTGGTCGATCAAGCCCGCCCGGCACATCCGTAATCCAAACACCACCAAGGAGTTTTGCATGAATCATTTTTTCCTCGTCGGTCGGATTGACCGAATTACCGTCAACAAGAAGCGCGCAGACGGAAAAGGCGGATCGGCTATGATCCTGCTACAGTACGGTCCCGAACGGGAAACCAGCAACGCCGCGGTAGAGTTCGTCAATGCCGTGGTCATCCGTATTCCTGCTTTCCGGTTCGAAGCGCTGGGGGACCGTTTGCAGGAAGGCGCCGTGGTATCGGTAACCGGGCACATCCAGGGCATCCTCAAAGGCGGAGCTGGTGAAACCTATATGACCCAGGAGCTGGTCGCCGACAATATCCGGGTCAACGATCTGGACTTTCTCTTCGAGGAAGACGAAGAGGCCGCCTGATCGGAAAACAGGGAGGTTTCGACCTCCCTGGTAGATTGAAACCACTGCGAATGCGGTAACTATACTATCGGACGACACTCGATGTCGGCGATGACAACAATAACAATAAGGAGATTCGCATGTCCGTTCGTTCTTTCCTAAACCGCAAAGCCGGAAAGCTGGCCTTGGGACTCAGTGGGCTGTTGGCCAGTTCGTCGGCCCTGGCCGCTACGAATGCCAGCGACCCGTTCAACCAGTTCACGCAGACCGTGCAGAACTGGGCCAATGGTCCCCTGGGAGTGGGCCTCGCCACCTCCATGCTGCTCATCGGAGCCGGCATCGGTGTCGCGAAAAACTCGCCCCTACCGGCCCTGTCCGGTGTAGCGGGAGCTGCGTTCCTGCACTGGGGTCCCGGAGTCATCTCTACGATGATGGGATCCGGTGCAGTGATCTAAGCACCACAGAACGCGCCCTGAAAAGGGCGCGATTCCTCTGGTCGACTCATAGTACGGAAATCTTATGTACGATCCGCATAAGACTGTGAAAGATATAGATAAACCGATCCTGATCCTGTTTTGGGAACCCCTGGATTTCACCATAGCTATCTCTATGATTGGATTCGGATTATTGTTCAATATGTGGGTTATGGGTATGCTTGCCGGAGCCGCGGTTTTGGTAGGAGCCCAAAAATTACGGCGCGGGGCAAAACCGGGTGCGGTGCAGCACTGGCTCTGGAGTATGGGCCTGCAACTGGACAACGTGTTGAAAACGTATTTTCCTCCAGCCTGGTTCAACGATTTCTACGAATAACCCCAAACGAAATCTAGGTGTTATGGCCCTTTCAAGGGCTTGAATCTTGCATAAGGCGGTCCTTTCATGGCTGAAAACTCCACCCCTCTACACTACCCCCACGGCTTGGCCAAAGCCTTCAACGAGGGCAGGGCCTGGCGCTACGTCAGCTTCGTGGTTTCCGGGATAGCCCTGATACTCGTGATGGCTCTGGTGTATGTAGCCACGCACGAACCGGTGACCCTCGTACCTTACGGCATGAGCCTGGCCAAAGGACCGGTCAAAGTGCATCCCGGTGGCGACGAAAACGGCCCCTATCTCGCCTACGTCGCCCAGGCTGACCTCGGGCTTGCCCTGAACTGGACTCCGAATACCGTAAAAGCCCAACTGGAACGATTCCTCAACCGCCTGACGCCGGCCGCCTACGCCAAAGAACAGGCCAGTTTGCTTGCCGCGGCCAAGCTCGACAGACAAAACGACATCACCGAGGCTTTCTATCCCCATCGTGTCCAGTACGCTGGCAATACGGTGCAGGTGGAGGGCCTTCTGGTCCGCTACGCCGGATCGGTGCAGATGACCTCGAAACCGGTGACCTACTCCCTGACCTACACTTTCTTGCAAGGAAAACCCTATGTTTCGGTCCTCGAAAAGGCTAAGTAATTCGGCCCAACGCACGGCCATCGTCCTGGCTATCACGGCCCTGACGGGGAGTTCCCTGGCTGTCGCTGGAACGATCGTCCCTCCCCCGGTGAACCCCATGGCAGCCCATCATCTGGAGACGGCTCAGCTGCCGGCTCAGGTCGCGCCGGGGAATATCTTGACTCCAGGGGCCGTACCGCCTCCTCCCCCTCCTGCGGCACCGGCGGCCAGCACCGATTCTGCAAAGGCTTCGGCAGTTTCCGGGAGCCTGCCCCCCTTGAATGCCTCGCTTACGACGACCGAAGCCCCGGCAAAAGCTCCGGTACGGCAGACCCCAAAACCCAAAGTCATCGAGCATCCGTGGCATCCGCCTTTCCAGCGTTTGCCTTTGGCCACCCACGCCCCCGTCGCTCCGAAAAAAGCGTCGGTGTTGCCTTCCGACACCATCCGGCTGTCCAATACCCAACTCAACATCCTGCGCTTCTCGCAGCCCATCAAGCACCTCTGGTTCCCGGCGAATACCCCCCTGGTCGGTAAGCCGGCCTATTTCGCCCAAAACCACGCGGTCATGCTGCAGTTCGAACCAGGCGTCGACCAGACGGTACAGATCATGGTGGAACTGGCCAATGGCGAGGTATTGAACCGGGAAGCCGTTCTGCGCAAAGGACCTGGAGCCGTAGTCCACCTGTCGGGTGGGATGGGAATCCTGTTCCATGGAGAAACGGCTACAAATACGGAACCGCAAGCCCCGGACACGACCGGCATGGCCGCCGTCCGGTTGTTGCAATCGGTTGTCCAGGGTATGGTCCCGGAGGGGTTCACGGCCAGACCCCTGCCGGTTGCCACGCCGTTCGCTCAGTTTACGGCCCAACCCGTCGCGTTCTGGCAAAATGCTTCTGAGGGCCTACGAATTTTTGTCTTCGAACTACAAGGGAAAGCGAATCCGGCCATCACGGTCACCCCTCCGGAATTTTACCGTCCCGGGGTGGAAGCCGTATTGTTGACCTCCGATACCGTAGGTCGAAATGCGTCTCCGTTCCTGTATATCGTCGAGGCCTACCATGGCGAATGAGCAGACGCCCTCCCAACCCCCCAAGAAACCGTCCCTCCGGGTGCAGATCAAACAGCCGGGGTTGGCTTCGAAGCTCGGAAAATTCCGGCCGAAATCCCCTCGGACCCGCTGGCTGCTGGTCTTTGGTGCCGTTGCCGCTACGGGAATCGTCGTCTCTTCCATGACGTCCAGTTCGGGGCCGCAGCAAAATGCTCCGCAAAAGCCTCAGCAACACTTCATCTCGCTGAGTCCAAACGGCGCCGGAGAAAAAACCTGGCAAGCCCAGGCGCAAAGCCAGGTGCAGGCGTTGCACCAACAGATGCAGGCGATGCAGGAGCAGATGCAGCAGCTCAAGCAAGGCATGGCGGCACAGACCAAGGCACTGGAGTCCACTACCCAGGCCCTGCAGAACGCCAAGGCCGAACTGGGGAGCGCGCCGGCATCCACGGCAAAGAACGCCAAACAGGCCGAACAAAGCAATCTGTCTGCACTGCCTTTGCCGCCACCGCCGCCGGCCCCTGCGAACCCCAATATTCCGACGGAAGTTCCCTCGCCATCCGCTTCTGGGAAAATCCTCGAGTTCAGTCCAGCCTCGAGCGCGGGATCCAAACCGGTCGTAGCTTCCCGGGTGAATTACCAGCATAACCCCTATGCGGGCTTCCTTCCGGCAGGATCGTTCGTGTCGGTTGCCCTCCTGAACGGCGTGGATGCCGGAACGAGCACCGAAACCCAAAGCAACCCGGAACCCGTGCTTTTGCGCATCCAAAGAAACGCCATCCTGCCCGGAAACGCCCGCTACCAGTTGAAAAGCTGCTTTGTGATCGGTTCCGCTTACGGAAGTCTTTCTTCTGAGCGCGTTTACATCCGCGCCGCGCAGCTTTCCTGCGTCAACCAGCAGAACCACCTGGTCCTGAACCAGAAGCTGCAGGGTTACATCGTCGATTCCGACGGCGTGCTCGGTCTGCGTGGAAAGGTCATCAACCGACAAGGCGCCCTGCTGGCCAAAGCCTTGCTCGCCGGCTTTGCTTCCGGACTGGGGCAGGCCTTGAGCAGTGCCCAGGGTAGCGTGAGCTCCTCGGCCCTGGGTTCGGTGGATACCGTTACCGGCTCCAGCCTGTTGAAACAGTCAGGCTTCGATGGCGTAGGGAACGCGGCCACGATGCTGGCACAGTTCTATCTGAAACAGGCGCAATCCATTTTCCCGGTGGTGGCCGTACGTGCCGGCCGTAAGGGGACACTGGTCATCACCAACGGGGAAAGTCTGAAATGGCACGACTACGGCAATCTCTATGTGCGTGAGGTCAAACCGAAAAAATGATGACGCTGCCTGCCGTTCCCGTACAGGCCCCCGTCGCCGCTACCGTTTCTATCCTCAACCAACCGCCTTCCCTGGTGCTGAAAGAGATGCGCGCCCGTTTGCCCCGAACCCATTTTCTATCGGCCAAACGGACACCAGTACCGGGCTTGACTCAGCTCAAACTGGCGAACGGACAAATCGTCTATGCCTTGCAGGGCAGCCAGTATCTGATCATTGGCGAGATCTACGACCTCGATACCGGTAAGAATCTTCAGCCGGCAACTTCTTCTTTTTCCGCAACAGCTAAAGGGGCATGGTATGGGAACTAAACGAATACTTTACGCGATGAGCGCCGTATTGCTGGTGTCGGCGGCCCTCTCGGGTTGCGCCACGACGCCGGGACACAGCTGCCCTCTGGACCACGGGTTTGGCTGCCACAGCGTGCAGCAGGCCTACTCCGCGGCGGTAAACGACCGGGGGACACAGCAATACGTGTTCAACCGGCCAGGAGCCCATCCGGCGGCGGCCCCGGTAGCCAGCCCTTCGCCATTCGCACAACCGTCGTCTGCGGGATACCCCCAGGGCGGCCCCGGCGGCACTCCGGTATGGACGCCAGGACAGGTCTACCGGGCCTGGACCGCGCCATGGACCGATGCGGAAGGCTACCTGCACAGCGGTGGTTACGTGTACTTTACGACTCCGGGCCACTGGAGCTACGGCACCCTGCACGCAACAGGTCCCGGAGCTGGCGTACTGCACCCCATTGCCCCCTCCGAGCTCGGCTTCACCCCAGAGATTGGTAAAAGGATCATGCCCAATCAGAAGCATCCTGGCGTAGACAGCGCCACCAAATCTGCGGTCAATTATATCAACGGCGATATCACCCAACCCGAAGAACAGATGACCCCCTGATCGTGAGGCCTGCATGCAGAACTGGATAAAAAACGTCAAGAAGCAGATCGGGAGGCAGGGAAACACGCTGCAGCGTTGGTTGCGTCCGGAAATGCCGGCGCCGCTTCCAGAAAACCTGCTCACGGCTGCGGATTTGATGGAGCGGAACCGGTTTTCGCAACTGCTTCCTTATACGGACTACGACGACGAACAAAAACTCTTCTTCATGGACGACCGGCAGGACCATCTGGCAGCGGGTTTTTCCCTGCGTTTTTGGCCATTGCTCCTTACCGGTATGGACGCCGAGAACCAATTCGAAGCGCTGCTGTCCATGTGTCCTCCCGATACCATCGTCCAGTCGGCGGTCCTAGCTTATCCTGGGGTAGAAGACCATCTGGACGAATGGGCCGCAGCCCGGGTTGCCAAGACCCAGAATCCGCTATTACGGCAGATGGCTTTGCGTCGTCGGGACTTCATGCAATACGCCTCCCTTTTGGGAGGACCGAGCCTCCTGCCGAAAGCCGAATTGCATCCGCGGGCCATTATTTACCTGCTCAACGTGCGCGTTCCGTTCAAAGGGGACCCCAATTCTCCCCGAGAGATCGATCAGTTTCTGCGGCAAGTCACGGATCTGCGTAATTCCGCCCAGGGTTCCCTGCAAAGTATCGGCATCCCGTCCCAGGTGCTGGATAAGGCACAGATGGATCGCTACCTGCGCATCCTGCTCAATCCACAGATCGCGGCAAGCCGGTTGGAAAAAGAGACCCTGGACGATCTTCCGTTCGGTCAGGGCCTGATCGAACGCAGTACGCGCATGGCCGTGCTCCAAAACGGCGTCATCGCCTTCGGTGCCCAGCCCATTCCGGACCTCGATGCCATAAGCGATACCGATAGCCTGGAACACGATCCCGTCGTCTGCGTGCCCATCACGGTCGATTCCTTGCCGTCTACCCTGTACCTGGGGCACACCGCGGATCTGCTGGGCTCCCAGGTCTCCCGGGAAGACCGCATCTCACCTCCCTTCTGGGCCTACACGACCATCCATGTCCTGGATTCGGACAAGGCGCAGGAAGCGCTCACCATGAAACTGGGTTCGCTCAACAAACAGGCCATGTCCGAATCTCCCTGGTACCGCTCGATGATGGCGCACCTGTTCCGGCGTCGGGACGACACCACGGCCCTGCTGGATCATCTGCGATCGGGTCGGGGCATGGTCCGCGCCTACACCGGCATCAACCTGTACACCCATCTGAGCAGCGCCAAACGCGAACTCGAATACGTCCGCGGTCTCTGGCGCAAAGCCGGATTCCGGGCTTCGGTGGAACGCTTCATCCAATTACCCGCTTTTGCCGCAAGCCTGCCGTTCGTCTATACCCCGGAGATGGATCCGCCGAACCACGGACTGCAGCGGGCCACCACCATGCACGGCCTGAACGCGGCCTGCCTGATACATGCCCAGGGAGACTGGGCCGGTCATTCCCCCGCTTCCGGAGGACCCCTACTGATCTCCCGCCGGGGACAGGTTGCCAACGTGGACATCATGCAGGGTTCGACCAACTACAACTTCGTGGTAGTGGCCTCCTCGGGTGCCGGTAAGTCCTTCCTGACCAACGAACTGGTTTCGGATTTCCTCTCCAAGGCCGGCCTTGTCCGCATTATCGACGTGGGCCGAAGCTACTACCGTTTCTGCGAGATCATGGGCGGGCAGAATATGGTCTTTGATCCCCGGAACCCCCAATCGTTGAACCCGTTTTCTGGGGTGGAAACGGAAGAGGACCTCTCCGAAATGATGCCCATGCTCAAGGCGCTGCTGCGGCAGATGGCCTATCCCCTGCAAGCCGAAGAAGCGACCCCGGCCTGGGAATACCAGGAACTGGAACGGGCCGTGACCGAATGCTGGCATCAATACCGGGGCGAGACGGAACTAAGCCACATCTATCATTGGTTGAACGACCATCCCGATGCCCGCGCGCAGGATCTTGCCTCCCAGCTACGTTCCTACGCAGTCGGCCGCTATGCCCCCTGGTTCAGTGGGCCACGCCAGGTTTCCTTCAACAACGAGATCGTGGTGGTCGAGCTCGAGGAACTGAAATCCGACCCGGAACTGCAGTCCATCGTACTGACCCTGTCCATCCACCACATCACCAAAGAGATGTATCTCTCGGACCGGCGCAAACCCAAGCTGCTGGCCATCGATGAAGCCTGGGATCTGCTCGGCAACGTCAAGACCGGTAAATTCATCGAAACCGCTTTCCGCCGTGCCCGTAAGTACAACGGCAGCGCAGGCGTCATCACCCAGTCTTTCGAAGACTTCGAAAAGTCGGCCGCAGCCCGGGCCGCCATCGAAAACGCCGCCTGGCAGTTCGTACTCTACCAGCGCCCGGAAAGTCTGGAATTCGCCATTGCCAACAAACGCATCGTTGCCGACGACCGGCTCCTGGCCATTCTGAAATCGGTCCGTTCCGGCATGGGCTTTTCCGAGATCTATGTCCGTTCGGAAGAAGGGCAGGGGCTGTACCGGTTCGTGACCGACCGGCACTCCTACTGGACCTTCACGACCAATCCAAAGGATCTGGCCAAGATCGCCAATCTGCAGGACAAGGGCATGGAACTCCCGGAAATCATCGACCAGCTGGCACGGGAGGATTACCGGGAGCGCTTCGGGGTGGACGATCTGCAGCAAGCCATCGCTATACTGCGCCAGCAAGCCGATTGAGTCTAAGGAAAACCCATGTCACCAACGTACTGGAAGCAAGCTCTGGTTGGCCTCGGATTTGGAATCCTTGGAGGATTCCTGGGGTTATGGATCAACAATACGACCGGAATCCTGCCGTCCCCGCCCCCCAAGGTCGTCACCTTTGACATTACGAAATTCATCAACGCCGAACGCGCCATCGCCAGCAATCTGTTGAGCAAAAATCGTTCGGCAGCGGAAAATGCCACGGTGGTACTCGCCCGCGTCAGCAAAATGGTGCAAGGCGTCATTCGGGAAGAAGCGGGTCCTGGAACCCTGATTCTGGTCCGGCAGGGCGTAGTGGCCAGTAATGTTCCGGATATCACCAACAAGGTTTTGCGCAAGCTGGGATTGCCGACCCATGTCCCTACCCAAAGCCCGGAAAAATACGCCGCCGAGATCGCCCCGACCGAATACTCCCAGGGCATAGGCATTGAGGCCGAGAAGGCCCAGATCCAGCAGGCGAAGCAGAAAGGAGAAGCCTATTTCCAGGCCAATGCCCAGGCACAAAACGAACAGGTTCTGCCGTGAAGCTCACCTGGAGCAAAGCCGTCTGGATACTGGGAGCCTCCCTGCTAGGGATAGCTTTGCTGTCTTCCCTGCCGGGCCGTCCTATCGTCAATACCAGCCCGAGCGAGCCTTACGGTCTGTACTGGGTGACCTTCTTTCCCGACCATACTCCAACACTGCACCTGGGCGAACTCGTGCTTTTTCACTACCGGGCTCCGGCCTGGGCCAAAGGGCGCTACGATCCCAACGGTTCCCGGTTCCTGAAACAGGTAGGGGCCTTGCCCGGATCCTGGCTGTTTACGCGGGGGATGGCTCAGTGGTCTTGTCCTTCGGATCACTTTACCAGAACCGTCTGCGAGAAGCTGGGAACCATGCTACGCAAAGACCCAAAAGGCCGGCTCATGCACTGGCCGGTATGGAACGGTTACCGTATTCCTGACGGGTACTACTACATGCGAGCAGTCTACGTTCCGACCAGCTACGATTCCCGCTACTACGGGCTGGTGTCTGACAGCCAGTTGATCGGAAAACTCACTCCGCTCTTTACGTTTGGAAAATAAACCCTGGAGATCCCCATGCCGGAAACCCACAGAAAGAACGCCCCAACCCAAAAAATGCTGGATTTTGCCTTGCGCATTTCCGAGCGAAAGGGTATCCCATTTCCCGAAGCAGCACGGGAAAACTTCGACTTGTGCAAGGCCTTTCTGGACGAACACGGCGCAGTGCTCCCGCCCTCCCAGAAAGCCATCGACTGGGCCCACGACCTGGCCCGGAAGAAGCAGTTGCCCCTGTCCGCGGAGATCCTGGCCGACGCCCGCAAACTGTCGGAGTGGATCGACGAACACAAGTAAGCGGCGATAGCCCTCCTCAACCCGAGCCGAAACCGCTCGGGTTCCTATATTGAAACAGGCTCACATTGGAGGAGAGAGAATGGGACTGTTGATTGGCATGGTTGGGAATTATCCTGGGGTCGGGAAGGACACATCCGCCAGGATTCTGCAGGAACAGCACGGTTTTGTCGCGCACAGCTTCGCCAACAAGCTGTATGAGGAAGTCGCAAAGGCCTACGCCATTCCCGTAGAGGAGTGGCAGCGGCGGGATCTGAAGGAGACCCCTCAGGAGCGGTTCGCGCTGCGTCATTGCCGGAACGAAGAGTTCCAGGCCATGGGCATGGCCATACTCCTTCGGGAATTCGGACAGCTTACGGCATCCGAGGCGTTACGGGTCCTTCTGTCCCCACGCATGGTACTGCGCTGGTGGGGTACCGAATTCCGGCGTAACCATTACGGGCCAGACTACTTTACCGCCCCGGTGTTCGCGAGAGTCCGGGCCAATCCAGAGCAGGATCACTGTATCCTGGATAGCCGGTTGGGCAACGAGCTGATCGGTATCGTGCGCTCCGGAGGCTACATTGGACGGATCCTGCGACCCGCTGCCGCTCCAGCGGTGTTGTCCGATCATCCTTCGGAGATCCTGGCTCGGATCTGGCCTGAAGATTTTGTCATCGATAACAGCGGCAGTCTGGACCGGCTACAAGCGCAATGGGCCAAGCAATTACCGCGGTTGCGAGAGCTCCAGGCCGCCTGATCGCTATATTCTGGACGTGTGCAAGCACGTCCTTTTCCTTTTCAAGGTGGGCATCCATGCGTTTTTCGAAAAAAACCCTGACCGCAATCCTCGGGGCATTCGTTCTGCTCCCGGGAGTGGCCAACGCTGCTTCGAACCCGGAGCACGGCTGGTGGTTTTACCAGAGTCCACCCCCCAAACCCGCCAAACCCCGCACGAAGAAGCCCGTTCTTCCGGTAACCAGTACCGCTCCCAACCCCGCTTCAGCTCCCGCGGTTTCTGCCCGACCACCGGCGCACCCTTGCCATCACGCTGCCACCTGGACTACTGCCTGTGGATTCGTCAATCCTGGCCATAATTTCGCTTTTCAGGCAAAAGAGCGGGACGCGCTCATGGACGCCATGGTCATGAATCCGGAAAACCCGCAGGCGGTCCTTCAGTTCCAGAAATACAACCAATGGCTGGTCAATGAGGCGGTCCAGGTTGCCAACATGTGGTACTTCAATGAAATCCAGCATCCCGGACTGAATCCGCAGTCCACCAATCCCATTTCGACCTTCGGGCTGCAATTGGCCGAAAACGTCAAACGCAATACCGAAGACGAAATTTTCGGTTATCTGTCCAAGCACGCCATACTCATCGATTTCTCCCGACAAAGCTGTTATTACTGCCACGCCATGGTCCCGAACGATATGGCCATTTCACGCGACACCAAGATCCCGATTTACGATGCTTCCCTGAGCACAACCGGATGCCTGCCTGGCTTCGACCAGGCCCAGTGCCTCACCGCCCCGGCGACGATCAAGCCGGCCGAAATCCTGCATGTCCGTATTGTGCCTACGCTCTTTCTCTTCGTAAAACCCGATACCTGGATTCGGGTAGGTACGGGAGTCGTAGACCAAGCCACTCTGGAGTCCCGCATTGTGGATTTCGTTTCGGCCTATCGTACCGCCATCTTGCACGGCATTCATAATGGAAACGGTGTGGCCCCCAGCGTGGACTTCAATCCCGCCGACAGCGATGGTTTTGCCAAAGTCGGTGACGGCAAGGGAGTCCGCCCAGAGAACGGACCGTTACCGACCAGCTCCGACATTGAATCCCTCATGGAAACGGGAAACCTTCGTCACTGAGAACAGCAGAACGTCCGGACTCGTAGGGCCAGACGTGCGCGTCCAGTCGCTATATTTTGCAAATCCGACAATAAGGGTATCCCCATGGCTTGGCTCTTTTCGCGCATCCGTCAAGGCCTCTCCGTCCTGCTCATGCTCAGCCTACCGTTGCTGGCACTCTACCCCGATACGGCTTCGGCCATAAGCGCGGGGCAGGCGTTCAACAGCCTTTTGGGTAATGCCGACATCAGCACCGACGCTCCCGGCTATTACCACACCGAAGCCCGTAACGCCTTCGTTGCGGGAGGCTTTGATGTGCATTTTGCCAACAACAATTTCCAGCTGATCAACATCACCCCTCCGTCGCTGAACATCGGTTGTGGTGGGATCAGTATGTTTTTTGGCGGATTCTCCTTCATCTCGGGAGCCCAGTTTAGCCAGCTCGTTCAAAACATCATGGAAGCGGCCCTGGGCTATGCCATTCAACTGGCCATCCAGACCCTGTGCCCGGCGTGCGAAGCGGTGCTGCAGGTGCTCCAGAAGGCCGCCCAGTTGGCGAATTCCCTGGCCAACAACACCTGTCGTATGGGCCAGCAATTGGTGAATTTCGGAGCAAAAGAACTAGGTCTTGGCTTGGGCGGGACAAAGAGTCATTCCAGCGGAAAGGGGGTAACCGATAAATGCGCCGCCTGGGACGCAGGTAACGGAGGCGGTTCCGGCTTCCTGTCCAGCCTGAACAGTGGAGTCTGCCAGTTTGCGGGAGAAGCCCTCAACTCCATCGACAACTGGATGAACCAGTTGAGTGGAGCGGGGGCCCAGACCGCCGCCAACAAAATGAAGAAAAGCCTGGGAAACATCACCTGGCAGTCCTTGCATGCCCTGGGACTTACTTCTTCCACGGAACTGACCGAGATCCTGTTGTCCTTGATGGGAACCGATATCGTCTATCCCAGCAAAAACAACGCCAGGAACCACTATTATCCTCCCCTGTGGAGCAGTGGTTTGCACGGTGGACCCAAGGACCAGCTTCGTCCGCTGGTATTCCTGTACCTCTGCGGGGCCCAGCAAGGCAACGATCAGCCCTTGGCGCAGAACCAAACGGCGACCAGTATTGTTCAAGCCGAGTCGGGGGCAAACTACGATTTCTGCCAGCAACTGGCCAATGTTTCCTCCAACCCCTGGTCCATCCTGTCTTCGGTACAGCTTTACAAATGCACCGGAAACGCTAGCGGAAGCGATTGGTCCTGGCCTTCCGGTGATTTGGGCACCTGTACTGCACCCCTGGACACCCTGCCTTTGAATGTCGCCGAGCAGAGTTGGACCAACAACACCAACGAAGGTTTTCTGCGCTACGTTCAATACCAGCTCTCTGGGGCCGTTCAAAACGTAGAGGACGGAAAGGCATTGACAACCCAGGAAGTCGCCTTGATCCAGGAGGCCCCGTTCCCGCTATATCAGATCATCAATCTGGCCGTGGTTTATCCCACCACAGCGACCGAACTCCTGGCCAATGCGTCGCAGATCATCGCTCTGCTGCTGACCGAACACATGATCATCGACGTCATGAACAATGTCTCGGAGGCCTCGCAGTTCACGGTCAACAACAAGAAGGTAGCGGGCACCTCTCAGATCATAGACCTGCTCAGCCAACTGAAGGCCATGCAGCTGGCCATAACCCAACATGCGCTTACTTTGAGCACCTACGAACTGCAGATGATGCACGAGGTCCGTCAGATCCAGCGCCTCATCCAGGATCAGGTTTCGCAGGAAGGGCTGATGGGCAACCAGCAGTACAGCCAGGCCTTGATGTCCAACGTCACCCTGAATCAACCGCAACCGCCTCAACCGCAACCCTGATTTTCCGGACGTACTCAACCGCTGGAGTCGCACATGTCCTTTTTCCGCAATAGCCGCTGGTGGAAGCTCCTGGCCTTGAGCGGCCTGCTCCTGGCCTGGGCCGCCCCAGCTTTTGCCGGCGGAACCCTGAACCCGGCGGGAGGGAACGCCTGGGAGCTCTACGTATTCGGAAACGGTCAGGTAGTCTACGCCATACTGAACTCGGTATCGGCCATGGTCGGCGATCCCGGGTATCACGACCTCCTGGAATTCGTCGGTGTACTCGGGATCTTCGGAGCGGCCATCGTTTCGGGATTCGATGCCTCCAAGATGCCCAGAATGCTGGCTTTTGTCATCGGTGCCTTCATCGTCCTCTATACCTCCCTGGACGTTACCGCAAACATCATGGTGGAGGACCCCGTTACCAACTACACCAACGTGGCGACGGGAGTACCTGCGGTGGTAGGCGTGCCGGCAGCGGTCATCTCCGATATAGGGCACTGGTTGACCAACAAGGTGGAACAGGATTTCAGTCTCCCCAACGACCTGACCGTCTCGGGTGGAGATGGATTCAATCTCGCCAACAGCCTGACTCAGGCCGCCACCCAGGCACAAATACTGGACCCGTATCTGCGCAATTCCTTTTCGAATTACGTTCAGAACTGTGTCATCCCCGAACTGGCCAACGGCACGATGAACGCCGATACGCTGCTGAATTCGACCGATATGTGGGCGGCCATGCAAACCAGCAATCAGGCCGTGCTTACCCCCTACTACTCGTCGAATAACCCCAACGGTACTTTGGTGCCCTGCACCACGGCCTATTCGGACATTACCGGTGCGCTTACCCAGGACTCGCAAGCCCTGCTGACTGCCAATTCCAATCAGTGGGGGCCCGCCGGAGCTTCGCTGGTAGCCAACGAGCTCACTTCCGCACTCTCCTTTCTGTCCAACAATACGGTGAATCAACCGGCCGATCAGGCTATCCTGCAGGCGGCTACCATCAATATGTTCAACAGCTCCGCCCTCCAGCAGGGGGCCGCGCTGACCGGCAATAACGGCATGATGATCTCCATGGCTCTGGCACAAGCCACACAGAGCCAGGTTTCGTCCTGGTACACGGGAGCACAGATCTTCAACAGTCTGATGGGGTACATCTACAGTGTGTTGCAGGCCTTCCTTTTCGCAATAACCCCTATCCTGTTTGCCGCACTCCTGATCCCCGGTTTCGGTTTCGCCATACTGAAAAACTTCACTCAGGTATTGCTCTGGCTGATTCTCTGGCAACCCATGCTCGCTATCGTAAACTACATCATGTCGCTCTATGGCCAGCAGGCCTATGGCGGTGTATTGGCTACGGCGGGCGGTTTCACCGACATGAATCTGCCGGTCATCTCCGAACAGGCCTCGCACATGGCCCTTGCTGCCGGTTTCCTGGGCACCATGGTCCCCATGATCGCCTGGGGACTGGTCAAAGGCAGCCTGGCCTTCTCGGACTTCATCATGTCGGCCGGCGGTGGAGCTTTTGCCAGCCAGGCCGCCCAACAGGCGGCTTCGGGCAATGTCACGCTGGACAACCAGAGCATGAACAACGATTCGTTCAATAGCAAGAATTTCACCCATTCGCTTGCTGTTGGCGAAAGCGCGATGGACACCACTTTCGGCCTGGGAGCTGTTAACCACGATACGCAGTTGGGCGGAAGTAGCCTAACGGACGCGGCTGGAGCCATCAACGATAGCTACAGTAGTGGAACATCGGCGGGGACCGGCACATCCAGTAGCCAGGGAACTTCCTCTGGAATGAGCCTGACGTCTGGAGCCGGCCGTAAGGTCGAAGCGGCTCTACAAAAGCAGAAAGCCTTGAATACTGCCGCTCAAGTAACCCACCAGGCCCTCAGTAAACTCTCGGCCAACCAGGCGCAGACCGCAGCAGAACAAGCCACCAGTAAGACCTTGGATCAGGTTTCCGCCAGTTCCGGAAATAAAACTGCCGAACAAACCGCAGACGCCACTTTTGCCGCACTGGAAGCCCAGGCCGATGCCCTCGGTCTGCTTGGATCCGGATTCAGAGCCCTCGCCGGTAGAGAAGGCTTGACCGGGGCCGAAAAAACGGCTGTTGGAAGAGCGGTGTCGGAAGGAAAGAATGCCGACGACATCGTAAGCGCCAGTGGTGGAAAGCTGGATAAGGCCGAAGCCGAAAGATTGCTCGCCCAGCGCACCAAAAACCTGGAGAAGCTGAAAAACGACAAAAACCTGCAAGCCCGGATAGCGGGATATTTGCAGTCTGCCAAGAAGTGGGCCGAGAAGCAGTACCAGGATCCGGCCGTGCGCAAAACGGTTGAAGCCGCGGCCGTAGTAGCGGTCGCTGGCTCCATGCTGTTGGGCGTAGGTGAGGTGGCCGCTGCGGTGGGAGGACTTGTCGAACTCGGTGAAGGGACTGTGGCCGCTGCCGACGCCATGGCCGCAGGAGACGCTGCTGGAGCGGCCGCTGCCGCAGAAGGCACGACCACTGCAGCGGAAGGGGCGGCGGAAGGTGCTGCAGAAGAATCTGGCGAAGCGGCAGAAGGCCCCGGAGAGGCCGAAAACTCGACAGAGCCCGGAAAAGGAAACGCAAAAGACAGTAAGACCAGCCAGAAAACCGATAAGCCCGCCAAATCGGAAAAAGGCAAAGAAAAAGAAGGCAAAGCAAAAGGGAACAAAGACAATGGCTTGATCCAGGCCTTGAGCGCCATGGCGTCCAAAGGTTCTTTTGCTGCCCGCATAACCAATACCAATACCGCTACCCGCGAACAGAGTGTTACCAAGACCGGAAGTACCGCTCAGGATACCAGCAACAGCGCGGGATCCAGTCAGACAGTCAACGATACACAGGAGCAATCCCAGGCTCTGCAGAATACCTTGCAGGCTCTTAAAGCGACCTCGCAAACAAACAAGTCCTCTATCGACATGGGCTTGCAGGAGTTGCGCAAAGCGGATCGGACCTATAGCTCCAATCAAAACGCAGAAATCAAAAATACCAGCGCAAGAACTCGAAATGTATCTGTAGGTCCGACTGGAAGTACTGAAGCCTATTCCCAACAACTGGGGGCTGCGGAACTTGGAAGCGGAAACCGTAGTAACCAGCTCTTCGGGCCGTCGCAAACTGCCGCAGCAAGATCGGCCATTGCCCAGGCTCAGGCCGAGGCCAACGGCGAATTTACGACCCTGAACAGTGAAGTAGGGTCTGGATTGTCGCCAGCACAACGGCAGTATCTGGAGAACCTCATGCCGACCTTAAACCCCACCGGACGCACAGGCGCTTCGGCGGTCATGAACTCGACCAACCGAAGTCTGTCCGCTCAGGATCAGCAGCTGGTCGGTCGAATTGCCGGTATAGTGGAAAATATCTCGGCAGAATATAACGGCTACAACAAGCAGGCCCTGTCGGGTCGGCAACTCATGGGGAAAGTACAGAGCCAACTGCATGCGGAAGGAATCAATATATCGAATGCGGAGCTCATGCCTTTGATGGCAGACTCCTTCCAGGAGCTGTTCAACAAAAACCCAACCAATGCTCCGGGGTATAACCCCGGTAGGGGGTCCCTTCAAGTAGTGGGATTGACCGACGGGTATAATCTCACCAATCCAGGGGACATCACGAGGGGAGACGAATACCTTGTATTTTCCTCCAGAGAGGAGGGCATAGCCGCGGCCGCCGAAACTCTGGAGGGGGGACTCTACTCCAACCTCACGGTAGGGCAGGTTGTGGAGCGCTATGAAGGGTACCAACCCACTCCGTACGCAGACCTTTCTCCTATCGACCAGCATATCGTTGCTACGGAAGCGGCACGGAACGGTATGGCTCCTCAGGCGTTTCTCAATAAACAAAACTCCGACATCCTGCAGCATGTACGGTATATCTCGAAGGATATGGGGGTAAATCCGAACACACCGTTCAATCAGGCGAATGAGAACGAGGTGGCAGATCTGACCTCGCAGCTGCTCCTTTTCGAAAACGGCAAGCTCAATCGGGACATCACACCGCAAGCCGTCAAACAAGCCCTGGCCCGTTACCAACCCAGCCTTGGCGCTTGACGGCGATCCTCCGTCAGCGCATAATTTAACCTGTTAAGGTTAACTGCAGAAATCGAGGTCCCTTTTGTGTTGAAACTGAATTGGTCCCTACGCCAACACACGATGGCTTTCGGGCTCTGGGTCTTTCTTTTGGCCCTTACCCAGGCGGCGCCCGAGTACGCAATGGGGATGGGGGCCTGGCTGGATGGCTTCTACCGCATTTTCGTAGAAGGATTCCCCCTGAAGATCGTGTTCGACCGACTGGGGGAGAATTGGGTATATTTCCTGTGGTTGGCCGGGGCCTACTGGTTCCTGAACGGGGCCTACTTCATGGGGGTCAAGGATCGGGTTACCTACGTTTACCAAGGGGAAGACAAGCCTCCCCAGGTACTCCTTCCTTTTTTGCATCCCGATGGCCCAGACCGCAGGCTCATAGCCCGGCTCCTGCATTTCCGGTTCGGTTACGACCTTTCCGCCTGGCCCAGGTTCTACTTCGTCACTCTGGGATTCTTCTCGGTTGCGTACGGGTTTTCCCTGATTCTGGCGATTTACGCGAAAGCTCCGGGAAGTTTCCCGCAAGATTTGTTTAGCGCCTGGAGATATGCCTTCGATCACTGGTGGATGGTCTGGAATGCGGCCGTGAGCGGTGGCTCCTTCCTTACGGGTATCGTGCTTGCCTACCTCTATTGGAGGTATGGAGCCCCGCTGCTCGCGGAGCTTTTCGTGAACACCGATACGTTCATCGGCCGCTTTCTGCGCAAGCATTGCCTGCAGGCGTACGAGAGGGAAGTGGAGTCGCTTATCGAAGACAATAAGACCCTAGGCAACCTGGCAAGATTCCTGGCTTTCGACTCCCGAGCCTGGAAGGCCCCCTTCAATCGCTGGCACACCTGAGCCAGAAACCGTAATGGCTATACTAAGCGCCGAAGCCCTCGGCGCTTTTTTGTATGTTCAGCCAATGCAAAAGCACCTACTGAGAAGCTTTCTGATAGTCGCCGGGTTCTGGTGGACCGTAGCTTTCCTGATCTTTTCCTTCAGCGATCCGAGCGTGAATCTGATGGCGCTGAAGCGGATCCACTCCTTGTTCCCATTTCTGATCCCTTCGGTTCCAACGCATGCCAGCGCCCTGAATGCCCTATCCCTACAGATAGCTTCCTTGAAAGCCTGGAGCCTCCCCGTACTGGGCCTGACGGTGTTCTGGGCAATACTTGGGGCGGGCCTTTCCACGGGATGGGCCAGCTGGCTCCGATTCAAAAGGAAACAACGGGAGACCGCCGGAAAAGGGGACTGGCGTGGTGTATCCATTACCTTAGGAATACTCCCACCCCTTGCCGCCTTACCCCGTATCGAGGCCGACCTTTGCTTCGATGAACCAGAAAAGGCCGCAGAACAGGCTGCCGAGATTGCCGAGGCCGAGGGACCCGCTCTGCGCACAGCCCTCCAGAGACTTCCACAGGTAAACCGGGATTTAATCCAGGAAATTATCGAGGTGTTGGCCGCGCATCCGGAGGCCTACGTCGGACCCGGGCATCAAGGTACGTTGCTCGAGCATTCCGTCCATGTGCTGGAAGGTACCCTGTTGCGGGAAGAGACCGCGGAAGAACCCCTGCTTCCCGTCGCAGCCATTGCCCACGACCTGGGAAAGATCATCACTTTCCAGAAAAACTCCGAAGGGGAGTGGGTCAGAACGGGTTGGCACGACAAAGCCTCAGCCCGAATTCTGGCCACATTGCCTTCCTGGTGGAGGCTCCCTCCCGATGAACGCCTGGCCCTGGATTTTGCCATACGCTACGACCACTCTTCCCGGGACATGCCTTTCCCAAAAAATGACCAGATTCGCAGGCGAGCTCTGAAATTGCAAGGTTTGCTGTCCCAGGCGGACCGGACGGCAACCGAAGCCGAAAAACAGGCAGTACTGGCCGAGCTCCCCTTACCGGATCTGGCCTTTCAGGCTTTCATGGACGTATTGCCTACGCTACCCCTGCACGTCGCCGGCCATGCCCCGGCCAAAGGCGTAAAGGCCGCTGGCTGGAAACAGGGAGAGTTCCTGTTTCTCCTGGAAAACCAGTGCCGCGATCGTTCGATGGCCATGCTGTCCCCGGAAATCGCCGCGGCCTTGGGAGGGGCCTTCCGGCCGCAGCATAAACTCGCACCATTTACGGAGCATCTCCTGGCGGGATTGGCCGAACGCCAGATCCTCGTAACCGAATGGGAGCAGCAAACCGTTCCGGCCGACAACGCCCTCTGGAACCTGAAATCCGGGACCAAAGAGTTCAAAGGGGTGCTCATTCTTCGGATTACGGACGAGATGCGTTTGCGCCTGCCAGAAACCGATACCACCTACGTTCTGACCGTACTGGGCCCACTGCGGGAACCTTCCTTACCCGGGGAAATGGGGGTAACTTCGGCCCTGGACCTCAAGGGTTTGCTGCGCTCTCCCAAAAAATCGTCCAACTCCATGGAAGCGAACACCTCTCCCGTAAAACCCTCCGGCGGCTATAGGTTGAATCCGGAAACCTCCGAAACGATTTCGGCTCCAGCAGCCAAGGAGCCTTCCGAATCCCCACCCCCATCGGAGCCTTCTGCCTCGCTACCCGACCTTGAACCGGAAGCAGCACAGAACAGCCCGGCGGTCCCTGCGCCTATGTCGACCGGTGATTCCAGCACCTCGGAAGGCCCTGAGGCCACGGAAGCCCTGCGGCCTGAACCAGAAGCCCGAATGGAATCCGAACCCGCTGTAACGGACCCATTGCCAACCGAACCTTTAGTGGAAGCGACGAAAACCTCCACACCGCCACAAAGCCCTTCGACCACGCCACCAAAAAAGAAACGGCTAAAACGGCCACCTGCAATCCAGCACGCGGACGCTCCCTAGAAACCGGTTGCTATACTGTGGGACTTTTACTCCGAAGGTCAGGCATGCTGCGTCGAAGCACAATAATCGCTTTCTTGGGAATGGGTTTTGGTGTCTTTGCACCGTGGTCCTCGGGCTGGGCTGCCCCTGCCCAAAATGTTCCACCAAGATCGGGACCCGCGCATACCACCCAGACCGTCGCCCAATCGGCCCTCTATGCAGCAAGACGTGCCTCAGTCAATCCCTTTTCGCCCTTACGGAACCGGCCTGCCCTCCCGGAAGGCCCCACTCATCCGGAACAACTGCCTCCGCCTCCCATATTGGGCACCCCGTTACCCCTTGCCAAAGGCCGTAGTTTCAAAGCTCCGGTACTGGTAGGACGTATCAATGAGGAGGGTATTTTCAAGACCCATGGCGGCTATATCCTAGAAGACCTGAAAAAACATGCAAAATAAACCGTCGATCTCCCGATTTGCCTGGATATTGGCTCTGACCGGGCTTTTGTCGGGTTGTGCTTCTATCCCGAAAAACAACCAGGCCCTCTCCTCCATAGATAAGCAGAAAGAAAACCTGCTGAAAAACAAAGACTGGAACGTACCCCCGCTTCAGCAGGCCTATGGCGCCCCCGTCGTGTTGGTTACACCCGCCGCGCTACCCAAAGCCTTGAGCGGGAAGAAAGTCGATTTGACCTTGAACGAGCATGCGAACCTCTCGGCTCTCGCCACGGCCCTCAGCGCCCTGAAAATACCGGTATTGGTACAAAACGCCAAGCTGGGCGATATCCCATTGAACATTCCCTATTTCAACGGAACCCTGGGGGCTCTGTTGCAGGCGGTATCGTCGCTGAAAAACGTATTTTTTATATGGGATGGATCCGCCCTGCTGCTGGAGAAGGAAGCGTCCTTTTCGGCGACCATTCCGCAGATTCCGCACCTGGCCAAAGTGGTCCAGTCCGGACTGGCTACGCTGGGGGCAACCAAGATTACCTACTCCCGCCAAACCGGGATGGTAGATTTCAAGGCCGACCCCTCCGCCATTCGCCGCATCAAACCGTATCTGGCCGGACTCAACAACAACTCGGCTTTGATCTCTCTGCGGGTGGCCGTTATCAGCGTGCAACTATCCAGCGATCGGGACAGCGGTGTCAACTGGGGTGCGCTGGAGGCGGCAGTCTCCCCTGGCCTGCTAACCGCACCCCTCAGTTCGTTGGTTTCTTCGTTGCCTTCGGCCAATTCGGGAGGAAGCGCTTTCTCCGCGCCTTCCGCGCCCAATCCGGTGAGTACGCCTTATACCAACACCAATCCGAACGCGAATTCGACGTCCACGCCACAAACCAATACCTCCACTGCTCCGGAAATCACCACGCAGTCTGGCTCCGGCCCCAGCGGGACTACCTTGACTCTGTCCGGATCCGGCATGGGACTCACCATCAACAACCCCAGTTTCAGCTTTAGTGGGGTCCTGCAGTTTCTCGACACCTACGGCAAGACCTCGACCTTGCAGAATGTGCTCGTACGCACCCTTTCCGGAACCAAGGTAACCCTGAAGAACAACATGCAGATTCCGTACGTCAGCAACGTCGGAGTAGGGGCGGTGGGTTCCTCGGGCGGATCGACCACCTCGGTAGGCACCGCGTCCACGTCAACGGCCAACTCGGGCATTACCCTCGATCTCAGCCCGTATTACAATTACCGTACGGGCCAGGTGACGATTTCCATAAAGGTCGAACTCAATGCGGTTCTGGGTTTCAACCAGCTCAGTGCGGGTTCGCAGTTGGGAAGCTTGACCCAGCCGACCACCCAGAACGAAGAAATCAGTTCGTTGGTCAAGGTGCTTCCGGGGCAGCCCGTCATCCTGGGCGGATTGCGGTACCGTACCCTTTCCGATAACCGGCAAGGGCTGCCCTGGCTGGCCACCCACGGACTGGCCTCGAAGGACCTTCAGTTGTCGGATCAGGAAATGGTCATCGTGCTCCGCCCGACGGTCACCCTCTACGACAAACGGATGCCTGCCCATCTCAATGCCGAACCCATCTACCAAGACAATCACGCCGAACTGTATCTGAAAGACAATAAGGATTCCTGATGGGCCTGGCCTGGATCCAAAACTTATGGGCAGCGCGTTCTGGGGTGGTAGTCGATTCCGACTACCCTACGGGAGCGGCCTGGTTTGGCTATATCCCCAGAGCCTCCCGCGCCGATGCCCTGGCCTACGCCGCAGCGTGGGCTGAAAAGTACATCGAAGCTCCCGCAGCCGTGGGCGCCTATTTGCATCGTTATCTGGATGGCTACCTGTTTGAACTGCAGGAACGGGGTATCGGCAAACGCGCATGGCTTCCCTCGATACTGCAGGTCTGGGATACCCAACGGGAACGCGGAGAACCGGAACAAGTTTATCTGGCGTTGGACCGAACTATCGAAGGCACGCGTACCGGGGATCGTATCGGATTTATCGTGCTTCCGGAAGGCAGCCCCAAAAGTCCCACAACCCCGGGCTTGGTTGCCAACGGTCCGATACTCAAATCCTTGCGTCCGGAACGGGACGCGTTGGCCTCCAGTGTTCAGATTTTCATGACCGCCAGTGTCCTGGTCCTTATCGGAAGCCTGAGTCTGCGATTGGCATTTCCGCCGAAATCCGCAGACCACCCAATCATCGCACCGGCCGGCCCTGTCTCCATGATCCGGCTCCCTATTGGGCAATGGCCGAGTCTCATGGCCATTGCCCGGCGCGGGGACTACGTGACCAAAATGCAATACCAAGGATCTACCTGGCAGATACTGCAGGGGGCGGCATGGCAAAATACACCAGATACGGCCAAGGTCCAGAGCGCCAAACCGCCAGTCAAGAAGCCCAGCGCGGGTAACCCAGGCAAAACTCCGGTTTTGTCGAAGAATCCGACAAAGGGGGGCCGATGAAGGTCGTACTCTGGGAACAGATCCGCCGCCAAAAACGGACGATTCTGCTCAAGACGGGTCTCGGTGTACTCTGCCTGGTATTAGCCGGAATACCCTGGCTTCCGCATGCCAAAAACAAAGAACCCAAAGTAGCGGTGTCCGCCCAGGCTTTATGCCTGGGGGACTGGCAGGGTTTACAGGACGGCTTTATCGCCACTCCTCAGGGAGAAAACCTGCAAATTCGCCATGTCCCCACCCCGGATCCGAAACTGCTGTTGAGCGAGGCCTCCTTGGGGATAGCCCTTTGCCACTCGAATTACCGGATGCAATCGTTTTGCATGGGATCCCTTTGCCCAAAAGCCGGTTTGACCCTCGTGTTGACCCCCCGAGAAGAGCCCCATCCCTGAGCAACCCTATCCGGCCGCACCCAGGCCAAGTTTATTTACCCAAGGCTTTTACTCCTATGGACCTGCGCCTTCCCACCCATCCCGATCGGGTTCTGACTTATCTGGCAGAAGCCGAATCTTTTTCGGTATTTCGGCAGAGGCTGCAAAGCTATCAGACCGCGGATTTTCTCTACCACGTACTTTTTCCGCAATCGGATCCAAAACCTCTGGCTGCGGCCTTGTGGCGAGGCAGCGTACGTGCCTTGCAACGCTTTCCTTTACGCTTGGGTGGAGAACTTTCCTTGGCCCTGCTCTGGGCCGATTTCTTGGGGAGTCTGCGTCAGGTAGGGGACATTGCCGATGCAGAATGGAGGCAAGCCCGTACCGACCTGGTTCACACGCAGATCCTGCACTTCGGAGAAACCGGATGGCTGGCCGGTTTGGTGCTCACCAGCCTGTACGACCCCGACCTGCCTCGTTATGTGGCTTCCAGTATCGTGTGGACCTCCCCGGTGTTGCGTGCGCACACACTCACCTGGATGACCTCGATCTGGATGGCACAGGGAACCTGGAACCCCATCCAGAAACAAAACCGGCAGTTCCTTTACGATTGCCTGACCCGACACGCGGAAGAAACCCACCACTTCCTGCCGCAAGCTGCGTTCATGGACGCCTATTGGACTTCCGATCCAGACAAATACGCTGGAATCCGCCGTGCCTTTGTGCGCTGGGCCGATAACCGGGGTCTGGTGAGCCGAGCTACTTTGGAACCGAAACCCAGGACGAGCTCCTCCGAAGTCAAAATCGGTATCGTAGCGGCCAATTGGCACGAACGGCACGCTTCCCGTAAAGCCTTGCTCACTTCGGTACAGGCTCTCCGTGCCTGGGGAGCCCAGGTTTATCTGGTGGACACACACCCTCATCCGCGAACCTGCTATGCCGATTTCGACGGTACCATTCCGGTACGACTTACGGCCACACCCCAAGGTACGGTCATCGAAGACTCCGAACTCGCTGCTGCCGGCCTCGATTTTCTCTATTTCATAGAGACTTATCAGGCGGAGCTGGATTCCCTGCTGGCCCTGCGCCGCTACGCCCCTATCCAGGCCACGGGTTACGGGATTCCGATAAGTACCCAAAGCCCCGCCATCGATTATTTCTTTACCGGATCCCTGGTGGAGAGCCGGAGGGGTTTGCGCGATTACCGCGAAACACCGCTGATATTGCCGGGTATTGGCATGCACTCAACGCCAAGGCCTGGCGTAGCCCCGTATGCAAAAGCGCCAGGTCAGATTCGGGTCGTGGTGTCCGCAAACCTGATCAAGTTTACCTCAGATTATCTGGACACACTGGCTCGTATTGCCAAGGCCATCCCCGGGATCGATTGGGTATTTTTGCCCAACAATTTCCACCCCTACAGCCTGGCCGCTATCCGCGAAGTCGAGCGTCGATTTCAACCCGAAAAAGTTTCCTGGTACCTGCACACCCAAAAGGTTTATCTTCCCTTGCTGCAGTCGGCCGATCTGATACTGGATGCCGTTCCCTATAGCGGCTATACCACAGTCGTTGATGCGATCAGTCTTGGGGTGCCGATTCTTACCTGGAGGGGGGTCCACGGGCACGAACGCCTGGGGTCCGCGGTAGCCGAGCTGGGAGGGATGCCCCGCTGGCTCACCCCAACCAGCTTGCCGGCATTCGAGAAACGCGCCATTCAGCTATTGCGCAATCCTGCGTTACGATTTCTCTGCCACAAACGTATCCTGCACCATCGTTACCGACTCTTTGACGAAGGCCAGTCCCTGGCGTTTGCCGATGCCGTAAAAATTTTACTGAAAACCACCTGAATCTGCGAAAGCGGTGACTATATTATGCAGTCCCTCGAAAGGGGCACCTTTACCATAACAACAATCACAGGAGCTACACCCGCATGTTTGCCTTGATCATCACCATCATCTCCATCGCGCTGGTCGCGGCGCTGGCCATCGCCTCCATCTACTATGGTGGTACCACGTTCAGTCAGGGCATCGCTCAGGCCCAGGGTTCGACCATCGTCAACCAGGCGCAGCAGATCGGTGCCGCAGTCACCCTGTTTGAGAACGACAACGGCGGCAGTGCCCCTTCGTCTATCTCCAGCCTGACCCCGACCTACCTGGAAGTCGTCCCCACGCCTCCTTCCTCCGCCTCGGGTGTCTACGCCCTGGGAACCGGCGCCTCTACGGTAACGGTTGACGTGACCAGTGCCAACGTCTGTCTGGCCATCGAGCAGTCGGTGGATCCCTCGGCCACGGCCATTTCCAGCGGAGAGACTGCCGGCCAGCAGTATCAGTGCTACGGTTCTGCCGCTCCGTACACCTTCCAGTACAACGTCGGTTAATCCCGGCGTGATGCTGGCCTGAGTACGGCCAAGGGGTCGGCCTGGGTTTCCAGGCCGATCTCTTTTTGTGAAGGAATCCCGATATGCTGTCCCCAAAGATGGAAAAATGGATTCACCGCTTCGATTGGGTGGTAGCTTTTGCCAGCATGGTCTATGGCATCGATTCCCAGTCCCCTTTATGGATGGGTCTGGGGGCCCTGGCGATTTTGCTCGCCTGGTGGAACCCTACGGCGCGTTTTCGTGCGCTCGTTCAAAGAAAACTGTTGCGCCGGCAAGAAGCGGAACAGTGGCGCAAGGCTCCGGGTCCCGCTGCACGCTCCGTACCTCCTTCGCAGCCGGTCGTGCCTGCCGCCCTGCCACACTACACCTGGACCTCGGCGGCTTCGGCTCAAGTACACCGAAAATCCTGAATGCAGCCCTCGCAACGATACATCCTCTGGCCCTGCCTCCTTGGTGGCGTTGCGCTGTACTCCCCCGTATGGGCCGCCATCGGTCTGCTGCTGTTTTGGGTTTCCCGGGATAGGGTCCCTGCGCTCCAGTTTTACCTGAAACCCTTTCAGGAAGATCGCCCCCTCTGGTGGCTGATTCCGACAGCCCTTTTTGTCGGGCTGTTTCTGGCTCGGCATCCTTTCCCTACCGACGACCTGCTCCGGGACCTCACCGCCTGGGCCTGGCACTACGATTATCGCTCGGTGTTTTGGGGGTCCCCCCGCGTCCCAGGCTACGATCAGTACGTAGGCTTTGATCACCTGGGAGCGCTGGCGTATCGGTACCTGTCCCCCCAATGGGCGCCGCTCCTGTTCCAGGGAGTGGCGCTGGTCGGTTTTGTGCTGGCGTTCGCTGCGGTTCTCGGGAAGAAACTGGAACGGCATCCCTTGCGCTGGACTTTGGTTTCTTTAGGGATTGCCTGGGCTTTGTCGACCCCGGTCCTGATTCGGATCATCGCCGGTCGCCCGGAGATTTTCTTTACGATCTGGACCCTTTTCGCATTCTCGGCGTCCCGGCGGAGATTCTGGATTTGGCTTTTAGCCGGGGCGCTGCTCACGCCGACGTATTGGCTGGCGGGAGCCTACTCCGCGGCGTTTTGGGTCCTCCCCGGAAGAAGCATCCGGTTTCGTTTTCTGGGCAGCTTCCTGTTCGGCCTGGTTACGGTAGGAGTCTGGGAATACCTGAGTGGCGGGTTGTGGCTACCCAACTTTCTCCACCTGTCGCACATGATCTCCTACCGGGTGTATGGGGTAGCCGAAGACAACGGACTGTCGGTACTGCTGCAGATACCCTTGGTGGTGCTGATTCCGGTGGCCATGGCGCTTTTGCCCTGGAAACTCTTTCGCACCAAGGCCTCCACGCTCTTTCTCTTTCTCTGGTTCTGTATCCCCTGGATGGTCCGTTACGTGGACATGCTGGTTCCGTTAGGCCTCCTGTTGCTCGTCGAAGGCCTCGATCCCCACTGGGGGTCTACCTGGCCGGAAAACTATCGGGCACGGCTACGCCTGGTGATCTTTTTCGCACTCTTTTCGCTACCCTGGGCCGTCGTCCCCCTAAGCACCCCGACCCTGATCCGGATTCCAGGAAACCCGGCGCATCCCGTCCGGGTGCTGGCCCCCTTTGGTCCCAAGATGTACGACACCCTTTATGCCAATCCGGGTACCATCCGGATCGCGCCGGCCATGGACCCCGGGATGACCAGACGCTCCTTGCAGTATCTCGTTGAGCATCTGGCCCAGGCCCCCTGCGTTACCCTACAGGACAGCCGAGCCCAATATCTGGTGACTGAGCAGGACCTGCCCAAACGAGCCTGCCTACGCCGGCTTACCGTGCGTAATGGCTGGAGTCTCTGGCAAATTCTTCCCAAGAAAAAACCGGAGCACAAGGCCCCGGTCGGATAAGTAAACGTCCAGAGTGAGGTCTATTCTGGAAGGGTTTTCAGAAAGCCTGCGTAGCGGCCCCAGTGCGACGGTCGGCGCTCGATGTTTCGGCGTAGTTCCGCCCGGGTCAACCCATCGCGAACCAGTTCCATGAAGAGCTCGTCCCGCTCCCCAAGTCTGCGTACAGACTGATAATACAGCTGCTCCTGGGTCGGCGTACTCATGCGGCGACCTCGGTCTGGAAATTGGAGCACACCCTGGTCTTCCAGACGGGATCGAAGAGTAACGGGTAGACAAACCAGCCGTTACGAATCCCATGTTGGTCGCCGGTCATCTGCGGATCCGGCTTTTCGCAGGCAATGTGCGTGGTTCCTGGCACATTCCGGCTATGGGTACAGAGATAGCACTCGTTCATGTGGTCAAGTCGCATATTTACTCCTGGTTGTCCTGGCTGTTGTAGCCCTTAGTATAGGGGCAGACTCCGAACATGCACAACTGCTATACTATACAAGGACAAATGGAGGGTACGATGGAAACCACGGTAAGAGAGGTATTGACAGCGGCCGGAGTCCCCTTCCGATCGGGAGGGGCGGATTGGCTGCGCATACCCGCCTTGTGGCGGGGAAGCCGGGACTACAACCTGGCCGTAAACCGCAATACCGGAAAGTGGATACTCCACTCAACCGGAGAGACGGGATCCTGGAGCGAACTCCTGACCCGTCTCGGAATAGAAAATGGGAAGCGGGCTAGCCTATGCAGGGACCCGGCTCCTTTCCGCAGAGACTCCAGAAAAGCCGCTTTGCAGCTGTGGGACGAGGCTTTCCCGCTTCGCTATCCCGAAGAATACCGGGAGCCTTTTCCGGCGCTACGGCAGTGGCGGGCTGCGGCCTGGGCCTACCTCGAAAATCGGGGAATCCCGCAGGCTTCTGCCTTGGCTTATGCTCCAGATCTTCGCGTATGCGAAGACGAAGACGCGGTACTGCTGCTCATCCCCCTGCGGGCTCCGGCCGATGGAGACCCGTTGATGGGAGTACAACGTATCCGTATCGATACCGCTGGGCACAAGACGCCGTTCCTGGACAAGGAGGGGAAGCCTACCGAGGACACCAAGCGGATGCTCGGGCCACGCAAAACCGCTGCGGGCTCCACAGGTTGGTGGCTGCCCGAAGCGCCGAAAACCGGTTCGTATCCCGAACGGGTGCTCCTATGCGAGGGCCCAGAAACCGCAATGGGTCTGCAGGCTTTTACCGGCCGGCAGGTCTGGTGTCTGGCCGACGCCGGGGGATTGCGTAACGCCTCTTCCGCTTATCTGGAGCGACGGGGAATCCGGTCGGTCTGTATCGCCGGAGACCACGACAGCAACCAAGTGGGGTTAATTGCGGCAGCCGACCTGGCCTTGCGGCTCCGGCAAGAACATCCGGATTGGCAGATCACTGTCGCCCTTCCTCCCGAACGGGATACCGATTGGCTGGACGTGCTGGTGCGATATGGGCCCGAGCAGTCCCTTCGGCTGTTTAGGAAGAACATAGAGCATTTTTGAGGAGGAGAAGGAGAGATGTTCGTTTATCTGTTGGTCGCCGTCTTTGGCTTCTGGCTGGGATGGTGGGTTCGGCCACAACCGTCGTTGCCGGACGTGATCTGGGTGCTGCGAATCGCGAAGCGGCTGGAGAGGGGGATGTCTCGGCGTTTCCCAGGAGTCAAGGCCGAAGGCCTGTCCGCTTATGTCCGATTCCTTCCCCAGGATCCCAGTCTGCGCAAGGCTTTTTTGGGTGTGGTGCGGACCAGAAACCGGTTGGTGCACACTCAGGGACTGGAAACCCTTGATCCGGAGAATCGTCGGAAACTGCGGAAACAAATCCGACTACTGCAACAGCATGGCTTATTGGAGGAACGATGAGGGGATCGGGGTATCACGACAGCATTTTTGTTTTTGGATCCAATCGGGCAGGGATCCATGGCGCAGGTGCGGCCCTTTTCGCCTTACGGTGGATGGGGGCCGAACTGGGCCGGGGTGAAGGAATGGCAGGCCAAAGCTACGCCTTGCCAACCAAGGCAACTCCAGCCGAGTCTTTGTCGTTATCGGAGGTCCAGGACCACGTGCAGACGTTTCTGGCCTTTGCCCGACGGCATCCCTCGTTGCGTTTCCTGGTGACGAAAGTCGGCTGCGGATTGGCAGGGTTTTCGGAGGCAGAAATCGCGCCCCTTTTCAAGGAAGCTCCCGACAACTGCCTTCTACCGGGAACCTGGCTGCAAAGGCTGCGACCGGACACCACACCGGCACGGGTGATCGTCGCCGGATCCCGGGGTATACAGGATCCCGCATTCGTATACCACCACCTCGATCGCATGCTGTCGCGACTGCAACACGCCCCCCTGGAGATCGTCTCGGGGCTTGCACGAGGTCCGGATCAACTGGGGAAAGCCTGGGCTGAAGCCAGAGGCCTGCCCGTGGTGGAGTACCCCGCGGAATGGAACCGATTTGGAAGAGCGGCGGGAATCTTTCGCAACAACGAGATGGCCTGGTACGGGACGCACCTCGTGGCTTTTTGGGATGGGAGCTCCCCCGGTACACGGCACATGATTGCCGCGGCTGAGGGCCTGGCCATACGCATCGTACAATCGACAAAGGAGTGAGCATGCTACCGATACTGGCACTCGACGTGGATGGCGTCATCCTGAATTTCCACGATCACTGGATCCAGCTTGCGCAAGAACGCTTGGGACGGGTGTTGCCCTGCCAAAACCGCAGCTACCACTTCGGAAAGCGGTTAGGGCTCACCCGGGAAGAATACAATCAATGCTGGGACTATTTCCGGGAAAAAGACGGGTGGTCTACGGTGCCCGAATACCCTGGAGTCGGGGAAACCCTGGACCTACTGGCCAGGCGCTTTCGACTGATTGCGGTTACCGGCATCCCTGCGGAGGTTCTGGACCATCGAAAAAATAACCTGGCCCATCTGGATCTGCCTATTCTGGAGGTGCACGCCACTGGGCACCGGGATCAAACAAAGGAAGTGATCCTGTCCCGGTTGTCTGCCGTAGCCTTCGTCGACGACAGGCTGCACCACCTGCACGAAGCGGCTTTGGCCGGAGTTCCGTCCCTCTTCTGGGTGGACCGAGGAGACGAACAGGAGCGGGAAAATACCATTGGAGCTACCCGTATTCTGAGCCTGGAAGAGATTCTGGATCGAATCTAAATTTCAGAGAGCCTTCGGGCTCTCTTTTCTGTTTCCGATCCGCAATTTCCGCCTGAAATTTTCCTGCCGTAGCTATACTGCGGCCAAGGCCTAACACGCCGTCCACCACTACCTATAACTCGAACAAGGCGGACATCATGACCGAATTCCACCCCGACGGAGGGCACCGCATGCGGCCTTCCGAATTCCTGGCCGATCAGGGAAGTTCCGATATCGCGGATCAGGCCTCGGCGACCGAAGCCCTCTTTCTGCAACAGGCGCAGGCCATGCATGCCTTGAAAGAACAGCAGGCCCGAATGGAGACCCCGGACGAGGACGAACACGGAAATCGCTACTGCCTGGATTGCGGGGAGCAGATCCCCCGGGAGCGACTGCAAGCCGTCCCCTATGCGGTGCGCTGCGTACCCTGTCTCAGCCGCCGTGAACGGCGGGCTCGAATAGCCGAACAACCCGGAGGATTCAATTCCGATGAGTAGCCTTGCCGATGCGCACCGGTGGATAGCCCGCCACAAAACGGCACTGTCCATTTTGGCGGTGATGATTTCGTTGTGGCTGGCGTTCGGTGCCGGCCAGAACGCTGGATTCGAGGAACAGCGAAGACTTTTCCCGGATCAGAGCATCTCTCTGGCCCAGTTCGACAAGGCTTTGCAACACCATGCGCTCGGACCGGGCAGCTTGTGGATTTCGCAGAGGGGCGCCATCTACTTCGACGGTACGCTAAACGGAAAAACCGGATCCTGGGAGGTCCAAAACCTGCAACACGAGATCACCCCGAAATTGATGCAGACGCTGAACGCCCGACACATCGCCGTACACGGCGGACTCAGTTTCTCCATCTCTCCAGCCATTCCGGCGCTCTCCCAGGTCGACTGGGCCAATCTGATAAGCATCTTCGGGAAAATGGGTATGGGCTTTGTGTACCTGCTCTTTTCCGGCGTGATGCTGCTATACGCCCGGCAGATGCTGGAAAGCGTCAGCACCGCCCGGTTCACCCTGCAACAGAATGGAGAGGGCAGCTCAGTGAAGTTTGCGGACGTCGCCGGCATGACCGGGCCAAAGCTCGAGGTCACCGAAGCGGTGGAATACCTGAAAAACCCGAAGGCCATCCGGGACCTGGGCGGCAGGGCCACGAAGGGGATTCTGCTGTACGGCCCGCCCGGTAACGGCAAAACCCTGCTGGCCAAGGCCGTGGCCGGAGAGGCCGGGGTACCTTTCATCGAGCAGAACGCCTCAAGCTTCATGCAGCTTTACGTCGGTGCCGGAGCCATGGCCGTCCGCAACCTGTTCAAACAGGCCCGCAAGCTAAAGAGCTGCGTCATTTTCATCGACGAAATCGACGCCATCGGCACCAAACGGTTCGGGGGGATGGGCGGCCACGACGAACGCCTGCAAACCCTCAACGCCCTGCTGGCGGAAATGGACGGATTCAAGGAGAACACCGGGATCCTCGTCATCGCCGCCACCAACGCCCTGGATCAGCTGGATGAGGCATTGATCCGTCCGGGACGCTTTGACCGTAAGGTACACGTTCCCTTGCCGGGACGGGAGGATCGTCAGGCCATCCTGGAATACTACATCAAGAAGCTACCCAAAGCCGATGTCCAGGTCGGTGTACTGGCCGAGCGCTCGGCAGGGTTCTCCGCTGCGGATCTCAGCAACTGGGTGAACGAGGCCGCCATGGAGGCCGCCCGCTCCCGGGATACTCTGGTCACCAACCTCCACTTCGTGCTCTCACGGGAACGCATTCTCGTAGGCCCCCGCAACTACGGCGTGACCCTTTCCCCAGAAGAGCGATCGATCACCGCCTGGCATGAATCCGGACACGCCATCGTGCGCCTGGCCCTGGGCGGCAAGGTAGACAAAGTGAGCATCTTGCCTAGAGGCCAGGCCCTGGGTGTGACCTACTCAGTGCAGGAGGAAGAACGGCTACTATGGACCCGCAATACCTTGGATCAGGAGCTTCGGGTCCTGATGGGGGGACGGGCGGCAGAAGCCCAGTTTGTCGGACAAGTTTCTGCCGGCGCCAGCAACGATATGGAAAAAGCCAGTCAGATGGCTCGCCAGGCCGTATTCCGGATGGGGCTGGGAAGTTTTGGGCCTTACGTTCCGGACGGGGAAGCCATGCGGGCCAAGGCCGAAGAAGAGGCGCGGGATCTGGTCCTGGAAGCCTACGCTACGGCCGAGCGTATTCTTCTCGAAAACCGGGAAGCCGTGCAGATATTGCATCAACGGTTGCTAGACTGTGACGAACTGGACCTGCAGGCTCCCTGGCCTGAGTTCCAGGTAAAACCGTTTGTCGAGGATCGCCAATGAAAGCTGCTTTGGTGCTGGTGGACTGGGACGCAGAAACCTCTTACTGTCATGTCTTCAAGGGAGACAATCCATTGGAGTCCGCCCATGCCTTGTTCAACAAGATTCGGGGGGAATTTCCAGACTGCGATTTCGCCTTCGTTTCCGATGAAGCCGCCCGACGGCGTTATGGAGAGCACGCTTTTCGCCGCTCAGCTGCCCTTTCCCATGCCGCTCTGCACGCCAAAGCTGCTGCGGCACGGTTTCCTGAACCGACCGAGACCGAAAGCGCTTCTTCATGAAAAAGCAGAATCTTGCCGTAGTCGCCGTTATTGCATTGTGCGTATCCAACACCCTGTACGCCCAATCCAGTGAAGCCTTTCTCTACGGGGAATACCCGTCTTTCTCGACCGAATTTAATTCCCTGCCATCCTACGTAAAGATGGCTTTACGGAACGAACCGGCCAATTCCGAGATCTTCCCGGTTTTTCATTTTCCACGCCCACCGGCCCTTAATATCGCCGTAAGGGCTGGATCCGATTGGCGAATGGACGATGGCTACGGGATCTGGCTGGGGGATGGCCAAAGTCCGTTGGCCACCGCGGCAGATTTCTCGGCCTACGACCGGGTACAGGACAAGTATTTTCTGTACAATCGCAATAATTTTGCCAAATTCAACAAGCAGTTCGAGCAGGCGGCAAAAACATACGCAGCCGCTTACCGGAAAACGGTTGAGCATATCGTCAAGAGGAATGAAGCATTCCAGACTTTGTTACTGACGTATCCGCAAGCAGTTACGAAGGACTACGTGCTGCACTACCTGATTCAGAGAGACTATGCCCTAAGCTCGCTTCAGCGCACCTGGAAGCTATCGGTTCTGAAAATAAAAAGAACATTGAACCAAACCATTGGTGCCGATCTGGACTACCTGCAGTTGAACTATGTCGACAGCGGTATGGATCCGTATGTCCGAAACATCAACAAACAGCTTATCAATAAAGAGCGGGACATCGTCAACAGCAGCTGGGCTCCGTTGGAGCAGGATGCCCTGGCGCCCCTCGAATCTTTCAAGCCCAAGGAATTGACGATTCCTGAAGCAGAGAAGATGCAATGGGGAATACCGCCTGTTCGTAAGGGACCCAAACCGTCGACGGGTGAAATGGTAGCCCCAGGATTAACCCCGAATTCCGAGCTGGACCAGGCTTTCCAGGCGGTTACTGGGCATACTCCGGGCAAGCCGTCCAGTTCCTTGCTCCAGTGGCTTGCGCTCCTGTTGGTCGGGTTGGGTGGCGGGCTATGGTTCTGGAGAAAGCAACGCAAGAACCGATCCAAAAAGGATTCTCCAGAAGCCACTTAACCCATCCCCTCAAAGGGGCGGCCGGAGCCGCCCTTTTGATCTTCTGTGGGCGAAATGTCCGCCTTATCGCCTCTCTATGGGTGGTAATGTCGCTCAGAGCAACGATTCGGAAGAGACCGAGAGGGGCGGGGTCGGATCGTTCGGTTCGATTCCCAATGAAGCGGGATCCACCTCAGGCAGCAGTGAAAAGAGCAAAAATAAAGCATCGTTCGAAACCTTTTCCAGTCTGGTGACCTCCCTGAGTTCTTCTGCAAGCAGAATCGCTCCCGTCTGGGTCTTTGGCTGGGTCAGGTTCTTTAACTGTTGGACAAATTCGCTTTCGGAGGGAACCGACAGTTCTCCGGTGTCCGCGTTTAGAGTCAATCGCCCCCGCAAATCGAAAACTTCCGATCCAGGCTGGTAGCGCAAGGGAATGCGCAACAGGCCATCCAGCGGAGTCCAACGCAATACGCCCGGAACGTGGTCCAGGGCTTCCACGCTGACTCGAGTAATGTTTCCAGGATTTACCCACAGCGTGCCGTCGACCAGGATGGAAGGCTGTTCTTTGTGCAGATGACCGTTGACCACCATATCGCAACCCCGGATCCCGAAAGGCTTGATGGATTGGGGAAACGGTTGACCAAACTGGATGTCCGCGTGCGTTACCCAGATAACCTGGTCTGGAGCCCTCGAAAAGAGCCCAGAGACATCCTGGGGGATCTCTTTGCCATAGGGCGTGGAGCCCAGACCCACCAGAACCCCTTCGCAATCGAACAGGCCAAACGGACCATTCTGCAGCAGGTCCAGGCAGCCCGACTCGGCGATTACGGCCAAGGCGGTATCGTCGGTAAGATCCGTCTCTTCGAGGTCGTGGTTGCCGACCAGACATAACGGCTTCTTCCTGGCTTTCCGAAAGACCCGGAGCAACCGGGTCTTCAGGGCGTTACCAGAGTCCTTTTCCCGATGAAACAGGTCTCCCAGGATAACGGGTTGCAGATTTTCGGCATTGGCAAGGGCTATGGCTTGCTCCAGTTTGTCCAACACCGTACCGGCGAAATCCGGGTCTTTTCTCCGGCCAGGAGCAACGCTCGCCAAATGCGGATCCCCGATAAACAGAAAACCCGAAACGTCCGTGAGTTCAGTGAGCATGCGGAACCCCCTTGAACGATCCTTGAACGGGTAGGATTTCCTGGCCACATACCGGACAGCTTTCCAGGCCATCCCAAAGGGCGGCCCACTCTCCCTCTGCGGCCTGGATCTGCTTATCGAGCTCGGCGATCTGCTGTTGTTTCTCCTCCAGATCGCGAAGTCCGGCAACCCAGGCTTTCCCCAGTTCTATGAGGCCTAAAGTGTCTTTCAGGACGGGTAAATCCGGGAGGGCAGGGGGGACGGCTACCTCGGCCTGCCGTTCCCATTTTTGCCAGGCTTCGATCGTTTCGGTGAGCAGAGTGGTATTCCGCCATGCCGGCTCAACCGGGCTCTCCGGTACCGGAATCTGACTCCAGAGCAGGGCATTGGTCCACTCGCGCCCCAGCGAGCGCAGGTCCTCGACGGGATACAGTGTCGGAAATTCCGGAAGGGCCTGCAGCACCCGGGATTGCTGAGTCAGGTCCAGGGCCGTCGTCTGAGCCCGTTCCCACTGTTGCAGAAATTCACCGGCGGCTTCCATTCGGGCCTTTTCCACTCGCAACTGCTGCTCGGTCTGCTGCAAATGCGCCGCCTGCCGGAGCAAATCCGGAATAGGCTGGGTCGCTCCGAGGGTCCGTAGCAGCGTATCCAATTCTTCTTCGCCTTGGCGCAAGGCCTGTACGTCGGACTGCAGTAACGCCCGATAGCGTTGCATCAACTCCGGAAGGTGTTCCGTATCCTGCCCAATGGACAGAATCGAAGCTTGCTTGGATCCCGGTTCATTCAGTAAAAACACGGGGGTCTTCTGATGCAGGAGCTGGATATCCAGCTTTTCCTTACGCGAAATGGCCAGCACCGCATCCAGCCATTCCGGAAGCCCTTTGGCCGAGGTGCTTTCGTGCAGAACCTGCCCCTGTGCGTCGTTGAGCACCCAACGCATCTTTGGGCTTGCTTTACGGTAGCGAGTCCAGGTCAATACCTGGCCGTGCTCCAGCCCCAACACCACCGCACAGGAGTCCTCACCGTGACGGATGAGGCCACTGTTGGCCTCCCCGTAAGCCACACCGCGAAGAGCCGACGCTACCGTACTCTTTCCATGGCCGTTCGGACCCAGCAAGGCATTGGCTCCAGGACCGAGATCCAGTCGACTGTGCGCATGCAGGCGGACGTTGCGCAACTCGATCCAGCGGATGCCCGGCTGGTCTGGATCCCAGACAGCGGGGGTAGAGTGGACTGCCGACGTCTTCTCGTCGACTGGGACCACCCGCAGGACATGGGTTTTATCCCCCAGAAGCTGGGCCTCGTGGTGGGTAACGAACAGGGTCTGCAACTGCATAGTATCCGCAAGCTGCTCGAATACGGAAAAGAACTGGGGGATGATTTCCGGAGCACACCAGCTATCGGCCTCGTCCAGCAGCAGGAAGGGGCGTAGACCGCTACGCGCCAGGGCAATGATGCGTAACCCCGTGGACACGACATTAGTCAACGCACCCCCGTTACCATCCCAGAGGTCTTCGATATCGGTGCCACGTTGCGCGCAGAGGGTCAGATCGGGAGCGCCCCGCCCATATTCCAGCAACAACCGGATGGATTGGTCCCCCTTCAATACATCGCGATTGAGGGAGGTGAGCAGTTCCTCGAAGATACCTACGGTTTTTTGGTGCAGGCGCTGCTGGGTCTGTTCCAGGAGTCGTTGCACTTCAGGCTGCAGGGATTGCCGTTTCCGGATGGCACCGAGCTTTTGGCGCAAGGCGTTTTCGCGCAGACTGGCCTGCTGTCGTAGCTCGGATAAGCCCTGAAGGCTCCCGATCAGGTGGGCAAGGTCAGCCATTGGCAGCCTGCATCGATTGTTTCACAGCCAGAAGTTCGGACTCCAGTCGACGGACATCCTGTTCGAACTGGGCCAGGTTGGCCTCGTTCTCGGTGGTCCATTTTCGATGGAGTTCCCGCAGATCTTCGAGGGAGTCCACTCCAAACTTCTCCTTGGCCTGGGCGGCGATTTCGTTCAGCTTGTCCACAGCCAGGTCCTTCCTGGTCTGCAACTGAACCCGTTCCTTCTCCAAGGCTTGCCGGCGTTGCTGCAAGGATTCGATTTGAACAGCGAGGGGGGTAGACATATCGAAACTCCGGTCTAGAAATACAAACGTGAGTATAGCAAAAGAAACCTCAGCGGCCAAGACGTCCGGGCCCGAAAAACGAGAAGCAGCGGAGGTAAGTCCGCTGCTCGAAATGGGTTGTTAAACTTTAACCTGGGGATTATACCAGGTTTGCTTTCCTCAACACATTGAGGACTGGCACACTGACAGTAGCGCCAGCGATGACGCATGCGAGGAAGACGATAACCATGGTACTTCTCCTTCTAAAAAATGAATGGCCTATGCCAGAATATAGCAACAGACCATTCGTTTTCCGGTAAGGAAAGGCCTCGAACCCACACCAGGGTGAACTTCTCCCCATCCGGAAGCTCTCAACCGTTGAGGCCAAGCAGAATAGTCGGGATTTGCGAAGCTGTACAAAAATTTGGTACAGTAATCTAAACCATCGTCGGTATACCTGGCTGTAAGATGGTGAAGTAGTTTAGGTAATACGGTTGCCAAGGCATGTAAGGAGGAAACGATGAAAGAATCCAAAGTACTTGCGGAGAAGGTCGCTGCGGCCGGAGTAGATGGTCGCAGCCAACGGAAACATCGGGAGGTGCACTTCACCGAACCCAGAGTGGGTTGGTCTGGAGGTCTATCCCCCGAAGAAAAGCCTTTGCGGGGCGCAACGCTCCTGCAGTGGATCATTGAGACGGCCAACGAGCGCGGCTTGCAGCTGAACCAGGTGGCTGCCAAGCTGGGCTGCACCTACGGGTATCTGCACCAGCTGCGCAAGGGCATGAAGCCGATTCCTGGTATCTCGGAGCAACTTATCGATGCGTGCGCGGAGTTCCTGGGAATCCCTCGTCTGGCCGTAATGATCGCGGCAGACATCGTAAAACCCACAGACTTCTATGCGGACGCGGAGATCGCCCTGAGCTCACTGGACGCGGCATTGCGCCTCATCCGTAGTGATCCGGAGTGGGGCCCTCGCTGCTCTCCGGCCGTGATGGATCTGGATAATCGGGGTAAACTGTTCGTGATCAACCTGTACGAGCAGGCCCGTGGAGTACAGTTGCTTCCCGGGCGAGCCAACATCGAGCGGTACATTCAGATCATGTCTGAGGAAAGCGAACGCAATCTCCCGGCCAACGATATGTGATTGGGTGTTGTTATCAAGGGTGCACTATTGTGCACCCTTGTTCTATCCGGTTATACCCCTTCGAACCGTTCGTCGATAGCTGGGCTGTAGACCTTCAGGCTCTGTATCAGCGCCGGATTGGTTCGTTTCAGTTGCGCTAGCTCCTGCCGTATTCGTCTCAGCAAGCGCGCCATCTCTGGCTCGAGATGGGTGGCGGCCTCCAGACAGTCGTGTGCTTCGACCAGCAGCAACAGTTCGGCAGAGGAGGTGGCTCCGCGTAAACAGATCTCGCGTAGAGTCGGGAGACGCTGTTGTATACGGAGCATCTCCTGCTCAAAGACGCGATCCATCTGACTGAAGAGATCCTGGGGATCACAGACCCCCCAGACACTAGGCTGCATGCAAGTTCCCTCCGGGGATCTATAGCGGTTGTTCTGTTCTCTTACGGCGACGACGGGCATGATACCCGAGTATGTGTCAAAAATCTAGCACTCTGTAGTCCTCTTGATACACTGTATATTTGTACAGCATTTTAGCAGAAGAAGAGGACCCGGTGAAGACCGGGCCCTCGAAGGTACGCCTTAATTAGGCGGCAATGGTGAAGGCGCAACCCTCGGACGAACGCTCAGCCTGTGTGGTGTTGTCGTCACAGAAGACCGGCATCTTGAGGGTCAGCCCCTCTTTGGGATGGGTGATCCACAGGGCCTGTTGCGCCCGCTCGAACGGCAGGTTCATCTTGAAGGCGTACTCGTCGTAGCCTTTGACGGAACCGTTGACGATCAACGATTCCACGAACCCCAGCTGATGGAAGTGGCCCATCATGAGGTAGTCAAAGGACTGACCCAGGATGGCGGACCGCTTCTGCTTGTTGACGACACCCTTCATGAGGGAGGGCCAGATACCGCCAATACCGCCAGCAGGCCGGAACTGATCGCCGTGGGTAAGCTTGTAGCGGGTGTTGAATATCTGGAAGTCCATATCCAACGCATCGGAAATGTGCAATTGCACGTTCCCGTCCTGCTGCAGGATCTGCGCCAGGAACAGATAGACGAGCTTGTCGAAGTTGTTATCGACAGCGCCCTTGGCAACCGGCTTACGGCTCATCCGACCGTGATTGCCGACAATGCAGGGCACCTGCACCGTCTTGAACTGACTGGCCAGTCGATGGATGCCGTCGGCCAGGCGCAGGGCCAACAACCGGGCGGCCTCGATGATCGGCACTTCGTTGGACTCCCGAAGTTCATCGTGAATGTTGCCGGAAAGCATGTCGCCTCCAAGCGCCACCACGATCCCGCTGCTGTCGGCCTTGACGTGGCTCCCCACCATCTTCATGGCATTCTCGAAGAGAGCATCGATGCGCTGATCCGCTGTACGCAAATCGTAGCTGTTGAGCCCGTTGATCTCCGCGGAGATCACGGTTTCGGCATAGTGCACATCGGAGATGAAGAGCGTCGGGACCCCAACGGTGCCCGGGGCCACTTTCAGACGCTTCTGGGCCGCTGGCATGGTTTTCCCCAACTTGACGTTGGAAAGCTTTCCGAGATGCTCCGATATAAGCCGACCCGCAGTCAGATCCTGTTCGTGAACCTTGCGAATCAGCGCCAGCCGGCGTTGTGCCACCTTTTGCTGTTTCAGGGCCTGCTCGGCCATCTCCCTGGCTCGATCCGCTTCTTCATCCTTCATCAGCATGCGGGTCCAGGAGTACACCCGAACGATCTTGCGCTGAAACGCCTTCTCTTCGACGAAGAAACCCGCCGTTTCGAGATGACGGACCTCGGCCTTATCGAACAGCGTACTGTCCTTCCGCAGGTACAGCAGATCCTCATCTGCCCTCTGGAAGATGCCTCCCGCTTGCCGCAACTTGCCCTCTCCGACAGAACCGTCTTCGATGGCTTCCAATACCTTGTTTACGATGGTGCTGATGTTCATAAGATTTCCTTGTGTCCTGTAATGCCTGTTTGGCACAAAAAGTATAGGCACCTTACTCTTGGATTCTTCCAGGCAATGTCAAATGCTGGAATCGGTCTGAAAATCCTCCGAGCCATGATTATTAAATAGGTCGGGCGGAAAATGGCGGAGACGCTGAAAAGCCTGTCTGAAGGGAAGGCGCTGCCGCGCCTCACTGCTTCAGGAAAAGGAAGGTTTTCTGCGAAAGCGTGGAGGTTGGGGTGTCTCGATGAGGGAGCCTCCGGCTCCCATCATGGGGCGCCATACCCTTTTCCGGAGGAAATCCGAACCCCCGTTTGGTCCCGTTGGCTGCGGCCCTTAGGGGTGACGTCCGGCCCGCCGCTGCCGCGGCGCCTTTCCTGAGAAGGGCGCTGCCGCGCCGGGATCGCCTTCCCTGGGACTTCGGCAGGAAAGCTCAGAGGATGGTGCCTTCGGATCAGCGCGCCCAAGGGCGCGCATCGTGGGGCGCCCTACCCGGTTCCGGAGGGAATCCGGACCCAGGATGGTTCCCGTACGCTTGCGCCCTTTGGGAGCCCGCCCGGTGCCGCCGACGCCCTTACGGCTGAAGCGCATCCCTCCCTCGCCGTCCGCAGGCACCCCCTACCGGCTGGCACCAGAAGGCAATCTCTTCGGTATCCGGCACTTGCCTTACGGCCTAAAGCTCCGCCCCGTGCCCCTCCATTCCCAGTGGACGGACCCCTCACACGGCCGGTTTCCATTTTCGCTTACGCTCGAAAAGCCCGCCATCTCCGCCCCCGCATCCGGCTCTCCCGACCCCACCGGTTCCCCCCAAAAAGGCGCTGCCGCGCCGGCACCCTACAGGCGGTTTCCTTCCGGCCCAAAGCGCTTTCTCTCCCCAAGTCTCGAGGTTGGGATGCCCAGAACAGCTCGCCTTCGGCTCGCATCATGGGGCGTCGATCCGTTTTCCGAAGGAATCCGAATCCCCGGTTGGTTCCGTTTCTCCCGGCCCTTTGGGAGGACCGCCTGCCGGCCCAAAGCTCACAGGCCCCGGCTCAGTGCGTTGAGCTTCTGGATCATCCGCTGGCGCTCTCTCTGCAGCTCCTGGACGCGCTGAATCTTTCGGTAGGTGCCCGCGTAAGTGGCCTGAAAGTGCCCGGTCCGCTTCAGCCGCCGTAGGGGGTTCTTGATGGGGTGCGCCTGCCACTGCCGGAGCCGGTTCCGCGGATGCCAGCGCCATTGCTTCCAGCGGATATGCGGACACCCGGCGCAGTGCTTCCCGCAATTGGCGAGCTCCAGAAGGACCACCCCAGAGCGTTTTGGCTGCTCCTCGCGCAGGGCCTTGCGCAGGGCTTCGAGCTCTTCCTGGATGGCCTGCAGGCGCTGCAGAAAAGCCATGCACACCTGGCCCGCCCGTTGCAGACCGTAGGAGTACTGGGATCCGGTTTCCGTGGCGGATTCGGTCCCGGTGGTCTCGGAATCGTGCAGGAAAAGCGCAAGGGGTTCGGGTTCGGCGGGTATCGTCATGGGGTGCTCCGCTCAAAAAGCGCACGCAGTCTTCCGGGCTGATCGTCTGGCCAGAAGTCTCCGGCGAAAAGGACGGTCTCGATGAAGGCGGCCAACCGGTCCTGCTGGGAACCCGAACGATCGCCCATTAGTTCCGGTAAGCGATCGATAGGGAATGGGAGAGGGTACCGTAGGAGATCCCGCATCGGCAGGCCCGCAGAAGGACGGTGGCTACTCGCGGCATGGCGCTGGAAATCACCGAAATACCGTTCCGCTGCGACCGCCCAGAACCGTGGAGCCCGATCCTTGGCCCAGTGGTGGATGAGCGCTTCCAGGCCCAGGATCCAGGTTCTGGGCAAGACCACCGTCAGCTCGCGGTACGGTTTGTCGTCCGGATGCCGGATGAGGGTCAGCGGGTATTCCGGCAGGGAAGGAACGGCTATCCAGAGGGCATCCCGCTCCTCCTTTGCGGGCTCGGATGCACTCCGGTAGGCCAAGGTCTTCGAGGACGTGGAGTACCCAGTGGTGGGAGCCTTGGGACCCCAGCGGAAGGGGAGTTCTGCCGGCGGCGTACGGAGCTTCGGACGCTTCTTCTCAGCCATGCATGCGGTTCTCGGGTAAGGCGGGCCAGCGGTATTGGTTCAGCTTCCAGCCCTTCGTCTGGAGCCAGGAGATGTCCAATCCCCACGGTACCTGGCTACGCAAATGCTGGAGGTGGAAGGCCGCCCGGGCATAGGCAAGGGTCGCTTCCCGGGACCAGCCGTTGACCGCGGCGAGGTGCTGGAGTACGGGTTCCAGCCGGCCCTTGAGCTCGGCGAACCCGAGGTGTTTGACCTCATGGCAGGCCGGACAGAGGGCCTGAACTCCGGTCAGTACCTGCCAGGCTTCGTGGCGGTTTTCTTCCGGGAATTCGAGGATCCGGTAGTCCCAACGCTCGTGGGCTTCGACGGGATGGGCGGGTCCCCGGCCACCGCAGATCTCGCAGTGGTAGTTGGCTTCCCGGTAGCACTGTTGGCGGATTCCGTCCCAGTATTCGGGAGGAAGAGCCGTGCGCAGGTTCTGGCAGTGGGCGGTGTTAGGGACCAGTTCTACGGAAAGACGCGGCTCGGATTGCAGGGGAGATTCTGGGTGATGAGTCATTTTCAGGTCTTGGGAGTGCGTCGCGGAAGGGGTGTACGAATCCGCGGAAGTGATTCAAGCAGCCTGGAATATAGGAACGGGAATGGGAGGTCTACAGCTGGTAAGCGTAAAGTCGGCCTATCGAAGAGGTTCGATACGAGCGGGGTCTTCGCTCCTGCCCCAAACGCAAGACCCGCTGCCTTTTGTTCCCCAGGGCCTGCCTATACTTTGCTGCAGGATAATTTCAACCGCAGGAGAACACTGTGCGTAAGATCAAATACCCCAGAACGCCACATCTACCCTGGAGCTTGGGGATCCAAATCGTCGTTTCCCAGCTAAAGAAGGCATGTGATTCCCAGGATATGTCGCCATATGGCTAATATAATGGCATAAATGTCGCAATGAGGCTAATGTC
>JABEBW010003288.1_pt1 | contig 73045 bp, 72 predicted proteins | sample 7245961 | NCBI WGS metagenome assembly JABEBW01 (sample SAMN14506364, study PRJNA622280) | hot springs metagenome | biome: hot spring [ENVO:00000051]|acidic hot spring [ENVO:00002120]; feature: spring [ENVO:00000027]|sediment [ENVO:00002007]; material: sediment environment [ENVO:01001048]...
GTTATCCCCCTCCTCTCGGCCTCCTGGACGTCTATGTGGTCGTATCCCGTGGAGCGGGTGCATATGAACTTGAGGTTGGGGAGCTCGCGAAGAAGCGAGACGCTGAGCTTTGAGTAGATGAATACCGACAGGAGCTCCGCGTCCCTAGCCTTTTGCGCATTTCTAGGCGAAAGGGGCTCCTCCGTGAACTCGACTTCGAGCTCAGAAGTCAAGGGCTGCAGCCCCGTCCTTGTAGCCTCATCAGCTTCCGCAACAAATAGCTTCATATGTATTTTCGTTCATACACTTAAAAGTGTTGCCCTTACAGCAGATGGACTAGCACTATTATGGGCGCAAACAGCACGGACACCGTAACCATGACCTTGATGAATGGGTTCACGGCCGGCCCCGCTGTATCCTTCGTGGCATCTCCCACCGTGTCGCCTATAACGGCAGCCTTGTGGGCTTCAGAGTTCTTTCCCCCGTAAACTCCGCTCTCCACGTACTTCTTGGCGTTGTCCCACGCGCCCCCTCCTGTGGTCATCCATATGGCAAGGGGGAATCCCGTCACTATGGCCCCAAACATGTAGCCGCTAAGCCCCAAGGGCCCCAGCACGAAGCCCACGACCACCGGCGTTCCAGCTGCGATCAAGGCCGGCAGCGCAAGCTCCCTGAGCGCAACCCTCGTGGTTATGTCGACGCAGGCCGCGTAATCAGGCTTGACCTCTCCCTCCGCTATTCCCTTTATTTTGAACTGCCTCCTTATCTCGTTCACGATGCCAAAGGCGGCAACTCCTACGCCGTCCATCAGCAACGCAGTAAAGGCGAAAGGCACCACCCCTCCTATAAACATGCCCACCAGCACCAGCGGGTTGTAAACCAGCAGTTGGGAAAGCATGCTTTTAGGCAGCTCAAGCTCAAATCCCGCGAAAAGCGACAAAGAGGCAAGGGCAGCTGACGCTATGGCGTAGGCCTTTGTAGTGGCCTTGGTCGTGTTGCCAACCGAATCCAATACATCCGTGACGTTTTCTCTTACGCTTGATGGAAGCCCGGCCATCTCGGCTATTCCCCCGGCGTTATCGGTTATCGGACCAAATGTATCTATCGAGATGACCATCCCCACGAGCGACATCATGGCCACGGCCGATATGGCTATCGCGTAAACGCCGTTGCCAATGCTCGAGGTTAAACCTCCGTTGAGTATGAAGACGGCCAGCACCGCCGTGGCCACCGCAATCACCGGAAACACCGTTGACTTCAGCCCGTTGGCCATCCCAGTTATTATGTTGAGTGCAGCCCCCGTCTGCGACCTCTCTGCAACTCTGCGCACCGGCCTGAACTCGTAAGAGGTGAAGTACTCGGCAAATGCGTACATTGCCATAAGCACCAGTGTGCCTATGAGTATGGCAAAGTAGAGACCTGCGAAATGCCCTACCAGAAAATAGTCGATAACTAGGGCCAGAAGGGCGGAAGCGGTCAGCCCCTTGTAGAAGGCGTTCATCACACGACTGCCCGATGGCACTACAAAAAAGGAACCCACCAACATCGCAATGACCGAGCCGCCAGCAACGTAAAGCGGAATTGCTTCAAAGGCAGTTCCGCCCTTCACCAGGTAGCCCAAGAGCATTGCAGTTATCAGCGTGACGGCATAAGTCTCAAACAGATCGGCACCCATCCCAACGCAGTCCCCTACGTTGTCCCCCACGTTGTCGGCGATCACCCCGGGGTTTCTTGGGTCATCCTCAGGAATTCCGGCCTCTACCTTTCCAACCAGATCAGAGCCTATGTCGGCGCCCTTCGTGTAAATGCCGCCTCCCACCCTCAGCAGCAGGCTCATAAGCGATGCCCCAAACATGTAACCAACCATGTCCAAAGGATCTTGAAAGGCCGCATAAAGCGCGCCAATCCCTAGCAGCCCTATGCCAACCACGAAGAAGCCCATGACCTTTCCTCCTTGGTAGGCCGTCGAGAAAGCGGGCTTAATGCCTCCCTTGAGCGCCATGGTAGCCGTCCGAACGTTAGCTCTCAGCGACACCTCAAGCCCCACGTACCCCGCCAGAGCCGAGCTCAACGAGCCCGCAAGAAAGCTTACGGCGTTTTGCCAGCCAACGGCGAAAAATATGAGGGCAGCCAGAAACGCCGTAGCTACGACCATTATCTTTGCCTCCTCTTTGAGAAAGGCATCAGATCCCTCTTTGATGTACGTGGCGATCTCCTTCATCTTGCCGCTCCCAGCATCGACCCGCACCAGCCTCAGAACAAAGAACACGGAGATTGCGACGCTCAAAGCTCCCATTAATAGTGGAAAGTAATATTCCAACACAATATTATATTGGCGTAAATATATATGCGTTCCTCGCTTCCTTAGTCCACTGGAGACGCCTTAAGCAGCGGAAGACAAACCGCACCATTGCCATAAGGATCCTGCTCGAAGTGCCAGGAGCAGACCCTCAACGCAAAGGGACCGCCGCCTAGATGCCGCCATTAACCCCGATCCCTAACGGCTTAATGAAAGATGATGGGAGATATTGCTAAGGTCGGTCTTGAAAGCCTGCGCAAGCGAAGCGCGGTTCACTCCTTCATGAGCTGTCTCGCGGCTATTATGAGCGGGTCCCAGACCCCTGTCACGGCCGGCATATAGCCCATCTCCACGAAGAAGAGGTCCTGGGCTGTTAGCCCCTTGGAAACGGCGAGCGCCAGCAGGTCAAGCCTTCCTAAGATCTCCTCCTCTCCCACCAGCTGCCCGCCAAGGAGCCTCCTGGTCCCCTCCTCTGCCACCAGCGTGACCCATATGTCTTTGCCGCCTGGGTAGTAGTGCGCGCGGCTCCGCGCCTTAATGGTCGTTTCATATGCCTTGAACCCCGCCTTTTCCGCCTCGCGCAAAGTCAGCCCGGTTTTCGCGATAAGCTTCTCGTAGAACTTGGTTATTACCGTCCCCATGACGCCCGGAAAACTCATGGATCCGCCGACGGAGTTAGCACCTGCAACGTACCCCATCTTGTTCGCCACGGGCGCATATGGCTGCCAATCGGGCTTTCCAGTTATGAGGTTAATTGACTCGGCGACGTCGCCAGCGGCATAAACTCCCTTTGCCGATGTCTCCATGCGATCGTTGACCGCTACGGCCTTGCTTGCGCCTAGGCGGAGCCCCTCAAACTGGACGTTCGGCTCAACACCGACGGTGATAAAGGTTCCATCAACCTCGTGCTTTTCCGAATCGGTAACCACGAGCCTGCCTTCATCCCGGATCTCCTCAAGAGATTGATTAACCGCCAGCGACACAGAAGCTCCGACCCTATCGCTGATCACCTTTCCGATTTCAGGGTCAAGCATCCTGCTCAAGGGGTAAGGGCCTCTGTGGATGAGCGTGACCTTCTTTCCAACCGAACTCAGCGCCTCCGAAAGCTCGACTCCCAGCACCCCTGCCCCTACGACCGCAACCCTTTCAAGCGACGAGAGCCTCGATATCTGCGCGACCGCCTCAGCCGGGTGATGAACGTAGAACACCCTTTCACCAACGCTTCCGGGTACGTCGGGCACCCTTGGCCTTGCGCCTGTGCTAACTATTAGGGAGTCGTACTCGATCCGCGATGTTTCTGATCCGAGCTTGTACGTGACCGTTCTTTCGCTCAAATCGACATCCACAGCGTGCGCGCCGACCTTTACGTCAATTCCCCTCTTCTCGCGAAAGTAAGCCGGCGTGTACGTCATAAAAAGCGCCGGGTCTTTGAAGAGCCCCTCAAAGTAATAGGGTATGGCACAAGGCGCGTGACTTATCATATCAGTCTGCTCAAGCACGGTAATGGCCGCTCCCTGATCAAGCCGCCTCGCCCTCGAAGCCGCGCTCATCCCAGCTGCCCCGCCTCCTAAGACCAAAACTCTTCTGGAAGGCATGAGTTATGCCGCAGATCGCTAATAAGCTATGCCACCCAACCCACTGAGGAGCTGCGCAGGGCCTTGCCGGGCTTTTCCCATCCATGCCGCGCTCGGATGGCGACAATCCGCTTCGCGCTGCGATTTGCACCTGAGAATAGCGCGTTTAACTTGGTTTTCCTTCCATTAGCAATGTATGCCGATATCGAGAAGGCCTCAACTCCTATAAGCTATTGCAAACTGCGCTCGTGATCCCTTTCTTAGATGGGCTGCTGATGGGCTTTACCCTCGCAGCTCCGCCAGGTCCAATGAACGCGCTGATAGCCCAAGAAGCAACGAGGAGCGCAAAGCAGGGCTCGCTCGTTGGAGCGGGAGCGATGACGGCTGACGGCATATTCTTCTGCCTATCATTTGGCGTACTTTACCTCGTGAAGCCCTACATGCGCTATTTTTACGCGCTTGGGGGCTCCTTTATGCTGGTGCTGGCCCTGCAAACCCTGAGGCAAAGAAAAGCCGCAGAGGCCAGCCCGAAGCGCTCGCGTTACCTCACGGGCCTCGCCATTGGCCTCTCAAACCCATATCAGATAGGCTGGTGGCTCAGCGCGGGGCTCAGCTTCATCGGCGCATTTGGCCTCAGCAGCATGGCAGGGCTTTTCGCGGCCCTGGCCTCATGGATAGTCGCGTTTCCGCTTGCGATCAGAGCAGCAGGAAAACGCGCTGGAGAGCCGGCTGCCAACGCCATAAGGGTCTTATCGGCGACCGCCCTTCTCGCCTTCGGCCTGTACTTCATCTTCGAGTTCGCTAAGACGATGCTTCGAACGGCATTGGCTGAGCGCGGGCTTCTAGCTCCCGTTCATGGCCCCTGTCATGATGCGGAGCGAGCAAGACCAAGTGCACAGGCGACGCAATGCGGTTTTGAACCAGGTGGCCCAAGCCTGAGGCGCAAAACATCAATGAAGCGTCCGCGAATAGCTGCACTTGCATGACTTTGTGATGATACGAGCACTGAATCGGCGATTATCAACGGATAGGGCAAAGAGCCCGCCAGCGAACTCTTGTTCGACAACTTTAAAGCGCAACGTCGGTTTTTGCATATGGTGTCGGTTGAGCAGTCCGTAGTGGAGGCGCTTAAATTTGGTGAGGCCTACCAGGCGGACCTAGTTAGGGCAACTGGCTTCTCAAAGAGCAGAGTATCTGAGGTCTTGACAAAGCTGGAAAGGGACGGCGTGATCGGGAGAAAACACGTTGGAAAGAACTACGTTGTGTACATGAAATCGCCCCCTCCCGAAAGGCGCCAAGGGAAGCTCACCATCGGCATAATAAGGTCTGCCGAGTACCCTTACGTTATACCCCTCAGAAAAAAGCTCTCCGAAAAGGGCATCGAGCTCGAGGTCAGGGTCTACGACAACGGGATCGACGTCATGAAGGAGCTATCCATGGGGAAGCTGGACCTGGGCATTTCTCCCATGGTCATGCAGCTTTTCTTCTACTTCTTGGAGTCCCCAATTAGGATCATAGCTCCGGCGGGAGCGGGAGGCGCAAGCATAGTTTCGGGAAAGGATCTCTCTGATCACCCGAGGGTCGCGTCCACTAAGTTGTCGACCATGGAACTGCTGGTTCGGACAACCGTAAATGGAGCGGTGATGGGAGAAGTTGGGGACATGACCTACGCCAGAAGCCCCGAATCGCTTGTTAAAATGCTTATGAGCAGAGGGGCTGAAGCCGTAAGCATATGGGAGCCCTACGTCACCATGCTGACCGAGATGGGTTTTCACAGGTTGGCCGACTACTCCGACTTCGGTGAGCATTATTGCTGTACCTTGGCCTCTCACTCAAGCCTCCCGGAAAAAACGGTCAACGCGGTGATCTCTGCCTTTAGAGATGCCTTGTCGGCTTACCGGTCGAATCCGGATTCCTACTTAATTCCGTATTCCGCCCTCATAGGCATGCCTTACAAGCTGGTGTCAAAGGCGGCATCGGCGTATACTTATCCCGATGAACTAAGCGCCTCGGTAATGCTGAGACAGATAGAGCAAGCTGGAATCCGCGTTCCCTATCCCGGAGAAATCAGAGATGCCGTATGGCGTCCTCGACGGTCTCCCGCCTCGAACACAAGCCTTTCGAAGAGCGTTCCTATTTCGTCGGGGCGCAGGGTATCCCTTGACCTTGGCCTGCCTATGGTCGCCAGATACACTCCGTACGGCTCGAGGTCGTCGTTTCCAAGCACACCGTACGATGAAAATATTATGAAGCTCTCTGCAAAGCTGAGCAAGCGCGCCACGAAGCCATCCACAACAGGGTAGGCTTTGCAGAGCTCACTCCCAGCAAGCCTCTGCAAGGAAGTTATGCCAGCGATCACCGGTCTCTGGTCAAGGTTCTCCTTTATGGCTTTCTCCACGCACGCTATCTCATCATCGAGGTCTGCAGGCGCCGCGAGGTCCCTGGAGCAGAGGCCAAGCGTTGGGCTCTGAACGGGAACGTTTACAAGCGTCGCCCCGGTAGAGCGGATCAGAGGCGAAGAGTAAACGTCTTGCGACTCACTGAGCTGCAGCACGCTTCTCCAAGAGACACAGGGCTTCTTGGGCAGATCGCTTTCCGTAACCCCTCTCTGAGCGGAGTCCACAAGCCCCAGAAGCGCGTTTGCCCCGCACTCCATGAACTTACCGTAGGATAGGCCATCTATTCCGAGAAGCAACGGTTTCATACCCAAAAATAGTTACCCGGATTTATCTTTGACTGATCGTTAGATGGTCAGCTCCCCTCTTCGAGCTTTAACCCCTCGAGGCCCGAGAAGAGCTCGTTTTTGACGTCCTTGCCCAGCCTTATCAGCGTTCCCCACGCCGCCAGAGTCCCCGTGGCCGCCGCCACGTTTATTCCCCTGGAAAGCCCAGCTCCATCCCCGGCTGCAAAGACCCCTTCAACGTTGGTCTCCATGAGCGGTGTCACGGATGCCTTCATGCTGTAATACTTTATCTCAGGGGCATAAAGAAGCGTGTACTTTGACGCAAGGCCTGGCAAAACCCCATCCATCTTGTCTATGAACTCCAGAAGATCCTGCATAACCCTGTGGGGCAGGGCCATGCTTATGTCTCCTGGCGTGGCCACCTTCATCGTAGGCTCGATCGTGTTTCTGCCTATCCTCTCCCACGTAGATCTCCTTCCGTCTTCCAGATCACCAAGCCTTTGAATTATGGGCTTTCCCCCTCCCAGCTTGGTCGCGAGCCTGGATATGCTCTTACCGTAGTCGATGGTGTCCTCCATGGGATCGGTTAGCTTTATGGAGGCAAGCAGCGCAAAGTTCGTGTTTCCGCTGCTGCGGTTTGTGTAGGTTTCCCCGTTAACCCCTATGGTGCCGTCATCGTATTTCTCAACGACCACGTATCCTCCTGGGTTAACGCAGAAAGTCCTCACCTTGTCATCATGCGATCTCGTGTACATTATCACCTTGGGATCCATGTAGAGGCTCGTCAGGGGATCCATCACGTACTTGGGAACCTCTACCCTTATTCCCACGTCAAGCGGGTTGGGCATCAGCTGAACTCCCAGCCTTTTCGCCTGATCCTTAAACCACTCGACCCCAACCCTTCCTGGCGCGATTATTACCGCGCGTGACTCCAGGTTTCCCTTATCCGTCCTGATCTCAAAGGAGCTTCCGGTCTTCCTCACGTCTTCCACAGACGTGCCAAGTACGAAGTTCACGCCACCCTTCTCCAAATACGATGTAAAGGAATCTATGACAGCCACCGAACCGTCAGTACCTATGTGGTGCTGCTTTATCGGTATCAGATGCGCTCCCACCTTGGCGGTCATGCGCTGGTACTCATTGAACTGCTCTCCTTTGGGCTCAAACACCCTCTCCTTGCTTGCGCCGAAGCGCATGAAGACCCCATCGATGTAGTCTATGAGCTTATAGCTGAGATCCCAGCTCCCAACCAGCTCCTGCAGGTCTCCGCCCACGTCGGGCCTCAAGTTGATTATTCCGCTGCTGAAGAGCCCAGCTCCTCCCACTCCATGGTTTATGTGACAAACAGGGCATATGCAGCGACCAACCTTGGACAACGGGCAGTTCCTCTGCCTTATCTTGAACCCCTTATCTATCACTGCCACGTTTAGCCCTGGGCTGTTCTCTATGAGCTCTAAGGCGGCGAAAAGGCCGCCAGGCCCTGCCCCGATCACCGCGACGTCGTACACGGCAGCTCACCTCAAGAAAAGAGGAGTTCCTCTCAAAACGTTCCCAGAAAGCCCATGAGCTCACTTTAATAAGCGTTTTGGTCAAATAAACCCCAAACGACCAAATCAAAATCCCTCTTCGGATTGGATGCGGCCTTTAAAGCCTCGAGCGGGCTTCGAACCCGCGACCCCCTGCTTACAAGGCAGGTGCTCTGACCGGGCTGAGCTATCGAGGCGTTTTATAACTGAAACCGATCTTTAAACTTTGCTAAGTCTTTGGCTGGTTCGATCGCAGGTAGTCCGCCTCCCAAGCGCCTGTGCAACAGGGAAACTCAAGGCTTGCCGATCACAACCAAAGAAGGACCCAATGCACAGCTCGTAAGCGCAGTCCATACATACCCTCAAGAAACGCTTATCCGCGCGCTTTCAAATACCCCATGATATTCTCCACGGAAAAGCTTCCAGATGCGGCAAAGGAGATCTTGAGAAAGTGGCAGCTCGTCGAGGAAGATGCCTCGAAGTTGCGCGAGGCGGAAGTCATTATGAGCTGGAGGGTCACACCTGAGATGATCGCATCAGCTCCAAAGCTCAAGGCAATACAGACGTTTTCCGCAGGAGTAGATCACCTCCCATTCTCCGCGATCCCAAGAGGGGTTAGGATCTTCTCGAACGCGGGTGCCTATTCGGTACCTGTAGCTGAACATGCGTGGGCGCTTTTGCTTCACTTGGCAAAGGGAATCAACGTAATGGACAAGCAGAAGGCGAGCAACTACCCAAGGCAACTGCGCGGAAAAACGCTCCTCGTTTTAGGAGCAGGAGGAATAGGCCAAGAAATCGCGAGAATTGGAAAGTGCTTTGGCATGAAAACCCAAGGGATCAGTCGGCATCCCAGGCAAAGCCCGGCCTTTGATGAGGTTTACGGCCTCCAGTCCTTGGATGACCTGCTTCCCCATGCCGACTTCATTGCCATAGCGCTTCCGCTCAACAAGGACTCGAGAAACCTTCTAAACGCCCAGCGCCTTTCCCTGCTCAAAGATGGCTGCGTTATGGTAAACGTCGGGCGCGGGGACGTGGTGGACCAACAGGCGATTTATGACGTACTCCAGAGAAGGCAAGACTTAAGGTACGGAACGGACGTCTGGTGGCGCGAACCAGAGGGTGAGGGGGCTCACCTTCCCTTCACGCAGCTCGAGAACTTTGCGGGCACACCGCACATAGCCGGAGGGGCGTCGAAGGACACGGCGGACTTGGCAAAGATCGCTGCGAGCCGCAACGTAGCCAAATTCATGGAAACCGGCAACGCCGATAACGAGGTCAACGTAGCAGACTACGCGTGACTGACGATTGCCACGCTCTCGCTCGGACGGCAGCTTAAAATAAGAACGTGAACAGCACATATGGTAGTCAGGCTCATCTCGTGGAACGTAAACGGCTTGAGGGCCGCCTTGAAGAAGGGGTTGGTCGATTTCATCAAAGAAGAGGGGGCGGATTGCTACTGCTTCCAGGAGATAAAGACAAAAGATGTGCCTCTGGAGCTTCAATCGCTGGGATATAATGTGTATGCAAACCCCGCTGTCAGAGAAGGTTACAGCGGGACGCTGGTGCTCTGCAAAATGGAGCCCTTGAGTGTCTTAACCGGAATGGGCATCAGAGAGTTCGATGATGAGGGAAGAGTGCAGGTCCTTGAATTTCCAGATTACTTCCTTGTAAACTCGTACTTCCCAAACTCTCAGCACGGCCTGACAAGGCTTGAATACAAGCTGAAGTTTGACGAAGAGTTCACCGCATTTGCGGAAAACCTGAGAAAGGTTAAACCCCTGATCGTATGCGGGGACTTCAACGTCGCCCACGAAGAAATAGACATCGCGAGGCCCAAGGATAACGTTAACAACGCGGGATTCACGCCGCAGGAAAGAGAGTGGATGACAAAGTTCTTGGCTCACGGATACGTGGACACCTTTAGGCACTTTGTCAAGGAGGGCGGGCATTACAGCTGGTGGTCTTACAGGTTTAACGCACGCCAGAAGAACATAGGATGGAGGATAGATTACTTCATAGTGTCAAGCGAACTGCTACCAAGGCTGAGCGCCGCTGGCATACTTGAAGACGTAGGGGGATCGGACCACGCCCCGGTTTACCTTGAGCTGAAATGAGAATATTGAAATACCACCCAAAGAATCAAAAAAATGAACATTAATCACAAAACATAAATCTTGCTGCATTGAATATCAAAATGAACGCCCCCGGAGAGACTAGGTTGAAGGTTAACGAGGCAGTAAGTCAGATAATAGATGGCAACTACATATATCAGCTGCTCATATCTACGGGCCTTGTTAACGCCAACGCCCTTGCCAGGGAGATCAAGGAGTCCGTAGAAGCAATGACCGGGAAAAAAGCGAAGATAAACACCATAGCTAAAGCCATAGCCATGAAAAAGGTAGGCAAAATCGAGACCTCATCTGTATTCCGCGGCCTGAACTTCGCCCTGGACTCGAACCTCATAGAGAAGGAGGTGGATGTCAAAGATGCCAGCTCCATATCGCTTGCCTCCGCCCTTCTGTTGTTTAGGCACGGGGATAAGCTGGTGATGCTTAAACAGAGAGATGAAAAGGACGAGAGCTCTGATCTCGTGCTGTTGAAGCTGACGTTCCCAGGAAACTCGGTAGCGTACCATCCCCTTTGGATAGTGTTTAACAGCTTGAATATAGAGGTTAAGCACGTGCTCAGGCACGACAACGACCTTTTCATATTCATGAAGCGTTCTGAAGCCATAAGGGCCCTTACTGTGATCGAGAGGCTGACGTCAAACACAAGGGCCGAAAAATAGGCGTATATCTCGCGCCTGCCTTACGTTTATGAGACAGTTAGGTGTGGCGGTAGTTGGCCTAGGGGCCATGGGATCGCAGCACGCTAGGTTCTTCAAGGACCAAGTGCAGGGCGCAAGGCTCGTGGCGGTCGTTGATCAGGTAAAAGCCGTCGCTGAATCCGTTGGAGCTGAGCTGGGGGCCGAAAGCTACACGACCATCGACCAAGCCGTAAGGGACGACAGGGTGGACGTCGTGTGCGTGGCGACACCCACTTACCTTCACGTAGCTCAGGCGCTTTACGCGCTTGAGTACGGAAAGCACGTATTGGTCGAGAAGCCAATGGCCACGACTCTGGCGGGAGCCAGGCAGCTGATAAGCAAGGCCAGGTCAAAGGGCCTCAAGCTCGGGGTGGACTTCATGGAGAGGTACTCGGACGCAGCGGCATCGGTCAAATCGCTTATTGAAAAAGGCACCCTTGGGAAGCTCTTCCTGGTAGAGGGAGAGATGAAGTGGTGGAGAGATGAGAAAAGTTACTACCTAAAGGACGAGCTTGCGAGGAGCTGGAGAGGCATGTGGGAGACCGAGGGAGGCGGAGCGCTCACAAACCAGGGAATACACACGATCGACCTCATGATTTACTTGGGAGGAGAAGTTCATGAGGTCTTCGGGCACATAGCTAACTTCTCCCATCCCGCCGTGCCAGTAGAAGATACTGGCATAGCAGCGCTCAAGTTCAGGGAAGGCCATCTGGGGACGCTGTCGGAGACCGTATCCACAAGGCCCGCGAGCGCCCAGTACCGCAAGATAAGGATCATGGGGACCGCCGGCAGGGCTGAGATAACCGATAACGATGTAACACTTTTGGCAACAGAATCTAAAAGCGAGGCCAATCCCTCCTTAACCACCGGCGAGACTTTGAGGCAAAGCCCAAACCTTTACATCAGACTTTTGCAGGATTTCATAGACTCCATAATTCAAGAAAGGGAGTTCAAGGTAAGCGGCGAAGAGGGGATAAAGGCGCTTGAAGTGATTAAGGCGATATATCTCTCGTCAAGCACCGGACAACTGGTGCGCCTGCCCTTGGCCAGCGAAGTGGTGATATGATTGGAGCTGGCTTTCAGCAGCCTCGCTTATCCGGAGCTCGACTTAGACGGGGTTGTGAGCAGGGTCAAGTCCCTTGGCTATGACGCCTTGGAGCTCAGGGTCGCCGATGATGGCAAGCACATAAAGCCAAGCTATCCGCTCAGCGCTGATGATGCTAAGGCGCTGAAATCCGTAAGGGTGGTTGACCTCGCGGCGTACGCCAGGTTTTCTTCCGACCACGCTCAAAACAACAGGGCTCTACAGCTCACTGAAACGCTTTCTAAGATCGCCAGCGATGTCGGCGCGAGGGCCGTAAGGGTTTATGTATCAGACGCCGACGAAAACGCGGCAAATGCGCTGGATGCCTCTGCGAAAATCGCAGAGCGTTATGACGTTAAAATCATGGTTGAAACTCATGATCCTGTTCTCTCCAAAATTCACAACCTTCATGCGTTCCTGCAGAAAAGCCGGAAGACATGGGTACTTTACGACCCTGCCAACATGATTTACGCGGGCGAGAGGCATGAAAAGGTGTTTCCACTCATAAAAGGCCGCATTGCCCACGTTCACCTTAAGGACTTCGTGTTTTCGGGCGAGAAAAGGGTTTTCTGCAGGCCCGGCGTGGGCGTGGTCCCGATCAAGGACATCGTTCGCGACCTAAAGGACTCTGGATATGATGGGGCCCTGTCAGTGGAGTGGGAAAGGCTTTGGAATCCGCAGATGGAGCCGGCTGACGACGTTTTGCCCGATTACCTAAAATACCTAAGGTCCCTATTGCAGGAGGTAGAGCGAAATGGAGCTTGCGGTGATAAGCGATGAGATATCCGATGATTTTGAACACTCTCTGCAGGTGATTCGCGAGCTCGGGGCCACCTCGGTTGAGGTCAGGAACCTATGGGGAAAGAACGTGGTTGAACTATCGCAGTCCCAGCTTGAAGAACTAAGGAGGCTGGTGAAGGCCTACGGGCTCAGGCTCAGCAACGTCGATTCTGCTGCCTTCAAGACTTATCTTCACGACCAGCAGTCTCTTGAAAATCACCTGAAGATCCTGGAGAAAGCGGTGGAGATAAGCCGCTACTTTGACCTTTCGTTCACCCGGATATTCACGTTTTGGTGGCAGGGCAGCCTTGACAAAGCCATGCCCAACATAGTTGAGGCGCTGCAGAGGGCCGCGGAGATCGCAGGCGCGCAGGGGATAACGCTGGCCATAGAAAACGAGTACAGCACGTACACGGGGACGGGAGAGGAGACCGCACGCGTTATAAGGCTACTGGGCTCTCCCTGGGTAAAGGTGCTGTGGGATCCTGGAAACGCGTTTTTTGCCAGAGAAGAGCCGTATCCCGAGGGATACAAACACGTGCACGACAATGTAATCCACGTCCACCTGAAGGACGCGAAGGTCGTTAATGGGGAATTCCGCTGGATGCCCATAGGAAAGGGTGACATAGACTTCAAGGGACAACTCGGAGAGCTAAAGAGCTTAAGCATCACGGCCTCGCTGGAGACCCATTACGCGCCCTCAGGCGACAAAGAGCGCGGCACTCGGGAGTCGTTCGCGGGTCTCTTAGAGACGATGTCTACCATCGAGGGCTAAATCGAGGGATAACGCGAACCACAACAGAGTCCCCGTCCTTGAGACCTAGTTGGTCCCTTACCTTAACCGGGGCAATGAACTCAACAACGTCGTTTGAGTGATGCGTGCGCTCCGGAAAAATCAGGGCACCAGGCACCTCTTCCTCCCCGCGTGAAACCAACGCCCTGGCGAACTTCAGCGCTCCCATTATTCTTCCCTCGTGCACGAAGGCAGCTATCTGGTACTTGGCTATGCTAGCCAAGTAGTCTCTGTTGGGAAAGTTGCCCGCTATCTTCAGGTTAAGCGTTCCGGGAAAGGGCTTGAACCCCAGCTTTTTTACGAACTCGGTCAAGTATCCTTCAAGAGACATATAATAGGCGCCGTCGCCAAGCCCCGACGACACAAGCGCCTCAAAGCTAACGTTCTTTACTTCTGGCGATAGGAGGTCCTCCAGCTGCAGGCGAACCGATTCCAAGAACCGCATTCCCCTTTCAGTAAGCGTGACCTCCTGTCCTCCCTTCACGAGGCTTCTTGAAATTATGCCCTCCGATTCCAAAAGCCTCAGAACCCTTGCCGTCTCCTGCTGCGAAAGGCCTGCGGCGTTGGCAAGCTTGGTCGAGCTTATGATCTCTCCCCTCTTCTCCATTTCCAGCAGAGACAGAAGCACGAAAAAGTAACGCTGGCTTGCGCGCACTCTGAAGGGGAAGAACGGAGACTTTTATGCGTTCTGGCTAGATCTCAGCTGGACTGCACCTCGCATGATCTTAACCTGCTTTATGCTAAGCCCCATGTCCCTCAAGAAGGGTTCCATCCGCCTGTCCAAAAGAAAAACCTCAGCGCTATCGCTTTCGCTCCTGACTGCCCTTCCTATGGCCTGTCTGATTATTATTGAGGCTTCTTCTTTGAGAAGGAACCACGTGGTCCTCTTGCCCATCTTTTGGGTCAAGAACTCAAGCACGTCCTTTGAGTAGGTGTCTCCGACGTTCGGATAGGGAATGCCCACTATTACAACTCTTTTCACAACGCTCTTTCCATCCCTGACGAATTCCACGCCCTCGCTCAGTTTTCCCCTGGCAACAGCCACCACAAGCCCCGCGCTTGGCACCGACCTCACCGATGATGATGAGTCCTCGACGTAGTCTGCAACCCCTCTGAACCAAGAGGCTACCTCATATGAAGGAACGAGCACAAGGGTTATGCCGTCAGGCCTCCTCAGCGATGACACGACCTTCACGTAGCTTTCTCTGTTGCTCTCTCTCAGGCTGTACTTCGTGCTCAGGTCTCTATTCCAGTAAAACGTGAGGTTGGGAGTGAAGGGGTTTATGGATATAAAGGCAAAGTCCTTCAGGCCCCAGACTTTTTCCATGTAGGACTTGGAGGGAAGAGTGCCAGACATGAGGAGCCACCTGTCCTCGTTGAGCTTTGAAAGAACTGACGAAGGATCCATGAGCTTTATGATGACGCCTTCAGGTGTGACGTAAAGCCTGTATGAAGGATCCTCCAGCTTCTCCAGCGCCCTCTTGAAAGACGCAAGCTGGTGATCCTCAACGTCCTCAAGGTGGAAGCTGTCAAGGTCAGGGGGCCGTTGATCCTCCTTTACGCCCTTTTCTATCCAGCTCTCGAGCGCATCCAGTGCGGCGTAAACGGTGTCCTGAACATCCGTGCCTGCATAGGTCGCGCGCAACCTAGCTATCTTTTGTGAGGTTATGCTCACGTCCACCATGTCCTGAACGTGCATCAGGTTGTGCGCTTCGTCGAAGACGTGCAACGAGTTTCCTTTGACCAGCCTCCTGTAGAAGAAGTAGTACGGGTACGTGTAAAGGTAAACGTCGGCCTTCTGAAGCTTTATCCAGGAGTAAGCGCACCTCTGGGCTGCTCTCTGCCGCTCAAGGAAGCCCACGATCCCCAGCTCATTCACCTGTTTTCTGCTGAACTTCTTGTCGAAAAAAGGACAAAGCGGGCAGCGCGTTACTGAAACAAGACGGTCTCCATCTCTTACTTTGGGCCTTAGGCAAAAGCGATCCTTCCCTGCAAGCCCCGCAAATGAGAGACCAACCTTCCTGCAATCCCTTTCCCAAGAGAAGTACTGCGTTAAGGTGCGAGAGTAGACTGATGTGGGCCCCAGGTGGCGAGCGACCTCAAGCGCTATGAGAGTTTTTCCGCTGCCGGTGGGGGATTGAAACGCCACGCTCTTCTCATCTATGACTGAGAGTATGCGCTCAGCCGCCTCCTTTTGATAGGGCCTCAGCTCGAAATCCATCGCTTATAGGCGTTAAGCGCTTATGTGCTTTCCCTTCCTCAATATATCCCTAGAAACCAACATCATAAACGTGATTTCGATTAGCATTTATGCGACTGCGCGATATATAATTGAAAATGGCAACAAAGCTTGAGGAAAGGCCTGGAGAAAAGGTCGCCTATGTCCTTATTAAGACCAAGGTCGGAAAGGAGAAGGATGTATTGAATCAACTTAAGAGAGCGGGTTGCGTTGGAGAGGCCAGCTTGCTCTTGGGTGGCTACTACGATATCCTGATGAAGGTGTCCTATCGCACGCAAAAAGACCTGAAGAACACGGTGGCTTACACGATACGCGGCAACGATGACGTGCTATCCACCCTAACGATGATCAGCATAGATTAAGCGAGCTCATGACGGACTCCATTTTTCTTATGCACTTCTCGTAGTCTCCATCTCCAAGCGCAAACCTCGAGCTCTCAACTAGGCCCATTCTCAACGCTATTCCCCCGAACCTGAGCGCGAGAAGGCGGCCATGGCTGTTGAGGGCTCCCCTTGATGAGTATTCCCTCGGCTTTTCCTTGAGCTCGCGGAATATGCTCAACAGCTCCTGCTCATCTCTTTTCTTCAACGACCTATCCTCCTCACAAGCAGAGGCGGCACCAGAAGCGCCGAAAACAGCATTAAAGACCCCTCAAAGCCAAGACCGGCGATTGAGTATCCTCCCAGGAGAGGTGCCAAGAAGCTGGCGAATCCTGTCGAGGAAAGCACCATCACGTTCATGACGGCGAAGTCAGCCGACTGCTCGCTAGCAACTTGAAGGGACACCGTGACCGGAAACAGCCCGTGCGAAACTCCCAAGCCGATAAGGCCAAACAGGGGCAGAGGCATGGGCAAAAGGAGTGCCAGCGTTGACGCCAAAGATATAGTTACCAGGCGCCTGAGGTCTATGAGCTGGACTGGGTGTAATACCCTCATCACGAAGGAACCAAGGAACAGAAGTATGAAAGAGCCCTGCGAGAGCCAAGCAGCATAACCGAGGTCAACCATTCTTACGCCGAAGAAAGTCGTCACGAAGTTGTAAGCCATGTACACCAAGAAGCCGTAGGCGAAAAGGCTCAAGTACTTTTGCCTGAAAATCACCAAGTGCGAGATGGAAAAGGGCTTTCTATCGCTCTCGGTCCTGCTTGTCGGAAAGCCGAACAGCGAGGCGCCGCTAAGTATGAGTAACGCTACCACGCTGCCCGCGTAAAGGACGAAGGGAAGGGCAAGAGATGCCACAAGCGTCGCAAAGCCAAGCGAGGCGTAGTAGGAGAATATCCCAGCGCTGCCTGAGTGCCCGGCCGCATCCAGGGAGGGTACTTCCACCATTGACAGGCCGAAGCCAAGCGTCAGAAAGAAGCCGAGCCACGTGATCTGGGAAAGGGCTGCAAAGGAAAAAGCCGTAAGGCCAAAGCCAAGAAGCGACGCTTTCCAAAGCGAGATGGGCCTCATCATGCTCAGCAGCGTTCCCATGCCAGAACCGAGCCATATGGCAGCCGAGAAGACCCCGATCTGGGCGGCCGTGAAGTGGTTTGACCTCAGCATTATTGGTATGGCGGTCGTGGCGGCCAAGCTCAAGAAACGCATGAGAAAAGTTGCCCTAACGTAACTCCTATCGGTGGCCATTTCTGGTCTTAACTTATCGCCTGTCGTCAAGCATTTCCAACAGGTTCTTTATCCTATCGGCCGTGCTTGGATGATCGGAAAATATCCTTAAGATGGATGGACTTTCAATAAGGGCGGGAATCGGTATCATGGGCAAGGCCACCTGCTCGCCCGTGGCTAGCACGCCAGAAAGCTTGAGCAGAGCGCTTATCATGCAACTTGGGCTCGTTAACAGGGCCGCCTCTCTGTCAGCAGCGTATTCCTCGCTTCTCGATAGCCATGGCTCCATAAAGTGGGGAAGCGGGTTGGCCAGCATGGCAATCCTAAGGGATCTGCTCATGAGCCTCTTTAGAGGGTCCCTGTGGCTAACGTGAGATATCTCATGGGCCAAAACCGCGCGTAGCTCGTCCCTGCTAAGCGTTTCGAGAAGGCCTACCGATATCACTATCTTGCTTCCAAACAGAGAGAACGGGGCAAAGGCGTTGGGCTCTCCGCTGTCAATCATGAGGACTTCAGGAGCTTTGATGCCCACCATTGACGAAAGCTTCTGAACCTCTGCTTGGACCCATTTGGGCGCCTTCAGCGTTTGTCTTCTTGCCTTCGAAGACGACGCGATCGCGTGAACAACCAGCATGACGAGCGCCGCTCCAAGCAGCCAAGCCTCGGGATCCCATCTGGTCCAGTGGATTATCGAGTAACTCACGTGTCCAAAGACAATCCTGTCAAACCTCAGACTGTGAGATAGTGCGACCCTGATGAGCAGTATTATCCTTCCTCCAAGAAGAACCGGCATAAGGGGAGAGAGGAAAAGCGGGATCGCCGAAAGCGCCATCCCCAAGAATATGGCCTTTTCCCCAATCCTCTTGTTCGAGCTATTCACCACATAGGCTAGAGGAACCGCTGCCGCCGAGAGAAAAAGGCTGAGGACAAGCAGGTGCTCATCAACCATCATGTGCCAAATTATGCGCGCAAGGTACGGGTTCTGGAAGACGAGGGGGAACTCGTGGCCCTGAAACCTGTAGTGAATTATCACTTCTTGTCCCTCTTCAGCTTTTCAAGGTACTTGGACAAGAGCTCCCTATCCCTTTCGTCCTCGGCCATGAGCTCCATAAGCCTTGATATGGTTGGCTCAGCCATCTTATCAAGAAGCCTGTCGAGAAGGTCGGAAACCACTCCGCGCTCATAATCCTCCTTTGTGACCCCCGCCGAATATATGTACCTAGGTGTGCCCTTAGATTCGGAAAGGCGCCGCTTGACCAGCCCCTTCCTGTATAGCCTGTCTAAAACAGTGGAAACCGTGGTAAGCGCAAGCGGCTTTCCCTCTGCTTCAAGCTCGTCTCTGACCTTTGAGACCGTAACCTCACCGGATCTCCATATAACGCTCAGCACGTCGTACTCGAGGGTCGCAAGCCCGCGCTGCCTCTTCATATGCATAAGGGGCGTAGCGCTTAAAAAGGCTTGCCTACTACAGATGTAGTAGGCCGTCAAAGATGGAAATAACCTGTTTGCTTGCATCGCCAGCCCACCCTCTTATAGGCCAACCGAGAACAGCCGCTTCCCTAAGAAGGGCCTATCCTCCCGAGGGAGTGAGGTACTACTTCCTTAACGGCAGGGTTCCCAAGGCTCCTGGCAACGGGGAGTACGCCGTGACCAAGGAGACCGCCCTGAAGCTGGTGGCCGACGCCTTCAGAATGCAAAGGTTTGACGGCAACGTGGACCTGAGCCACTTCGTGTTTTGGTACCTGCCCAGGGCAGCGACCTCGTTTTGGACCTATTGGTTGCCGGGCATTCTTGAAAAGAAAATTCCAAAGCTGGCTGGCCTTTTGGAGCGTTTTGCAAAGCCTTGGATACAAGAAAACGACACATCGGTGAGCCAGTTTCTCGAAGGTTACGTTGGTGATGTGCAGGGAAAATGGAACTGGCTGGTTGAGCTGTCGTCTGAGATATTGAACTCAAAGATGAACAAGGGCCTCATAACGTGGTCCAACTGGGCGGCCAAGGGGTTTGAAAAGGACGGCGTTGAAAGGGAGAAGATATACGTGGTTCCTCTACCCATGGAGGCAAGGCCTAAGTCGGCAGAGGCGTATCATAAGCCAGCTAAATCCCAAAAAACCGTGCTCTTTGTTGGACTTGACTACTGGAGGAAAGGAGGCGACACGGCCCTCAGGGTGCTCAAGAAGGTCAAAAAAGAGGTACCGAACTCTAAGCTGATATACGTTGGTCGCATCCCTGATGAAAGGGTAAAGGACTACGAGCTGGACTGGATAGAAAGGTACGATTTTCTGGAAAGGAATAAGCTCCTCAGGCTTTATTCTTTGGCCGACGTTTTCTTCATGCCAACCAGGGCAGAGGCGTACGGATTATCAATATTGGAGGCCATGGCCTCAGGTACCCCGGTGGTCAGCACTAAGGTTGCCGCAATACCGGAAATCGTGCCAAGCGGGGCCGGTTTCCTAACCAACGATGAAGATGAAATGGCGGAGAGGATAACGGATCTTCTTGCTGATGAGGAACTAAACCAAAAAGTCGGGACAAACGCCGCGAGCGCCGTTGCACAAAGACATGAACCGCGCGCAGTATCAAAGCAGGTATATTCGGTTTACGCAAATGCGCTGGGGCTGTAGCCCATCAATGCTTTTTAAGTCAACCTTTAAGCGGCCGGCGGTTGCTCGTCGCGTTCGGCGCCCCTTTTAAGCAATCCCTCGAGAACCTTCTGAAGGCCAATGGCTGAGTAATTCATGCCTATCATAGTGGTTCTGCCCTTTCTCTCAACCTTGACCTCAGTGCTGAAGAAGCCCAAACCCTTCAAAGACTGTATCCCTTCCCAAAAGGCCGTGTGGGCCCTTGGCTCTACCCCGTACTCCTCGCAAACGGCAAGGTACTCCTTTTCTGCCTCTCCAGTGGCTATTCTTTCTTTACCCGACGATATAAGTGCGCGCGCAACCGCCAAAAGCGTTATAGCGGATTGGGTAGGCAAAGAAAGCAGCTCTTCCTCATTAGGAACTCCTTCTATGTCCCCAAACACAACCCTTACATCTTCCGGTGCCACGGAGCTTCTGCCTTCGGCTTCCGCTCTCTTTCCAGCTCTCCAAAGGAGCTCAAGCGCCAACCTTGCATCTCCTCCCGAGGAAGCGCCCAAGCTCGCCGCCTGCGTTACGACCTCATCATCAACCGCTCCTCTTTGAAAGGCCTGAGGAACCCTCTGCATTAATATGTCTCTCAACTCCGCGGCGCTGTAAGGTGGAAAGACCACCTGATTGTGAAGCAGTGTGCTCTTTGTGCTTTCGTCAAGCCTTCCCATAAGGGCCGGCGACCTCGATATGAATATGAAGTTTATCCTTCCGCTTCCCCTTTCATCGCGAGTTAGCTCGTATACGGCATCCGATCCAGAGGCATCGATTAGATAATCAACCTCATCAAGCACCAGCAACAAATAGGAATTGTCGTTTTCAAGATGCTCTAGCACCATGCGGTGTATGTCCCTAGCAGAAAACCCCTTGTAAGGCTGATAAGGGTCAAGCGAAGATATTATTGCCTGCAAAACGGAATACAGGGTCCTTTCTTTCCTGCAATCAATTGATATCGACCTGAACTTTAGGCCAAACCTTCCGCTTGCCTCCTTGGTAAAGATCGAAGAGAAAAGCTTTGTAACGGCTGTCTTTCCGACACCCACGCGTCCGCTGCACAGGACCTTCTGGCTTACCTTGCCCGGAGACTCCAAAGACACCCTGAAGAAGTTTACCAGATCCCTCATCTGGGAATCCCTGTGGGGCAAATAGCTCGGCACGTAATCTGGAAATAGAACTGCCTCCTCCTTAAAGATCTTCCTAGAATACCCTATTTCGTCAAAGAGGTGCTCGTAGCCCCCATCGCTCATAATTTAAGCGCCGTAATTAGTATTTCAACTTAACCATGGGGGTATGGTGAAACTGTTGCAGCGGAAGCCTTCCCGCCACTTTCAAAAGCCAAAGCTTATTTCGCAATAAACGCTCCCCATTATGGAAAGCGTCGACAAATTCAAGGACTTATTAGATCGCGAAGGCGCCAAAGGGTTGCTTACCCACATTAAGGAGGAAAGGAAATACGACTGGATAGGAATATACGTTAGAAAGGGAAGCAAGCTCGTGCTGGTCATCGAGATCGGCGCGCCGGCCAACCACCGCATCATAAACGTTGGGGAGGGCATCTGTGGACTTGCGGCAAAAGAGAAAAAAACGGTTGTAGTTGATGACGTCAGTAAGGAGAAGAATTATCTAGCCTGCTTTCCATCGACCAAATCAGAGATCGTGGTACCCATACTAAGGGGAAGCGACGTCCTAGGAGAGATCGACGTTGACAGCGATACCCTTAACGCGTTCGGAATAACCGACCAAGAAATCCTTTCCAACGCGGCAACAGCACTATCTGAAGCATGGGATAAGCTCGACTTTCGAATTTAAGCAACGTGAGCCGCCCACCTTTTTGGTGGGCTCGCTCATCGGCAAGCGATGGCTGCGCACATAGCAGCCCGCGCGGACCTTAAGCGATCTCCGCGGGCTTGAGGCTAGGACGCGCCAGCCCATGCCTTGCGCATCAAGGTTAAGGGGCTAGCCCTTGCGGATTTCCACCCTCGACCTCCGAGTAACTTAAATTTCAAAGCGGCTTATATCATAGGATATGGCACTTTCAAACAGGCCGGCAAAAGGATTTACCCCGTCCCTACGCGAAAAGCTAAGCTCAGCCGCGGTCAAATGCCCCAGGCTGGGCTCTGATGTCATATTTGTGCTGAAAAGGGACGGATCATCTGAAGTTGAAGGATGCCCATACTACAGAGATGGAAAATGCGCCATCCCATACGCGCACAGCCTACTTAAGTTGCCGGCCATATCCGATCGCTACAGGGTGAGAGGAAATTACGTGTGCCCACTATGCGGCCACAAGCTTGAGCTTAAGATGAATGGGATCTACCAATGCCCCATAGATAAAAGCATGTACCTTCCTCCAGACATGCAGGTTCCATGCCTCTTTTACAGGGCCAGGCAGTAAGCGCGCCAGTCTGAACAACCTTGCTCTCAGATCGGCTGAACAACCCTTACCATCCCTTATTCGATTGCCATGGATTCAGCATCGATTCAGCCTCTGCGAAAGACCGTTCTAGGCCAAGCTAATCGGATAAGTCCTCTTCGCTGAGCGCCGCGCTCAGCACTTTTTCGAGCTTGCTTCTAAGCTTCTCGTTTGCAGTTATCACTTGGCCGTTCCTGTATATCAGCGCCTTCTTGGCGACGTCAACAGCACCTTCCTCATCGTCAACCCTAGCCTCCAGACCAGCTTTCTTCAGCTTGCTTGCCAGATCTTTCAGGTCTAATATGGGCGGTATTGTTCTGATCGACATTATGGTTTCCCCGTTGATCATCATCTCCTTCGCTATTACAACGTTTTCTTTGTCCATCACATCAGCCAGCCATATATCCATCGTATCGGGGTTGAACGCCATGAGACGGCCCCTGAACACGTCTATCTGCTCTCCATCCAGCCCGGCGGCCCTTTCCACGACGACTTGGGCCCCGATGCTGTTGCTCAGCATCTCAAAGAACTTCTTCTTCATCACCGAGCCCTTAAAGCTGTCAGCCATTTATACATGGGTAATAAAAGCACGGGAATTAAGCATTTCCGTTGTGAAATTGGTTTTCCGTGTTAGTGCGGTTAAGCCCCTGTCAAAGCTGCCGTTTTACAGTCAGGCCCTTGTCACGATGCGGGCGCTCAGCTTCTCCTTATAGTCGTTCCATCTATAGACAGCTGAAAGCGCCTTCACAGCCTGTTCGGGCGTCGGATACGATGGTATGCCGTTTCTCGTGAGCCATTTCATGGCATCATCGCACTCCTTTCCACCCACGAAGCTCGTAACCATGGGCTTGTTCCTGCCTGCCTCGTCATAAGCCTTCGCTATCTGCTTCGCTATGGCCACTGGATCGGTCACGGCAGTTTGACAGTAAAGCACTATCACGGTTCCGATCCTGTCGTCCTTGAAGGCAACCTTTAGGGCGTCGTAGTATTGCTTCTCGTTCGCTCCGCCCGTCAGATCCACGGGATTCCTGGGCGAGCCGAAGCTGGGCATGTACTCCATGAACTCCTTCTTCATGTCATCAGGTGGGACAATAAGCGGTATGTTGTTGAACTCGCAGGCATCCGTGGCCAGAACTCCTACTCCGCCTCCGTTTGTGACTATTATGGACTCTTTGGCCTTGAGCGGGGGCGATTGAGAAAGGGCCTTAACCCAATCAAAGGCCTCACCAAAGTCAGCTGCGCGTAGCACTCCCACCTGCTTCATCGCGGCGTCAAAAACGTTGTCGGCACCTGCCAGCGACCCCGTGTGGCTTGCCGCTGCCTGGGCTCCCCTCTTGCTCCTGCCCGATTTTATGACCACGATTGGCTTCTTCAGCACGACCTTTCTAGCCGTCTCCATGAACTTCTGGCCGTCCTTTATGCCCTCAACGTACATCAGGATGGCGTTCGTCGATGGATCAGACGCAAGCCACTCAAGGAGGTCCGCGTCGTCTATCTCCGCCTTGTTCCCGGTGCTGATTATGGCTGACATGCCTATTTGCTGAAGGATGGTCCACCCCATGAGGGCGATTCCAAGCGCGCCGCTTTGACTTATGAATGCCACCTTTCCAGGTATGACGTCCTTTGGTCCGAAAGTGGCGTTCATGCTTTTTGCGCCGTAATACACACCAAAGGTGTTAGGACCAAGAAGCCTCATGTTGTACTTCCTGCATATCCTCACCAGCTCCTCCTCCTCTTCCTTGTTGCCAACCTCTCCGAAACCCGAAGAGATAACGTCAATGGCCTTGACCCCTTTCTTGCCGCACTCTTCAAGGGACTCAGCCACGAACTGCGCCGGAATGCTTATCACTGCAAGGTCCACGGGACCTGGAACGTCGAGAATAGATGGGTATACCTTAAGCCCTTCTATCTCCTTTATCTCTTCCGCTTTTTTGTTTATTGGGTAGATCTTCCCCTTGTACCCGTACTCCTTGAGGTTGCGCACTATGACGTTTCCTATCTTGTTTTTCACCTCGGAAGCGCCTATCACGGCAACCGATTCCGGAGCGAGCAGCGCATCAATCCCTTCTACGTTTGCCATTTCAAACTATTAAGGACTTAGGTAATTAAGTGTTTACAGGAGGTTGAGTCAGATCTCGCTGTTCTTCTGCCTTCATGACATACCTCGGTTATTTAGCTCCACTTTTCCTTCTAGAGGAAGTTGCGGCGCAAAACGTCCTCAAACTCAGGCGTTTCCCGTAGGCAAAGCATCTACTACGCTCTCGTCGGGATGAGACAGGTTCAAGAGAACGACAACCTAAGAGGGGCTGAGCGGCTCACCTCTGCAGTAAACCTTTCCCTTGATCCTCCTTATGAAGTTTGGGCATGCCATGCAATCTGGGAAGGCGACCACGCGACCCATCACGGGACAGTTAACAGCCTCCCTCTGCATGCTGCTTAGCATCTTACGGCTAACGACCCCTTTCAAAGAAGACAGTGCCTCGCTGCTCGCCTTAACCCCCTCAGGGGCGGTTATCACGTCAACCAAATACTTCTCATCAGCCATGGTGAAGGATTTCACACGGGCCTAAAAGTTTGAGGTCACAACACAAAAGCCGACATACTGTAACTTACGTGAGAAAAGATAAGCGATAAACGATTTCACTTTTAAGAGCAAGACGACTTCTCTCGCATCAGCTCAAGATATGCGCTTACCGGAAAGCGCCACCCTTGCATTGCTTGCGTAGGCCGCGTAGTAGACTGCCAACGCGAAAGCGGCTACCAGCAGCTCGTCGTAGGGAAAAGGTATCACGTTTAACCCGTTGAAAGCCGCAGGTCCGAAGTAGGACAACACTATTATTCCAGCGAGATACACTATCAGCCAATAAGACCTAGTTATCTCGCGAATGGCAGCGGAGAGCGCCTTCTTGCGGCCCTTAGTGTAGAGGTAAATCGCTATCCCGCTGGCCACGAAACCCACGCCGTAGCCCGTGTATGGCCATGCGCTCCAGTAAATCAAGAACGAGGATGCCACGAAGGCCACGGGCGCTAGCACTTGGGCGTAAGGAACCGAGAAGCCGGCCTTCAGTCCCCGCGCCCTGTAGATCATCGTTGCAAGCGGTCCGCTAATACCATAGCTCATGACACCGGATATGGCAGAGACGTAGTACAGAGCCCAGTAACCGATCGAAAACACCATTACGACGCTCTGAAAGGCCGCGATCACCAGCAGGGAGACGTAAGGCGTTGCGTACTTCTCGTGAACCCTTGTGAGAAAGCCGTCCTCTGCCATCTGATAAGGTACCCTTGCTGTGGTTGTGGTAAACACGCCCGCTGTCCCAAGTGCGGATATCATTATCCCGATTGTTATTAGCAATGCCAGCGGGAGCGCTCCATTAAGCTCAGCGGCTTGGGCGAGCGTAAGGTCGCTTGGCACAGAACTCCAGGAGCCGGCCTTGGCGCCTAGGGCCGCCCAGTTTACCATGCCCGTGAAGACCAACCCAACGCATATGTAAACCGCAGTTGCTACAAGCATTGACATAAGCGTGGCCAGAGGTATTGTCCGATTCGCGTTCTTGGCTTCCCCTCCAAGATCAGATGGTTGCCTAAAGCCCATGTACGAGAAAACGGTTGCGGATACTCCCAATAGGATGCCCGATCCCGCCTGATCTCTTGGCAGGAAAAGCCCGTAGTTTGATGGATGGACCAAGAATATCCCGGCCCCCAAAAAGCTCACGAGCGCGGCGAGCTTGAGCCCTGTGGTTGCGGTTGCATACAAACCCCCGTATTTGATCCCCACCACGTTTATGAGGGTGAGGGCCCAAAGCAAGGCCAGGGCTACGGCCAAGCCGGCATACGTTAGCTCGTTAACCGAACCGAATACTGGTATGTTACCTGTTGTCGTCAGGCCGGGAATGAAGGACGTCATGTAAAGCATTATGGTGAACAGCTCGATGGGAACGGTCGTGGCGTAAGATAGAAAGGTGCCCCATCCTGAAACGAAACCCGGAAAATCACCTGAGGTCTCCCTTGCGTACACGTAGAACCCGGATGTAGTTGGCTTAAGGCTGCCAAGCTCGGCGTAAAAAAGCGCTACCACGGCCATTATGAGGCCGCCTATTATCCACGAGATTATGCCCAGAGGACCCGCGACAGAGGCCACTCCGGCGGGCGCTATGAATATTCCCGCCCCTATTATGGCGCCAATGCCCATGGCTGTAAGCTGGAGCAGTCCCAGCTCCTTCTTCAACTTCAGATCCTTCTTCGAAGCCGTCTCCATTTTGGACCGAAAGAAATCTGTATATATTGGTTTCGGTCTATTTTGACCAAATCTGAAAAGCTCATCCGACCTAATCGATGAAGCCCTCGCACTGGACCCCTGCTTGGAGAGAAGCCTAGATATGGGATACGCCAACCTCAGCGCCGTAGCAAGAAGGCTTCATGAATTAATGCCCAGCACAGGACCAAGCCTCACGGCAGTCACAAGCGCGCTGAAGAGGAGGGCAAGGCAGAAACTCGACCTCGAGGCGCTCTACAGCTGCGTGGCTAGGACCTCGCTGACCGTCAGGACGGGGCTTGCCAAGATCTCCTTGTCGCCGTCCGATAAGGATCTGGAGCTTCTTGAAGGGCTGAAGAACAGGGTCATAGGGTTTTCAAAGGGGATAGAGACCGTGACCATTTTGATCGACGAAAAGGACGCAGAAGCATTGCTCAACAGCGTAACAGGACAAGTGTTGGAGAGAAAGAGTGGACTGACGGCCATAATTCTCAGAGGACCGATAGAGATATTGAACACGGCCGGCTACATGTCTTTCTTCCTCGGCATCTTATCTGAAAAAGGCATAAGCGTCGATGATGTGGCCAGCTCCTACGTTGATGTCATGATAATGCTGCGCAGCGAGGACGCGTCTCGGGCCTTCTCGTACTTCAACTCAGCTATTGAGGGAGCCAAGCGCCTATCCTCCTCAAGCAAGGACCATTCAAGGGCATCTTGAAAAGCGAGATAAACGGCCTCCTCGATCAATTTCAAAGGGCTTAGACCTCCCGCGCGGCTATAGATAACGCCAGCCTTATCCAGAGAAGGCTGCGACGTATGGCAAGCGCCGCGGAAAACAGGACCACCCTCAGCCTAGCGGGGGGAACGTAAGACCTAGCCGCGCGGACACCGGCGTAGCTCACAACCACGGAGCCTAAGCCTGGGCTCACAGGTATCGTGGCGTTCCCGCCCGGGTTCGTGTCACACCGCTCGCTTCCCTCGCTCACAGTGGCGCCGCTAATTGGCAGATCAAGCGGATCAAGGACTGTTAAGTTGAGGTAGTCTAGGGAAAACTTGGCGTTCACTTTCATGGGGCCACTCACGCGGAAGCTCGACAAATTACTAACCATTGTAACGTTATCAAGGAAAGCGGCCACAGACCACATTCCCCCACCGAGATAAACGCTCAGCGACTTTCCGGTTGGGCGAATCTCGTATTTTTGATTTGATGAGTTAAGCACCATGGTCGACGGAGTTTTCCCGCTCACGCTCATGTTGACTTGGTAGAGCACCTTGTAATAGGCGGTTTCTTCGACTTGACCCAGCACGCGTAAAACTGGATTTGGTTCGTTTCCAGTGTACCCCAGCGCGTTACCCTTCCATCCTTCGAAGTCATAGATGATCCCTTTCGCTGTCGCGTTAGATCCTTTCAAGCTTATTACGGAGCCGTTCACGCGCAAGCCCTTACTCACGTTATCGAGAGAGAAAATCGAAACTGGGTAGAGTGGCCAGAGCTGGCTACCGTTGCAATTTGGCAATCCAAGTCCGACTTCGAAGGAAGCGTTTGCGTCAGCATCCCTGCTCCCATATGGAATGACCTGGACATGCCATGGGAAAGAGCTGACCCACCTGTATCCGGAGCCCACGGGAGCCCAAAGCCGACCATTAAACCACGTCACGTTGTCAAAGGACACAAGCGTCGCAAGCCGCGTTTCGTTTTGCGCAGGAGCCCATATGCCTGCCATTACGTATCTGCCCGCTGCGCTGAGGTGAAGGCTTCCCATGACATGACCATCGTAGTAAGCTATCCATCTGTTTCCGACTAGCTCAAGAGAATACAGGTGCGATGAACCTATTTTAGGATAGTAGGGACTGAGGTTGAGTGAGAAGCTGCCGTTTGAAAAGGCCGCTCCATAGAAGCCCACCGGAGTGCTCGGATCGAGGTACTTAATGGACCCGTTTACGTCCCAATAAGAGCTGGGAAGAACGGCGTAACCAACCAAGATCAGAACATCATCGCATTTAATCCCAACCCACGCGTAAAAAGCAGAGCCCTCTTGAGGATCGGCTTGGGCGGTGCTTATAAGGGCGGATGCGCCGTATGCGCGCAACTCATAGGATACAAAGCCCGATTGAAACGTCACCGAACTGGGAAGAACCACAAGGAGTAGCGCGATAAATGTAACTGCCCTCAAATGCGCCATAAGCCTCAGCCTCCCCATTTTAAGCTTAACAGGCAGAGAGCACAGACGCGTAAAACCCTTAATGTGCTCCTCGCCAGTGACTCATCCACCCGCTAACCGCAAGAAAGAACGCCTCAGGATCCTCAAGCATTGGCTCGTGGCCTAACCCATTCAATATTATCATCTTGGATCCCGTTATCCTTGATGAGAGCAGTCTCCCAAACTCAACCGGAATAAGGCGATCATCAGAACCCCAAACGATTAAGGTCGGCACCTTTATCTTTGAGATGTCGCTCCAGCTCATGAAGCGTTCTTTTGAAGAGAGAAAAGACCTTATCACGTTTCTCATATCCCCGTTGCGCGCCTGCATGAGCCTGCTGGCTACCTCTTGCGTTCTCCACTCTGGAGCAGAGAATATCCTTGATAGAAGCGCGCTTGCCTCATCATTGTCGTTGGGATCTAGACAAGGAATGATGGGAAGCCGCATACCGCCGGAGTCAACTAGCACCTGTGACGTCACACGGCCCTTCAAGGCAAGAAGCATGGATATCCAGCCTCCTAGCGAGTTCCCCATCACGGAAAACGTGCTATAACCAAGGGAAGACATGAGCTCGCTTAGGACTTCAGCCTCCATTGACGCGGAATATGCAACGGCTGGTGCGCTGGAAGCGCCGTGGCCAAGCAAATCAGGCGCAATCACGTGAACCCCATCCAATCTCTGCTCAACCAAATCCATGAACTTCAGCCAATTGCCCGAAGAGCCCGCAAGTCCATGTATTAAAAGCCACGTTTTTTCCTCATGCTCGCAGCACTCCGCGTACGAGATTATGTTTCCTCCAACCCTAGCGGTCCGCCTAGTTATCAACGGATTCCTTACCGAGTTGGCTGCACTCCTCGGGATTTAAGTTCCTCTTATCTGATACGATGACGCCCTTTTTGCCGCGCTCGATGCAGAGGCCTATCCGGTTTATGTAGTCGGTAAGCTTCCTCAGCGCGACCAAAAACTCCTTAACCGAAGGATCGGCCAGGGAATAAACTATCGATTTGCCCTTGTAGTGGTTCACCACCAGGTTGGCATCTCTAAGGATCTTAAGGTGATGCGAGATAAGCGATTGGTTCTTACCCAGATTTGAGACCAACGTTGAGACATCCTTTTCTCCCTCTTCTAGGAGAAAAAGTATGTTTAGCCGCGTGTCGTCAGATAGCGCGAAACAGATATCCGTACAGCTGGTTTGCTTCTTACTCATATTTATATGAATAACGTTATATTCATAAACTTTTCCATCTGCTCCACGTGTAAACGTGGGCAGGCCGCATCTAGATAATGAGAGTTTCTCTCCGATTTTCTGAAGGCGCATTAAAACGCGAAACGGGGTTCAATCAGAGAAAGGCCCAAAGCTCAAGAAAAAAGCATGGCTTACTAACGGGCATGAAGCCGCATCCGACGTAAATCGAGGCGTTAGCTAATGCCAAGCTCAGAGTAAAGCTCATTACATAGAAAGCCCTGGTGGCGCCCCTATGCCGCCAAGACCCATGGCTCCAGATAAAAAATCAAGCTGGAATTATTTCCTTCTTTATTACGGCCCTGAAGTTCTTATTGCAAGTGGGACAGTGGAATATGCCGTTCGTGAGCTTTACCCTCTTGCCTCCCATGGGCTTTCCGATCATAGTCCATGTTTTAGTCGGATGCTTTACTTCCGTTCCGTCATATGGGCATTTCGCCATTTTTTCTTCAGGATTGCAATACCCCTCATGAACATCAACTAAACGCTGAAATTATTGTGAAATCTTCCCACAAGGTTCCAACCGCATGTGGATTAGACGTCTTTTAGTCCCGTTTGTTGAGGCTAGCGCTAAAACGCATGTTCATCATGGCGCCGCATGATTGAAAGTATTTTTGAAGGCCTTCGCAATTGCAGCCAGCACAACAAATGCACAACGTAACTGGCGTCTCAACCCACGGCGCCTTGCGCGCCAACTTCACTCAAAGCGATTTTAAGAACTTCACCACTATTTCGTTGAATTTCTGGGGCTCCTTCATGTAACAGGCGTGAGGCGCTTTGTCAATTATCTCAACCGTAGCGCCTATCTTCTGAAGAAATACGGCATTGCGCACTGGCGAGATGCTGTCCTCGCTACCCCATATTCCGAGTATCCTCAGGCCAGATAACAGGTTTAGTCTTTCGGCGTTTTCAGCCAAGCCAACAGGACCGACCAATATGAGCGCTTTGATGCCTTTGCCGCGAATCGATAAAGCGTACTCCAGCACAGCCCTTGCTCCCATCGACGCTCCCAGCAAGACCGGTTCTTTTACCCAGTTCAGCGCTTTTATGAAGTCGCCTATGAATTTTGAAAGGCCCTGCCTATCGCCCTGAGATTGCCCGTAACCTGGGAAGTCCACAGATACGGCCCGAAAGCCGCTTGATGCGGCAGCAGCAACGGTCCCGACGTCAACCCAAGTCCTTGCGTTAAAGTTTGATCCATGAAACAGGAGCAACGGCTTGCTCCCCTCTCCCTCCTCAATGTAGTGAATCCTGTTTCCATCGACCACAACGAAGCTATCCATTTCAGATAAATTCGTATGTCCCTTAAATCTATTACCAAATGCCATCGTTGAGAATACTTTCGCAATAGGTGAGCCGTTACGGCTGCAGACCTGTCACAACGCCTGCCCGCCGATAACGTCTTTTTTCGGTGAAAACCAGAAAAGCTCAGTCTCGCGGTTGTTTTCATGAAGACCAGCGCCCTGATGATGGTTAAGCCGAGGTCTGACTGGGGAGAGGCTACAATGGAAGACGTGCTGAAGTGCGTGTTTCCTAGAAGGCCGGAGGAACTCTCCCTCGTCGCCGGCATGATACTCAACGAGATAGCCAGGCAAGGAGAGATGCCTGTTTCAGATTGGAAAAACTTTCTTAAAAGGCATCCAGGTATCTCGCAAGCGTCTTATTACTCGGCCATAAGGCAGCTTCTAGGAGTAGGCATCATTGGAAGGGAGAAGGGAAAATACTACCTCTCGGACAGGTTTTCGGAAACGCTAAGAAGGATGGCAACGATATGGGATTCGAGGATGGGGAAGCTCATGACCAGATCTCAGATGTTCGACGAGGTTCTAGTGGAAGCTACAAGCCCAGAACGTCCGAGTACCCACCCAAGTCCAGCAACCCGTGTCCGGAGAAGCTCACAAGCACGCTGATCGGCTCGTTCTTCTGCTTTGCGGCCCTGGCAAGCTCCACGATTATGGGTAGGGCATGGCTGGTCTCCGGGGCCGGCACTATCCCTTCCAGTCTTGCAAACTCCTTTGCCAGCGCAAATGACGTTTGCTGATCGTAATCCCTGCTTTCAACTATCCCCTCCTTCATGAGCAAGCTCAGCGTGGGGGCCACCGCGTGGTATCTGAGTCCTCCGGCGAACACCGGAGGTGGGATGAAGTCAGCTCCTATGGTGTACATCTTGAGCTGTGGAAGCACCATACCGCTATCTGCGTAGTCGTACCTGTAAACTCCCTGAGTCATCTTTGGAACCTCAAGCGAACCGGCGGCTATGTACCTTCTTCTTACGGTGCCCTTTCTGAGCTCCTCTCCGAGGAAGGGGAAGGCCAACCCGCTGTAATTGGAGCCGCCTCCCACCACTCCAATCACAGCATCCACGTCCTCGCCCATGAGCTCCAACTGCTTCTTGGCCTCCATTCCGGCTATTGTCTTGTACATTATGTCCGCGTTGGCAACGCTCCCAACGTTGTACTTTCCGTTGGTCTGCTCGGCGTACTCAACGGCCTCGCTTATGGCTATGCCAAGCGACCCTGGGTGTTGGGGATTCGACTTCAGAACACTGCGCCCGAACTCGGTCAGATCGCTTGGGCTGGGATGGACGTTTGCCCCATAGAGCCTCATCAGAGTTCTCCTGTAGGGCTTTTGCTCGTAACTGACCCGAACCATGAAAACGTCCGCCTGTAACCCCACCAAGGAGGAAGCCAACGAAACCGCCGAACCCCATTGCCCTGCGCCGGTCTCGGTAGTCACCCTTTCGGCCCCATCAAGTTTTGAGTAATAAGCTTGGGCTATTGCGCTGTTTATCTTGTGGCTTCCCGTGTGGGTATAAGCCTCCGTCTTCAAATAGATCTTTATGGGGGCTTTAAGGTACTCCTCAAACCTTCTTGCCCTGAGTATCGGCGTTGGCCTTCCTACCTGCACGTACATCTGCAGAACCTCATCGGGTATGCTGTAATACCTCTCAGACCCCATCTCGTGCTGCACGACTTGCTTCGGCAAAACCTCAGAAAAGGCCTTCATGCGATGGCCATCGGAAGATGGGTCAGCAGGAGGGGGCAGGGGCTCCCTGAGATCGGGAACTATGTTGTACCACTGACTTGGAATCTCATCCTGTGGCAAATCATACCGGATTTTTTCATACGAAGCCATATGATCACTTATAGGCAGAATTTAAGCCTTTCATGATCATTTAAGTACATCACAACGCTTAAAATCGATCCTCACATGCTCGTCATGGACGAAACCTTCAAGGTGACCCCATGGGAAGTCAAGGGAAAGGTTGACTATGACAAGCTCATAGAGCAGTTTGGAACCCAAAAAATAACTCAAGATCTCAAGAATCAGATAAAGGAACTGGCCGGCGACTTACACGTCATGCTAAGGAGAGACGTGTTTTTCTCGCACAGGGACCTCGATTTAATCCTCCAGGACTTCAGGTCGGGAAGGGGATTCTTCATGTACACCGGTAGGGGTCCTTCGCAGGCCATGCACATAGGCCACCTCATCCCCTTTCTGTTCACGAAGTGGCTGCAGGACAAGTTTGGGGTTAACGTCTACATCGAGATAACCGATGACGAGAAGTTCCTGAGAAGCCAGGAATACGACCTGGATCAGACAAGGCAGTGGTCGCTTGACAACATAGCTGACATAATCGCAGTCGGATTTAACCCAGACAAGACCTTCATCTTCCAAGACACCGAGTACATAAGAAACATGTACCCGCTCTCGCTCAAAGTCGCAAAGAAGATAACCTTCTCCATGGCAAGGGCTACCTTCGGGCTTGACCTTTCCTCGAACGTGGGCATCACGTTCTATCCGGCGCTGCAAATAGTTCCAACCATGTTCGAGAAGAAGAGGTGCCTCATACCAGCGGGAATCGACCAAGACCCGTATTGGAGGCTGCAGAGGGACATGGCCGAAGGACTAGGTTACTTCAAGGCAGCGCAGATACACAGCAAGTTTTTGCCCCCTTTGACGGGCCCCGAAGGAAAGATGAGCTCGTCGGACCCCGAGTCAGCCATATACCTCAGCGATTCGCCAAAAACAGTTGAAAGGAAGATCATGAAGTACGCTTTCTCGGGTGGACAGCCAACGATTGAGCTCCAGAGAAAGCTCGGCGGAAACCCAGACGTCGACGTGGCCTTTCAGTGGCTTTATTACTACTTTGAGGATGATGATGATAAAATCAAGGACATAGAGGAACGTTATAGAAGCGGACGCATGCTGACGGGTGAGCTGAAGCAGATACTGATAGATAGGTTGAACGAGTTTCTCGAAGCTCATAGGAGCAAGAGAGACGAGGCCCAGAAACTCATAAAGGACTTCAAGTACGATGGAAAGCTCGCGCAAGAGATGTGGAAGAAAACGCACGAGTAAACGCCTCATTTTTTAAGCCAAACATGTCCTAGCGAGCTTTCAAATGTAGAGGCCACTCAAGAAAGAGATCGCTCTACTTCGATCTTCTTGCGCTTTGGGGTGCCGGTAATCGATTCTCCAAGCTCGCGTTCCAGCTCTTCCTTGATCGCCAGCAGTATTTCCCTTTTCGCGGCCTTGACGTGAGGGTTGTCCTCATCGGACAAAGCTATAGCCGCCACGGGAATCAGCGCGAGAAACCTGAAAGGATCCTCCATTAGCCTCATAAGCGCAAGAAGACGATCGTCATCGAGCTTTTTTTTGCCCACGTCGTCACTCATTCCATGCCACGCGATTACGCTCTCCTCGCGCTTTTACACTTTTCCAGAAGCGCTCGTTTAAAGGTTATCAGCAAAGACGAGGTTCCCTCGTCAAACTTAGCGCTAACTGCCTCTTTTCCCTCCAATATCTTTGGAAGGGCGATTTCCCTATCATAAACGGTCGCTGAGGTCTTTACCGATATCGATAGCATATCCCCCTCTTGAGATAGCTGGACGTCTCCCTTTGCTATGAAAGGTATCTGTAACCTGAGGACGTAACCGCTTTCGTCCTTTGTTATATCAAAAGGCTTTCCCTTATGGAAAACGGATGAAGGATCAGAGTCCCCGTAAATCTCCCTTCCCATCTCCCTCAGAGAGTCAACGCCCACCACCTCGTTTTGGAAGTACCTGACCTTGCGAACCGGTATCGGATAGAACGAACTCTCCACGGCCTGCGTGTAGTCCTTCTGTATCTGCTTCCACCTACTGAAGTAATCTCCGACGCCTTCAGGGAAGAAGCGGTTGAGCACGACCATGTCCACGTTAAACCCAAACAAGTTCATGAAGGTGAAGTTCCTTTGCGTCTGCATCACGGCCATCTTTTCCGGATTGGTGACAAGCCTTATGGAAGATACATCCGAGTCGCGCATGATTGCGCCGGCGCGCTTTAGCTTTTCGATCATGCCTTCCGCCTGGGCGTAAACCGACTCATCTGGAATGGGAATGGGCAACATGGACTGCATGGGCTTAAGAAGCTTCGTCGCCGTGCGCTGCAGTTTGATCAGCTCAAGGCCGAACCTTCCCATGACCTCGGGCACTGCCAGAAATCTAAGGGCCTGGCCAGTAGGCGCGGAGTCAAGTATCATCACATCCCATTGATTTCCAAGCTCCTCTATCTTCAGCACGCCGAGCAGCTCCTCTATCCCGGGCATCTGGGATAGCTCAGCTGCCAAGTTTTCATCAAGCTTTGTGGCAAAAAACGCGCTCATATAATCTCTTATGCTTCCCCAGTTCCTTTCAACCTCGGACCTCGCGTCAAGCTCCATGGCATATAGGTTATCGCTCACGCGGGTTGGCTCGTTTCCCACCGCGGTGCCAAGCGCATCCGGGATTGAGTGCCCCGCGTCAGTAGATATGACAAGCGTCCTGTGTCCTTTGTCGGCGGAGAGGATCCCTGTTGCAAGCGCGCTGGAGGTTTTTCCCGTACCTCCCTTGCCCATGAACATTATTATCCTCAAGATGTTATGATGACTCGAGTAGGTTATTAGTTTATCCGATCACCGAGCTAGGGATTGCTTGAAACCCGCCAATACATAGGGCGCGAAGACGTCGTCAAGGCGTTCCATGGGCTTGTAAAGCACCACTTGACTTTCCCTCATTACGAGCTCCGCGGGCCTTGGCCTCAGATTGTAGTTCGATGACATGGAATACCCATAAGCGCCCACGTCCTCGATCGCTATGACGTCTCCTTCTCTGAGCTTGGGAAGCGCTACGTCTCTGCCAAACAGATCGGTGTTTTCGCATATGGGCCCGACGACATCGTAGAGATCCGTTTCCTCTGCAGAGGCGCCGAGCTTTCTCATAGGATGAAGCGCGCCATAGAGCATTGGCCTTATCAAGGCGTTCATACCCGCGTCAACCTTTGCAAAACGCCTCCCTCCAGCCTGCTTTACTTCATTTACCCTCGTGAGGAGGACCGAGCTCTTCTTGACGAGGTAACGTCCTGGCTCAACCCTGAGCTCTTGGACGACATCTCCAAAAGCATCGGAAAAGGACCGAGCAACCTCGCGGAAGTCGTCCACAAGAGGGAAGTCAAAGCCCCCTCCCATGTCGATGAACTCAAGCTTTAGGGACTCGCCGCGAACGACCTTCCGCAAGTATTCCACTAGCTCGAGATACGGGTCCGGGTTTCTTATGCCGGAACCGATGTGGGAGTGCAGCCCTACGAGCGTTGCTTTCTTAAGTGCCAAGTTCAATGCGTCCTTCAGCCCGTCAGGATAGATCCCGAACTTCGACCCCCTCTCCCCCGTCATGACCCGCTCGGAGTGACCTGCTTTTATGCCGGGGTTCAACCTGAGCGCCACCCTGTACTTGGAAAAAGCGCTGAGCTGCGCGAGCATTTCTGCGGAATCAACAACTACAACGTTGACTCCCGCTTCCAAGGCGTAGCGAAACTCATCTGGGCCTGCGCTAGCGGGCGCGAAGGAGATCCTTGAGGGATCTATGCCAGAGCGCATGGCAAAGCCTATCTCAAAAGGAGATGAGGCATCTATCCACGCTCCCAGCGACCCAAGGCACGCCAGTATAGCAGGATTGTAGTTCGCTTTTTCGGCGTACAAAACCCTCGTGGGAACAAACTCGTTGAAAGCCCGATACAACTCCGCGTAGCTTTTTTCCACGACCGCGAGGTCGGTAACGTATATGGGCGTCCCGTATTTAGATGCCACGTCAAGCAGCCGCTCATCGCTGATCATATACATCCATGTCCACCATGCATCCTTCACTTCAACACGCGCGCAAACTTCTCCTCGACCGATGGCGGATTGAACCCATCTTTTATCTGATTTATCTCGTCAGGCGTGAGCGTTATGTAGTTGATGCCTTCCTGCCCGGGCTTATTCGTAACCACCAGGGGCCTAAGCTGAGTGTAAACTTTTCCGTTGAGCTCTATGGCGGCAAGCTTTGAAGCTCTGAGTATGTTTGAATCGGGCTCGGGAGAAAAGACGTCCTCCTCGGTGATCTTGACATCAGCCAAATAGAGCACTTCTCCCGAGGCAAAAACCACATCTATCACTGAATTTATGGAGGGGATCCTCTTTCCCTTATCGGCGAAGTAAGTGATTAGCCCCCTTGTCTTTAGCGATGGAAGCACCTGAAGCCTTATGTACCGCTCGATGATCCTTGAAAGCTCCCCCTTATCGCCTGCAATTCCTGATAGCGACTTCCCCATGCACTGAGGATTGCCTTCGCATGCCTCGTAGGAATCATGAAGCTTTCTCAGCGCGTCCCTGATATCGGTGAAGCTCGAGCCCCTTACAACCTCGTCTACCCATTCGCGCGTGAATCCGGCGCGACCTTCCACGTAAGACATTATTATGTCCTCAAGGTCGTCAACCCTGGGATATCCAAGCTGTCTGAATAGAGAGGCGCTGTAGAACCTGTCCTTCAAGGCCTTGTCCTTTATATCCGCCCAGCGATCGGGGACAAAGGTAGTTATGAGGAAGAGGCCCCTGGGTTGAGCGTTGTAAAGGACCTTTAGCTCCCTCTCATAAGAGGTCTCTGTCTCGTCGACTATCAAAAGGAAGCGAAGCCCAACCTCGTCGCTTATTGCGGGGATAGTAGAGATGAAATCAGAAAAGGAGTTGATTTTAAGGTCCCTAGCCAACGCGCGAACCAGAAAGGGATTGTCCCTTGTAAGGTAGCGCCTGCCGTTCCTCAAGGACAAAAGGTAGCGCTTAAATGACAAGTAAAACAGCCTGTCCTTGGCCTCGTATCTCAGCTTCCTATGGATGTCATCTCCGTCTTGCTTCACCGCGTAATCATAAACCTTATACGATACGTAGTCCGCGAAATCCCTAAATCCCAGCTCCCTCGCGGCCTTGCCCATGGCAGCTGCTATGCCGCTTTCGAGGTTTGGGTAAATAGATGCGTCAACGTAGATTGGGTAGAAATCGGCAAGCTCCCTTTCAACGTTCATGCATATGTGGGTCTTTCCCGCGCCCGGAGGCCCTACTATCACGGCAGCCCCAAATTCCCCCGACCTGCGCACCCTGGCTGCCATTCCCAGAAGGTCTTCACGGGTTTTCTTCCACGCTTCTCCCCCGAGCTTGTCCGCGTAGCTTTCGCTCGCTATGGGCGTGGAGGGAAAGGGATTTGAAGATATCTTGACTTCAAGCATACCCCAAGATCACCCCCCATACGTTTCCATCTATTATGAGCCCTTCATCCCCTCCAGGAGAGAGCTTGTACTTGCGATATATCTTCTGAAAGCTGGAGTAAAAATCCGATGGCTCCATGTTCATCGCGCTTCTTATATCTCTCAGCGTTGCAATGCCCGCCACATCCTTCACCTTTCTGTAAAACTTGTCAAAGTTGGCCTCAAAGCTCTCATCAGATATGCCCAGCGCGCTCTTAATTCTCTCCTGCCCTTCAAGCAGCCTTTGAATGGCAGACGCGACGTCAGGGAACGGAATAGAATAGGACACCGATTTGCCCGAGCGCCTTTCCACTAGCTCTCCTGAAGACAAGAGGTATGAAATCGCCTCTTCTACTTCTTCTCTCTTATATCCTCTTTTTTGCATATCTCTAAGGAGCTTCGCCCTGCTAACAGAGGCCTCTGCAATGACATAGCCTTTCAGCTCCTCCGGCTTCATGAATCACTACGTGCGACAGCCTATAAATGGCTTACCATCAAAATGTTTTATAAGTAAACCCCTTTGGAAGGCCGGCTTCTTCTCGTGCTTAGGCCGGCACCACCTTGGAGATGGTACACCGATTTTCTCCAAACTCGATCTAGCAGGCTTATGACGCTCTGAAACGTTTTTATCCTGACGTGAAAACTTATTCATGAAAGTAGTCCTAGCATTTGAGGTACACCAGCCCAGAAGGATTAAAAGGGACTTTTTCTGGTCCGACCTCATGGGAACGCACCCAAAAACACCGTTGCAAGACTTTTACTTCGACAAGGAGTCCGATAGGGAGATCTTCTTGAGGGCCTCAAAAAAAGCCTACACTCCAACCAACGACATCCTCCTGGACCTCATAGATCGGCAGAAAAGCGACCCCAGGGGATTAAGGGTCGCCTTCGGCATATCTGGGCTGTTCCTGGAGCAGTGCGAGGAATACGATCCCGACCTACTAGAAAGCTTCAGGCAACTGGCGAGAACTGGCCGTGTTGAAATAATGGAGGAAACCTACTATCACTCGCTTGCATCGCTTTACGATGATATGGAGGAATTTGACGAACAAATCCAGCAACACCACAAAAAGGTGAAAGAACTACTGGGCTTCGAACCCAAGTTTTTTGAGAACACCGAGCTGATATACAACGACCAAATAGCAAATCACGTCTCATCGCTGGGGTATTCGGGCATATTCACCGAGGGAGCGGAGAGGGTGTTGGGCTGGCGTTCTCCAAACTACGTCTACGTGCCCAGGGGAAATCCCAAAATAAAGGTCCTTTTCAGGAACTACAGGCTCAGCGACGACGTGGCTTTCAGATTTTCGGCCAGGTGGTGGACTGAGTGGCCGCTTACGGCCGACAAGTACGCCGACTGGCTTTCCAGAACCTCTGGTCAGTACGTTGGGCTTTTCATGGACTATGAAACTTTCGGCGAGCACCAGTGGCCCGAAACCGGGATACACGAGTTCCTGAAATCGCTGCCATATGAAGTACTTAAGCACGAGAACCTGAGGTTCGCCACTCCATCCGAGGTTGTAAAGGAGGAAGATCCCGTTGATGAGGTTACCGTTCCCCCTAGCTCGACCACCTCGTGGGCCGACATAGAGAGAGATACCAGCTGCTGGCTTGGGAACGCCATGCAGTGGGCCTACTTCAGAAGCCTTCAGAAAATCGGGCGCGAGCTCAAGGGCTACAATGGCCCAGAGAGGGTAGTTTGGAGGTACTTCCAAGAAAGCGACATACCCTATTACATGTACACCTACGGAGGAGGGCCGGGCGAGGTCCACAACTACTTCAGCCCCTATCCCTCGCCCTACGACGCTGCCGTAACCGGGCTCTCAGCGCTGTGGGACTTTGAGCAGAAGATAAAGCAGGCGCTAAGGGTGGCAGATCATCCCTTCGTTTTCACCCTGGGCGGAAACCCCGTTGGCCAGGTAGCCTACACGATTGAGGGGATGATCAGCGTGCTGGACAAGGTACCCGAGCAATCCCTTAGAGAGCACATGAAAAACGGTGACATATCCAGGTGGATAAGAGATGAGCTGGGGTTGCCGGAGGCCGCTGCCAAACTGGAAAGCCTAGACGCTAAATCGCTGTATCCAAGAGAAGAACTGAGAACGGCACTGAAGGCCATCTTAAAGCCTTAGCCCGATTTGTCCTTCTCCTTCAGCGGGCAGCTCTCAGGGCTGATGCAGTATTGCCTCTTCGCGTCCGGTATGAACTGATTGTAAAGCCTGCAAAAACCTGCATCGTAGTATTGGCACCGGGAGGGAGGATCGTCGGAAGGATCTGCGTCAACGTAGGCCATCAAGCCCTTCACCTTCCCTTCATCGCTAGCCTTGCGCGACAGACGCCGTCTTGACTCGGCTTTCCTGTATATCTCACACTTTTCGTAGTCTCCCTTACACCTGTAAGGCATGACTACCGCCTTTGCCATTGAAGCGCTCTTCACGGCGGTGCACATTCCATTCTTGTAATAGGGGCACGCCACTTGGTTGGGCCTCAAGCTGCGCCAGGGCTAGCCCTGGCAGGCTGCTTTATCCTGCTTCCTTCTCCTCCTACCTTAAACAGGGGCTCGTACTTTTCTCCCCTGAGCGCGTACACCTGTCCATCCACGAGCTTCGCCCAGCTCCACTCCTCTAACGCCAGCCCCCTTATCAACGTCTGAGTTATCCAAGGTTGCGCCCGCGCGTTGACCAGGTATATGGATCCTCCAGCCAAAAGCTGTTCGTACATCTGCCTCCTTTTCTGATCCCTTTGAGGGCTTCTTATTACAAAGGGGTTAAAGTAAGGATCTCCAGATGATGAAAGAACTCCAGCCTCGAGTAGATCTACCGCATCCTTTGCAGATAGAGGCCTGATAAGCCACTGGTCATTCATATCTCTCTTGAGGATTATAAACGTGTTGAGCCTGCACTTCTTAGTGAACTTGTCCTTTCCCATGAACTCCTTTGGATCTGCGAGAAAGCCGTCCATGACAACCACCGTCTTTACCAAGCTGCTTTCTCCGTCCCGTTTCTTAGAGCGCGATAAAATCCTACGCAAGGTCAAAGACAGGGAAGGCATGCCCTTGAAGTAGTGCTTCTTTTCCGGAGAGAAAGCGACCTTGCTTTTAACATCAGCAAAAAGCCAACCATCGGAGTGAAACTTAGTGGTGCCATCTTCCGTCCAACCCGCAAGCCCATAAACATGCGTGCTTTTGCCGAGGCCCTTGGATGCCATTATGCACACGCCCCTTCCCAGCACCTCAGCACATGACCCATTCACGGATACGTACTTTCCAGACCTTTCGCTGAGCTCGCTTGTAATCAGCCTAACCCCGACACTCTTGAGCTCATCGTAGCTGGCGGGGTTTATCACCACGTATTTCATGAGGTCTGGGCTGAAATACCCGGTGCCGTCAGATGGCAATCCCTCTGGGCAGCTCTCCCTTGGAACGCGCAAGCAGTAAATTTGCCCATCGGGCTTTCCCTTCGACCCCTCCCAGTTTGCAGACCATATGGACGTCATGCCTTCATCGTCGCTCAAAAGCTCAATTCTCCACTTGAAAACTCTGGCCAGCCTCTTGCTAACTGGGGCCTTCGTGATGGGGTTTATTCCCTTGTCAAATGAATCGGTTATCCACCCGAACTCCTTTCTGAAAGCCTCTGCGTCCATTACCTGGAACTTTAAAGGGGAGGGAGTCGTGGCCTCCCAATCGTATGTGAACGTGGCCAAACTACACTAGCCACCTTTCGGCATTTATATTTATCTCTACGATCATAAAATAAGTTGCTGAAGCCGACGAATTCGGCAGTTTTATAAAATCCCTGCTGGATTATAGGAGATGTTCAAGAAAGTCCTCATTCCCATCGACGGGTCTGAGTACTCACTTAAAGCCCTTGAAATAGCATCGAAGATCACCGACCCTCGCACGGGAGTCGCAGTTGTGGTGACCGTGATTGAACCAGGCGTGATGCAGTTACCTCAGACTTACTTAGAAAGGCTGAGCATGTACGACTCATCTTTGCCCACGGGAATAATTCCCAAGGGATCGCACGACGAAGCGGTTGAAAGGGCAGAGCTTATAGTGACAAAGGCGCATGAGATACTTACCTCAGCGGGCATCAAGACTGAAATGAAGATACTCAGGGGAAAGCCCGTGAAATCCATAATAGACTCTGCCAAGGAGGAGGGAGCAGACCTCATAATCATAGGAAGCCACGGCCTTGGAGGTCTGAGCAAGCTCCTTCTTGGCAGCGTATCGTCCAAGGTGGTTGAAGAGGCGCCGTGCTCTGTTTTAGTGGTCAGGTGACGACTGCTCAGAGCCCTGCGGATCGTTTTAGCCAGGCTTTATTAATCCATGTGATGCGTCTTGTACGCGATTTTTCGCCGTTTTCAAGGGCTTTCCGGAAAGCCCTGAGCATTTTGAAGCACCTGCTGTATTCGCAACCGAGTTTCTTCAGGCTAGTTTAAGGTGGCTCCGATTTTTGCGGGGTTAGTGGCTTTCCAATGTTTCCCAAAGAAGTTAAATGCCAGTACGTGGGTCACCTCATGAGGGTGCTCTTGGTTGCTGCCCGGTTTGGGGGTGTGAGCGGCACTGGACAGCACGTAGCAGGCCTCTACAAGTACCTTACAAGAAGCGGTTTCAATGTCGACGTTGCTACCGCTGATAACTCGCCCCACCTGAACGTGCCCGGCCTAAAGACGCCATCGTTTGCGTTTCTTTCGGCGTTGACGCGCGCTGGAAAACGCTATGATGTGATTCACGCGCACAACGTGCCGCAGGCTCTGATTTTCAAGACAACCCGCGGCAAAAAGGTGCTAACGCTGCACGGGTTTTTCGCCGAGCAAGAAGCCATGCTCAGAGGGCCGTTTGTCGGCGCCGCCGCAGCCGCTCTCGAAAAAAAAGCCTTATCGTGGGCGGACTCTGTAACCGCCGTCTCGACGGTGGTGGCGAGCCGCGCAAAGCGCTACAGGCCAGATATCCAATACATTCCGAACGCCGTGGACACCGAGCAGCTCCCCAACCCGCTTGGCCCCGATCAACGCACGGGCGTAACCTATGCGGGAAGACTGTCGCGCGAAAAAGGGGTAGATATGATCCCCGAGCTTGCCAAGAGGATCCCCAATGTGCAGTTTTCGATCATAGGCGATGGCCCTTTATTCTCCAAGCTGGCCAGCGAGAGTCCCCCTAACCTGAGACTTTACGGAGCGCTCGACCACTATGCCACATTGAGCTTGATGAACAAGTCGAAGGTCTTTCTGCTCCCATCTAGAAGCGAGGGATTAAGCACGTCGCTTATCGAAGCCATGATGCTCGGGCTTACATGTGTGGCGACCAACGTAGGGGGGAACGTGGAGCTTCTCTCCGACGGAAGAGGCCACCTTGCAGACTGCAGCGTTGGCTCGCTTGAAACTGCGCTAAGAGAGGCGCTGCTAGAGGAACGCGATACTTCACCCTCCATGAGGTATGCCCGCGAAAACTACAGCTGGAAGGCGGTCGTTAAGCGGTACGCTGGCCTTTATGAGGCGCTGCTCGCCAAAGAGTGACACAAATAAGGGAAAGTCCAAGGCCAATTCGGCACGCTTATAGGCTTCTCGGCCCCTTTCATAGTTCCCTTTGATGAGAGCGCGGTGATGCAAGTGAAGGTGGTAATGATAGGGGGGTCGGGCTTCATAGGAAAGCACACGGCAAAGTTCATGAGCGGCAACGACCTTTGCGTTTACGATCTTGTTCCGCCTGAATTCGAATCCGAGTACGTCCAAGGTAACGTGCTTGACGAAAAGCGTCTGGAAAAGTGCGTAGATGGCTCTGATGCCGTGATCTTCTTGGCATCGCTCATAAGCGTCCCGCGCTCGTTCGACACAGTAGCCGAGTACATGAACGTGAACGCCTGTGGTGCGGCTTCCCTCGTGGAGGCCATAAAAAACGCCAGCAAGAGGCCAAAGAGGGTGATCTTGTCCTCATCTGCGGCCGTTTACGGGGAGGGAGCGTATGTATGTGACGTGCACGGAAAGGTGTACCCACTTCCTAGATCGCAGGATCAGCTGAACAAAGGATCATGGGAACCGCGCTGCCCTTACTGCGGCAGGGAGGTAAAGCCGCTGCCCCAAGCCGAGAACGATGAGCTAAAACCGCATTCGCCTTACGCGCTCACAAAACAAGTTCAGGAGTGGCTCATAACTGCCATGGCTCCGCGCCTAGGATACAGCGCCGTCGTGCTAAGGTACTTCAACGTTTATGGTCCTGGACAAAGGCCTGATTCGCCGTACTCGGGCGTGATCACGAGGTTCATAAGCCAAGCCATACAGGGAAGGCGTCTGCAGGTCTTTGAGGACGGCCTGCAGACAAGGGACTACATCTATGCGGACGACGTGGGAGCGGCAAACGCCCGCGCCCTTGAGCTGGAGGAAAGCGCCACGATTAACGTTGGAACCGGGATCAGAACCACGGTGCTCCAGCTCGCGAAGCTGATAGCTGGCAGGCACGGCGTCGATGTAGCGGTAGGCGGGTACAGGCAAGGAGATATAAGACACTCTGTGGCCAGCGTTGAAGTTATGAGGACAAGGCTCGGGTGGCAACCTCGCACGGCCCTGGAAGACGGAATCGTTGCCACCGAAAGCTGGATGAACGAAAGCGCTCACCTAAAGAGCGAAAGCACCCCATAGTAAACCGAACGAACAAGGTGATAAAGGCCTTCGAACCAGCCCGCGTTATTCCCGAAGCCATATACCAGAAGAGCTATGGACGATCCCAAGAGGGCACCAGCCACAACATCACTTGGATAATGAAGGCCCACATAAACCCTCGAGTAACCGACAAGAACCGCTTCAGCTAGAAGAGGGATCGAATACCTGCGCTTGAAAAACAGCAAACCTATCGTTGCCCCCCCGAACACGATCAAAGCGTGCCCAGACGGGAAAGAGGAGTCAGAGGGCCTTGGCATAAGGACCTTGGCGGTTGGAATGTCAAGGAAGGGCCTTGGCCTGAAGTAAACCGCTTTAAGCGTTAGGCCCACCGCTATTATTATCAGGAACGCGATGGCCATCATAAGCGCTCCACGCTTGTACCTCTCCCCTCCCAGCACCCATGCCAAGATTACCACTGGGATCCAGAAGTAGGACCTGCCATAGCGCGAAATGCAGATGAACAACGCATTCAGCGCGGGGACGCTCCAACGCTCGTTTAAGATGATGAAAGCCCTCACGTCGAGGGGCTGGAGCACGCCGCTTGCCACCAGCGCGAAAATCGCCATAAATGCAACCAGAAAAAAGTACCCCCAGGCTCTAGCAGACCTGCGCTCCAACTCAACCACTGCTTACTGCTTCGCTTTACGAGCTGGGCCCTTCCAAAACAAAAGAACGCCCAACGCAACGATTAAAATCAAGAAGACCAGCGAGGGAACAAGCGGCAAGCTTCCCGTCCTCCACACGTACCTGAGTAATATGATAAGCAGCACCAGCACCGCTGCAAGCCCGACCTCGGCCCACTGAGAGTAGCTTAGGCTTGAAGGTTTGCTCAATCTACGCTATTACTGACCGTGTTTTTAAGTTTGCTTCTCGGAAAAAGCCCTCAACCAAACAAACGGATTATCGCTATCGATACGCGCGCTTTTCGTGATTTCGAGTTAACTGTAAAGGTTTATTATTACAGCCCTATTGTTGACTAAGCATCTCAGCTTCTTGTCGCTAACGATGAACGGGAACCAAAACCTCATCCTATAGGCCTCGTCGATTGTGACGTCAAGCATGTTTCCCTCCAACTTGTAGACCTCAACATCGTGCGGCTGATTTGACATGAGCAACCTAAGGGTCAGCCTTCCATCCCCGTTCACGTCCCTCTCCACTAGTTGCACTGGGTCCATGTTCGAGAGTTTAAGGTGCACAAAGTTAAAAGCCTAGCCCAAGGATAGAATTATGTACGTCAGAAGACCTTCTGCTTCCGGCTTTTATCCAATGAGTGGGCCGGAGCTTAGGCGTGCCATTAACGCAGCGGCTACATCGAGGTTCGGCCCAGGTTTTCCCCTAACGCCCGTGAAGGGCAAAGACGAGATAAAGATATTGGGATTTGTTGTGCCTCACGCAGGTTACTCCTACTCAGGCCCCATAGCGGCGCATGCCTACGCCGAGCTCTCATCTCAAGGAGCACCCGATTCCGTGATAATACTGGGCCCCAACCACATGGGCTACCCCGGGACGTACATAATGAAGGAGGGAAAGTGGGAAACCCCATTTGGGATAATAGACGTGGACGCTGCGCTCAGCAACTCCATAATAGATAGAATGTCAGCACATGTAGACACAAATCCTTTAGCTCAAGATGGAGAGCACTCCATAGAGGTTCAAATACCTTTTTTGCAAAGCGTCCTCGGCGACAAGTTCAAACTTGTTCCCATATCCATGGGGACGTACACGCCTCAAGTGGTAAGGGAGCTCGGAGAGGCCATAGCCGGAAGCGTGAAGACAAGCGGTAAGGACGTAATAATCTTCGCGACCACCGATTTCACGCACTATGGCCTTAACTACGGATATACTCCCGTGGGCCTAGATGCGAAGACTGCTAAGAAGTGGGTGTACGAGGTCGATAACCACCTGATCGATCTCATCGTTTCAATGAAAGCGGAGGAGCTAATCGAAACCGTCGCCAGCCACGGGTACACTATGTGCGGTTCGGGCCCGGTGGCAGCCCTGCTGATAGCGCTTAGAAGGCTGGGAGTCAAGGAGGGAAGGCTTCTGAAGTATGCCACTAGCTATGACATAGCTGGTGGCGAGGAAAAGGTCGATGCCATGGTCGGATACGCGGCGATAGATTTCCCAAAATCGTGAGAACGACCTAACTTGCCGAGCTCGCCCTCCAGGAACAGGGCCAAGGGATACAGGGCAGAGAGAGAACTGGTCTACTACCTGAGGCAAAGAGGATGGAGAGCGTGGCGCATACCGACATCCGCAAGCTCCTCTGAAACGCTTCCTGACGTGGTTGCCGTGAAAGACGCTGATCTGGCGGCCTTCGAGGTCAAGTACAGGACAAGGGTAGATGGGAAAGCAGTTGCCCGTGTTAGCAAAGAGCAAATAGACAAGCTCTCGCGTTTTTTGGATGCGTTCACGCTATACAACAGGCACGCGATCGTCGCCCTCAGGGTCAGGGGAAAATGGGTCTTCAAGCCCGTCTCGGGCGATGGAATAAAGGTTTCTGATGATGACAAAGACGGCTGGTCGCCTTAACGCATCGCATGTACCCGGGCTGAGCCTCGGGTTCCACTGGCCCGAATTCCTCCACGAGCTTCGTGATGACGAGAAGGCCTGCGTTGCGCACAAGGGTGTAGCTCTCAAAAAAGCACTGAAGGAAGCAGTCCGGCCCGGCATAAAGTATCTTTTCTAGCTGAACGTTAGTTGGAACTTCAGAGCCCTGAGGGAGAAAAGCGAAGTCAACGTTCATTGATAACAGCATGTACTTGATCTGGTTGAGGGCCCTCTCCCTTTCCTGAGAGCTCATAACGCGCATCTTATCCTGATGAGAGCGATGAAGCGCAACGTTCATGGCTATCACGTAGAAGCTGCTCTCTGCCCTCGGTCTCACCACGTTGATGAAAGGCCCGCTGGCACCGTGGTAGGTGGTGACGTTGTAGTGCTCTGTAGCACCCTGCGTACGTACCACCGTAATGCCGAGCTCCCTCAAGAAGTCGCTTACTTTGTTATCCAGCTGTTCCATGATGCAGAGTCTCGGTCGCATAAACGCGTTTCCCCTATGCGCACTCAAAAAATCATTAAGAACGATCATGAGCCCTTCCTCCTCCTTTGTTGCTGAAACCCGGTATTTTATCCGGCTCTCTCAGAAACCTCTCCATCCTACGTCGTTTACAGGTAATGGATGACGCTTCCAGCTTCTTGCCCGATGATCCCACGAGGTTTATTAGCTGGGAGCCCTCTCAGATCATGGAGCTCGATCCTAGGAGGGAAGCACGCAACGAAACCGTCGACATGCTGACTTACAGGATTCTGGCATCGCATGAGAAAGACCCAGAGCTATCACAACTCATGCAAAGGCTCGCCGACGTCGAATCAAAGCATGTGGCGTTCTGGGCTAGCTTTGCAAGAGAAATGGGGCTTGAGGTCAAGCCCAGCAGGCTCAGGACGAAGCTACTCGCGAAGGGATATTCGGCTTTCAGGCGGCTGTTCGGCCTCTCGCTGACCGTTAAGCTCTTGGAACTGCACGAAGAAACTGCCATAAGGGAGTACTCAAGGCTTCTTGAGGAAAACCCAGGACTAACCCCGGAGCAGAAGATGAGCCTTGAAAAGATAATAGGCGACGAAAAGGACCACGAACTCGAGCTCATAAATGAGGAGCTTCGGGTAAACCCAGAGGGAGTTAGAGATGCGGTATACGGCATGAGCGATGCCCTTGTGGAAGTCTTGGCCGCCGTCTCCGGGCTTGCTGGAGTTCTGATAAGGCCTCTTCTAATAGCAATAGGAGGCCTTATAGTTGGCGCATCTGGAACGCTTTCCATGGGGGCAGGAGCCTACGTATCAACTCAATCCGAGAAAGAACTATCTGCTAACTCTGACTCCGTCAGCTCTAACGAGGGAAAACGCGCCCACGCGTCAGCCGTGAAGAGCGCCTTGATCACTTCTGCTTCCTACTTCGTTGGGGTTTTTCCTCCCGTCCTTCCCTACATCTTCAGCGCGTCTGGCCTTTTGGGGCTTCTGCTTTCATACACTGCATCTGCAATATCTCTCTTCTTGGTAGGATCTCTAGTGGGCATACTGAGCGGTGTTAACCCAATTCACAGGGGTACCGAAATGGTGGTCATAGGGATTGGCGCAGCCCTCGCAACCCACGGAATAGGGCTTCTGGCCAGCTACTACCTCCACGTAAACGTCTAGGCGCCGCCAGACGGCGACATGTTTTCCTTACGGGCTAGCATTGCCTTCGCTTCGCCAACGCTTGTCAGAACCTCAGCGTGTATCTTCTTTAACACCTCTTGGTAGTCATAGGATCCGCTTTCAACCCCATCCATGAGCTGCACCAAACGCCTTGTTGATTCGTCGCTTACGAGGCTCGGAAACGCTGTTCTCAGACTGCCATCCAGCTTTATTCCCCTTTCGGTGGGTATGAGGTAATTGAGCTTGCCGCTGCTTATCACGTACCCGTGCCTTTTCAGCCTCTCTACAGTAGACGCGTACGTAGACGGCCTTCCTATTCCCTTCTTCTTCATCAAGGCCACAAGTGAACCCTCTGAGAGTATTCCCTTTCCCGGCTCGGTGCCCCTTCTGCACCCGATCACTGTGCAAGTCTCTTCGTCACCGACTGCGAGCCTAGCATGGACTTTTGGATTTGCCAGCTTCATCCACCCTTCCTGGGCTATTTCCACTATTACCTCTCCCTCGGAACTGACTGGTCCCCTGTCCCACTTAGGCCTGATCTCAACGGCAAACCTCTGCTTCTTGACTTTAGCTGGAGCCATCTGGCTCTGCATGAACCTCTTAAATATGAGCGAGTAGAGCGCGTAATGGGACCAGCGAAGCTCAAAGGGAAGCCTAATGAGCCCTTCTTCCACAGCGTTCTTGAGCTCTTCCTCGCCCATAGGTCTGGTGGGCCTAATTGCCTCATGCGCTCCCTCCGGGCCCCATCCCCGCGGCTGGTAAAGAGATGAAAACTCGGCTGGCCACTTTCCCTCGATGAACGTCTTCGCCAAAAGCATGCCAGTTGCTGAGACGTGAGTGCTGCTCGTCCTGTGATAAGTTATAAGTCCTGCCTCAAATAGCTCTTGAGCAGTTCTCATGGTTTCCGCTACGCCCATCTTCAAAGAGAACGCCGCAGCCTGCAGGAGCTCATCAGTAGTAAAAGGCGGAGCAGGGCTCTCCTCCTGATCGAACTCGCTCACGGAGACAACGGTTGCCTCCGACCCTTGAAACGCCGCCCTGCACACCTTCCTGTTAAGCTCCTTTGGAAGCTCCAGGGAAAGCCTCACCTTGGCTGGCTGAAGCTCAACGGAAACGTACACGTGCATGTACTTATCCCTTTGAACGTAGCGCTCTACTATCCAGTTAAGCGCCGGTGCCTGAACTCTACCCGTTGCCACCGGAAGCGGCCTGCCCTCCAGCTCCGCCAGCGCCTTTGCGACGTAGAACGCAACCCACCGATCATCGATTCTCCTAACGACTTGAGCTTCGGTGAGCCTCTCATCAACCTGCCTGGGGTTAGCAAGCGCTTCGAGGACCGCGGCCTTAGTTATTTCGTGAAAGGCCGCCCTGACTATGTTCTTGTTGTACGGCGAGAGAACCATCATGACGTCCCAGGCTATCTTCTCCCCCTCAACATCGGGGTCGGTACAAACGTACACAGTCTCCACTTCGGAGGCCATCTTCCTGAGCGCGCGAATGGTGCTGGCCGAGTCCTTAACATAAGTAGAGCCGCACGCTGGACAGGCGGTGCCCTCTGTGAACGTGAAGCCGCAGACCATGCATTTCTTGATGGTTGTAAAAGAGGGGAAGTACTGCCCGTTTATCTCTTTCACTCCGAACTCGCCTTCACCAGGAGTGGGCAGGTCAAGGAGGTGGCCGCCGGTGGCCACTATGGTAAGGGGCCTATGCCCAACGTTTACCTCGTAGGCAAGCACACCTCCGGCGCTCTTCTTCGTTGACCTACCGAAGAAGGACGATATGGTTCTCGCTTTATTTGGTGACTCCACGATCATCAGAGCGGGGCTGAGCGGCTTAATTCCCAATCCGCCATTTCTTTCAAGGGCCATGCGCCTTAGCAGCTGTTCCCAGTCAACGTCGTTGACCTCGCGCCACTCCATGTCCTGTATGTAGAGCTTGGCCTGCCTTTCCAGCGCGTCCATGGCCGCCTCCTCGTCAACTATTATCTCCGATAGACCAGTGGTGAAACCCTCCCTGCCTATCCTCGAGGTCCTTCCTGATGCCTGCAGATAGGTCATGATGTCGGGAACTATGAGGTAAAGCGACCCTGCCTTTTCTCTGATTATGAGCCTTGGGCTCTTCTTTAGCGCGTCTACCGCTCCCTCCATTTTCAAAAGCGACGAAAGCTTGCTTCTCGCTTGGGTTACCTTCTCCACGAGCTTCTCCATGTAGGACTGCTCCCCATCCTTGCCCTTCGAAATTTCCTTTCCTGTCTTGACGTAATTTTCCAGCGCCTTGAACTCCTCTTGGCTCAGCGGCCTTATCATCCTCCTTATCTCTGAGGCAAGCTTCCTGGCCTCCTGATCGTTCATCACGGTTCCCAGTTCCCAAAGCAACTGGTAGACCCTCAGGGGGTTTGTCTCGTCGTCGCTTATCTTGAACATGAACTTCGGAACGCCTACAAAGAGCGCGTACCTCACAGCAGCCGGCAGGTCAAGCCCCCTAACAAGGGGACCATAATAGCTTGCCATCCCTATGAGCGCCAAAAGCTTACCTTTTTCAAATTCCTGAATCAGCTTCACAGTCCTTTTTCCTTCTGCGAATCCAACAGCAAGGCCCTTTTCCCTCATCCTCTCATAAAGCTCCCTGGCAAACTTAGAGCCCAGGTCATGAGAAACGAAAACTAGGCCTCCTGCCCCAAGCCTTTGGACCTCCTCCATTGCTTTTTCCACGAGATCACCCTTCAGCTTCACGTCAACTACGTTTCTCGTGCCGCCCATTCCTCCTTCTATGTTCATACCCAAAAGGGCGTCAAGCAGGGCAGCGCCCTTGCCCCTGGTCTTTGCTGTAGCGCTGGTCAGCACTATCTGCGCCGAGTGGCGAGGCAGCTTGGTTTTAAGTTCCTCCACTTCCAAAAGCGCCTTTTTGGCAGATTCTGGATCCCTTCTTGCAAGCCTTGCAGCGTTAAGCCGTCCAAAGGCGATCTTCGCGGCCAGTTCGAGCTCGTCGCTTCCATACCCCAGCAAGCGAAGAAGCCTTTCTACGTTCTTCGAAGACCTCAGCACGGCATCCACGTCATCAACGAATGCGATGTCAAACCTCGTGCGCATCAGCTCTTCAAAGTGAACCCTTAGCCCGTTTGAGGTCAACACCACCACGGAGTCGCCAGGGCTTCCCTTTTCCACCTTGAGCGCTGAGGATGTGAGCTCGGCCACGGACGTCCCAAGCCCCTTTGAGAAAGCCCTTAGTCTTCTTGAAACTTGAGAGGCCAAAAGGGTGGTGGGAGTCAAAAATATGACGTGCTTCCCCCTCGAAGCCAGAAATAGCGCCATAACCTCAGAAAAAACGCTCTTGCCCACCCCTGGAGGGGCTACCAAGGCGAAGCTCTCGCCGCTTAAAACCCTTACAGCCCATGATTCCTGCTCCTTCCAAGGCTTCTCCCCGGTGATGTTCTCGAAAAAAGACGAAAAGGACGCCGAGAGCTCATCCATCTTTATCACAAGATCGTAGTCGGCGTATGTTCCCTCCTCTTTGAGCGCCTTTGCTATGGCCGCGTGAAACTGAGCAGGAGAGAGCTCATCCCTCAACTTCAGCAGGCCAGATGCGTTGGGCAGGCACCTCTCGCAGGGCAGTCCATGCCTTAGCCTATCGTCGCTTATCTCGCCGCCGCAGTTTGGACACATTCCTTCGAACAGCGCTTTCACAGCACTTCGTCTTTTAGTAGACGTTCTCCTTAATAAACTTTGGCGCGTACGTATTTTTGCTCATGGAAGCCCGAGGACCTCCGCGCAAAACTAAAAAAGAAGGGCCAATAGAAATAGGGAAGCGGCCATCGTCTAGCCTGGTCGAGGACGGCAGCCTTCCAAGCTGTTGACCCGGGTTCAAATCCCGGTGGCCGCACCGCTTCAAAGGAACCTCTGTATAAACGACCTACTGCGCTTGTCCGTCAGCTTGTGAAGGTCGATCGTGTAAACGTTTGTGTCAACATCAACGAGGATTAACCTGTCATTGTAGTTCATTATGCTGCGCCTTCCCCTCGTGCTGAACTTCCTTCTTCCCTTGTCGGTCATCACGTCCCACACGAACTCGTCTCCCGTGGTGCTCAAGTCCAGCACCTCAGTGATGCTCGGGATGAAGTAAAGCTCGTCGATAAGCCCCCTGAGCGCGGAAAAAGACTCCTGATCCAGCTTTTTCATATCCTTTATCATGGCAACATCGGTCCACTCACCGGAGGAAAACCTTGAGAATATCACGAAGTCCGGATTGGTGAGTGGGAATGGAAGCCTTGGTATCACTCCCTCGTAGCGCTGCTGTCCGGCCTGCAACGTCACAAACGAGCTGCCGGGCTCCCTCTTTATTTTCACGGCACGCTCGTCGAGCAGGTTTAGGTCCTTCAAAAACTCATCTATTGGCATGTGCAATCGCCTCGTTTTGCGCCTCCTCTTCCTCGTACTGCACTTTGTACATGGTAGCGTAAAGGCCGTTCTTCTTCATAAGCTCATCATGAGTACCGCTCTCCACGATCGTTCCATGGTTCATAACGATTATGTTGTCCGCTTTCCTTATGGTTGAGAGCCTATGCGCTATTATTATAGTTGTCCTGTTCCTCACCAAGTTATCGATAGCCCTCTGTATCTGTTTCTCCGTGACCGAATCCACCGAAGACGTGGCCTCGTCCATTATGAGCACCTTTGGGTCAGTTATTATGGCCCTCGCAATCGCAACCCTTTGCCTCTCTCCACCAGAAAGCATGGAGCCGCGCTCCCCTACCCAAGAGTCGTAGGCGAGGGGCAACTTCATAACGAAGTCGTGGGCTGCCGCGGCCTTTGCCGCTGCCACTATCCTTTCCGGCTGCACATCTCCAAGCCCATAAGATATGTTGTAGGCGACGCTCCCATCGAAGAGAAACGGGTCCTGAAGCACTATTCCGACCTGCCTCCTCCACGAGGACCTCTTTATCTTCCTTAAGTCAACGCCGTCCACGTATATGGCGCCCGACTGCGGGTCGTAGAAACGCATCAGAAGCTTGGTTATGGTGGTCTTGCCAGCTCCAGATGGACCCACGATGCCCAGCGTCGTACCTGCTGGAACGCGAAAGCTCACATTGTAGACGACGGGCAAAAACGGCTCATAGCCGAAAGAAACGTTGGAAAACTCTATATCGCCTTTAACGTTTAGGTCCAAAGCGTCCTCGCTGTCGGTGACCTGAGGCTCCTCGTCCATGATCTCCATCACCCTCTCTGCCGATGTTAAGGCCTGCTGCATGGGTTGGAACAGGTTTGTCAGCGTGTTTATGGGTCCGTAAAACTGCCCCATGTACATGGTAAAGGCGATGAGGGTTCCAAGGGAGAGGGTTCCCGCCAAAACCTGCGTGCCCCCGTAGAACCATATGGCGACGGCCCCCACGCTGGTGGCGAAGCCCAGCAAGGGGAAGAAGCTCAGGTTAAGCTTCACCGTGTCCATGTTTGAGTTAACCACGTCCTCCATTTTATCCCTCAGCCTTTGCTGCTCCCTTTCCTCCTGAGAGAACGACTTAACTACCACCACGCCCGGTATCGTGTCCACGAGAAGCGTGTCAACGTCTGCCCACTTCCTCCAAGCCCTGTGGTAAAGCGCGTGTGCCCTCTTCCTGTACTGCGGGATGCCGAGGGCAATTATGGGGACAGGCAAGAGAACGAAAAGCGCGAGCTTCCAATCCATGGCGAAAATTATAACTCCTATGCCGATGAGCGTAAGCACGCTGACCACCACGTTCTGTATACCCCACACCAAGAACCACTGCACCCTGCCCACGTCATCTACGACACGGGATAGTATCCTGCCCGAGCTCATCCTGTCATAGAAGTCCATAGAAAGGCGCTGGAGCTGTGAGTAAACTGAGCTCCTCATATCGTAGATTATCTTCTGGCCTATCCAGTTCAGGAAGTAGCTGGAGCCAATCCCCAGCGCCGTTCCGAAACCATATGCGCCAAGCGCCGCGAGCACCAGCGGAACGAGCATGCCAACGTGCTTGGCCGTAAATACCTCATTTACCAAAAGCTCTATGAGGTACGGAGGCAGAAGGCTGGCGACAACGCCCAGCACGGAAAAAGCAAGCCCAAGCACCATTTGCTTCTTGTAAGGCTTGAGAAATCCAAAAAGCCATGAATATGTGTTGCTGCGCTTTTTCTTGGGCTTTGAAACCTTGAGCTCTACCGCGCTTCCCTTGAGGTCCAGCAGCTCTGACACCAATATTACCGCTTTTCTGAAGTCCTCTGCCCTGCTCTTTGAGTACGTTATCACCCTGACCTTCTCATTCCCTATCTGCGCTAGGAGCTCCCCCAACCCAAGGTGTTCAATAGCGTCTATGGACCTCACGTCCTGCATCGAGTACCTATTGACGGTTTTGCCCACCGCGATGATCTTCTTAGAAGTGATCAGCAGCCAGCGCTCTCCGTAAAGTCCGTCTTCATCTATGTCAGATTTCGCGAAGTAGAGTAGCTCGTCGCGCTTGACCCCCGCCCTTTCGAGAACGGAGTCAGGGATTTCCGTTTCTGATGACAAAAACGCTCGCCTTTGGTCGCTAAAGTGACTAACGTAAAAGGATTTCACGTGGCTCCCTCAACAAGGCGTCGTGAGCGCTCTCGCTTAACCTGCTCATCTTCCGCCATCTTCTTCTTCAAGATATCGAGGATGACTTTCGCATCAGCTCTGGCGCGAGTTTTTCTCATAACCTGACCCACTAGGTAGTTCATGGCCTTCGTGTCCCTTTTGGCCTTCTCGTATACGCTGGGGTTTTCCGTTATCACCTCAGATACAATGGACGCTATGACGCTTTCATCTCTAACTGGGGTGGGGACCTCCTCAGGAGGCCTTCCGCTTATTATAAGCTGCTTGAGTTGCCTTTTGGCTATCTTTCCAGTTATCTGTTGTTTTTCGTAAAGTCCCACTATGTTTACCACGTTATCTATAAGTGGGAGAAGATCGGTTAGCTCCTTCTTTGCGTCTGCTAAGTCGCCAAGCACCTCGTTCATCAGCCAATCCGCGCTGTCCACGGCGTTCAAGCCACGCCCTACCATGTCCTCAAAGAAGTCCGCCAACTTCTTCTGAGATACCAGGACACCTGCCTGATATGGCGTTAGGCCGTATTGCTTTACAAACCGCTCAGCCCTCTGATCGGGTAGCTCAGGAAGAGAAGCCCTCAGCGAGTCCACAAAGCCCCGATCTATCCTTATGGGAGGCAGGTCCGACTCGGGGAAGTACCTGTAGTCCTCTTCCTCCTCTTTAAACCTCGGAGCCACAGTCACCCTGTTCAGCTCGTCCCAGTGCCTCGTCTGCATCTCTATTTTGCCTCCCCTTTCAACTATCATGATCTGTCTTTGCACCTCGTAGTTGAGCGCCTTCTCCACGTCCTTGGGAGAGTTTATGTTTTTCAGCTCAACCCTTTCTCCGCCGTCTATGCTTATGTTGGCGTCTACCCTAAGAGAGCCCTCCAACGATGTGTCAGTCACTCCGAGGTGATCGAGAATGCTGGCGTACTTCTCTATGAAGAGGCGAGCCTCCCTTGGAGACGACAAATCCGGTTCCGTCACCATTTCACAGAGGGCAACCCCGGCCCTGTTGTAGTCAACCATGACGTACTCGCTGGACAGCAGGGATGAGGGATATACTATTTTTGCCACGTCTTCCTCAAGCTGAACCCTCCTTATCCTGACCCTCTTTACCAGCTGGCCAAGCGCCAAATCAAGCCACCCTCCCTTGGCCACGGTAACGCCGCCTCCCCTGTCGTACTGCGATATCTGGAAGTTCTTAGCCATATCGGGATAAAAGTAATGCTTTCTGTAAAACACGGTCTCGCGGGCTGGGTCGGAGTGAAGGGCAAGAGCTATTTTTAGCACCTCCTCCAGCGCCCGTCCATTGAGCCTTGGCAGCGAGCCAGGCAGCCCCAAGCACACAGGACACACCGACGTGTTTGGAGGCAGGTGCCTGTAATCCGCAGAGCAAGAGCAGAAAAGCTTGCTCTTAAGCGATGTCAGCTGCGCGTGAACCTCAAGCCCTATCATGACGCGATGCTCACTCAATAGTTGCCACCTTTGAAGCCATCTCTATCCTGCCCATGGCCTCGAGCTCCTCAGCCGCCTTAATTACCCAGTCATCTCTGAGAGGTGATGACATAAGCTGCACGCCTATGGGCATGCCAGAGGATGATCTGCCGAAGGGTATCGATAGGGCAGGGATACCGGCCAAGTTCACTGGAACCGTGTCGAGGTCCAGCAGGTACATGGACAGCGGATCGGTTATCCTCTCTCCAAGCTTCGGGGCTGTGGTGGGATTAGTTGGACCAATGAGGAACTGAAGGTCGTTGAGAACCTTAAGCATTTCCTGCCTTATCTTGCTTCTCGCCGCAACGGCCTTTAGATAGTACGCATCGTAATACCCAGAGCTCAGCACAAAAGAGCCCATCATAATCCTTCTCTTGACCTCTGGTCCAAACCCTTCACCCCTCACCTTAGAGTAAGCCTCGTTCCAGTCCTTGGCGTCCAGAGGACAAGGCATACCATACCTTATGCCGTCGTATCTGGCAAGGTTGCTGCTGGCCTCTGCCGACGACAAAAGGTAGTAGGCCGGCAAAGCCAGCGAAAGATCCGGGATGGATACCTCACTTACCACTGCGCCAGCTTCTGTAAGCGCCTCAGCAAAGGCATAGGTCGCCTTTACCACCTCGGGATCCGTACCCTCCCCGACCGTCTCCTTGAGCAACCCAACGCGCATTCCCCTTAGCCCGGGAAACGACATGGAAGCGGAAAACACGCTCGTCTGATCCATGGGATCGGGAGCACTTGAGTTTCTAATTACGGAGAAAAGCAATTCCATGTCTTTGGCTGTTGTGGAGAATCCCCCTACTACTTCAATGCTATTTGAGAAAGCCACAAGCCCATACCGGCTCACAAGCCCGTAGGTTGGCTTAAGGCCGTAGACGCCCGTGAAGCTGGCAGGGCATCTTACCGATCCTCCTGTGTCACTGCCTAGCGCTACGGGGACCTCTCCTGCGGCGACGGCCGCCCCGCTTCCGCCGCTGCTTCCTCCCGGCACCCTTTCAAGGTCCCAGGGGTTCCTGGTGGGGCCAAACGCGCTGTACTCTGTGCTGCTTCCCATGGCAAACTCGTCCAAGTTTGTCTTTCCCACAATTATTGATCCGGCCTGGCGAAGCTTCGAAACGACCGTCGCGTCATAAGGGGATACGTATCCGCTAAGTATCTTGCTTGCACAGGTCAAGGGCATCCCCTTCACTGCTATGTTGTCCTTAACAGCAATAGGAACGCCTGCCAGCGGCCCAGGATCTGCTCCTCTTTTGACCAGATCGTCTATCTGGCGCGCCCTTTCTAGAGCACCTTTTTTATCAACGTAAAGAAAGGCATGTATCTTTGGCTCCCAGCGCGATATCAAATCAAGATATTCTTCCACGACCTCTTGAGCAGACCGTTCCCCACCCCTTACCTTACCTGCAATTGAAAACGCATCCATTTAGCTTTCACACTATTTTCGGCGCCTTTATGTACCTGCCCTCTTTGTTGGGAAATACGGTAGAAAGATCTCCATCATGGGCGCGAACGACGTCATCCCTGAAAACGTTCCTTATGTCGACCAGCCTGTCAGTGGGCGACGGCGGCGGAAGGTCCTGAGACGCTATAATCGAAAAGTAGTCTAAGATCGAGTTAAACTGGGACGCCAATGTCGAAACCTCGTCATCTTTGAGGCTTATCCTTGAAAGGAATGCCACGCGCCTGACAACATCCTCAGTAACTTTGGGCATAATAACCTAGTGGAGCGACATAAGTGCTTTGCGCTAACGCTTTTCAGGTAACGCCCATTTACAAAGCGCCTCCCGTGCCGTCTTCAGCCCACAGAGCTTGCTCAGCAAGGCATAAATTGCCTAGCGCGTTATCATGTCTGGTTCCATTGCACGTTGATGCCGTTATCTTCGACTTAGACGGAACGCTCCTTGACTCCAGAGAAGCCTTCATACATCAGAACTTGGATTTAATGAAGGAGTTTGGTTATGAAAAGGCAACTCTTACCGATGCCATGAAGCTGTTGGGAATGAGCCCCACGCAGATACTATCTAAGATGGGCGTTCCGGAATCAGAGCACAAGAAGTACGTCTCAAAGATAGATGAAGGCTACATAAATCACTACATGAAAAAGTACACAAAGCCATTTCCAGGCGTAATTCAGTGCCTGGAGAGACTGAAGAAGGCCGGGATCGCCATAGGAGTGGCCACAAATACGACGCGCGAGATACTCGAGCAATCTTTGAGTTGGGCCAAGATGGATGGTCTCGTTGACGCTGCGGTGTGCGCGGATGGCACCGTAAAGGAAAAACCCGAACCTGACATGATCATAGAGGTGCTGAAGAAGCTTGGCGCAAGCGCTGAAGACGCCATATACGTGGGCGATACTGAGCTGGACGTAGTCGCCGCCAAGAACGCGGGTATTCCGTCGTTTATAACGGTGTCCGGTGGCATAGGAAAGCTTGACGCCATAATGGCGCTGAAGCCCGATGCCTTGGTGCCCACCGCGGCATGGCTCTGTAGGATCGTTAGCTTTGCCCGCCTAATCCGAAGGGAGCTTTATCGAAAGCCTTAATCGCAAGGCGACGCCTTTCTTGAAATGGGAAAGTGTGTCGTTATAGCCACTTGGGAGTTCGGTCTTGAAGGCGTAAAAACGGCTATGGACCAACTGAAAAAGGGCGATACCGCTCTCAACGCGATCGAATTAGGGATAAGAGCGGTCGAGTCGCTCGGCATCAGAAGCGTTGGCATATCCGGTCTACCGAACACCGATGGTGAAGTGGAGCTCGACGCTTCCATAATGAGCGACGATGGACGCGCTGGCGGAGTTGCGGCCGTCAAGGGGATTGAGCACCCCATAAGCCTTGCAAGAAAGGTAATGGAGCTTACCCCTCACGTGCTATTGGCTGGCGAGGGAGCGAGAAAGTTTGCCAAGGCTCTTGGCATGCGGGTCGACGCAAAGCCATCGGAACAAGCGATTAAGCAGTGGGCGGCAGCAAAAGAAGAAGCCATGAAGGCATCAAGGAAAGCTCCAGATCCATGGTATTGGGCTCAGGTGAGCCACGACACGGTCGGAATGGTGGCTATGGACGCACATGGAAACTTGGCCGCGGGGGCCTCCACGAGCGGGCTTGCCTACAAGATGCCCGGAAGGGTTGGCGATACCCCAATAATAGGAGCAGGGGTTTACGCTAGAAGCGGTTATGGCGCCGCCGCAGCCACGGGAATAGGAGAAATAGCCATAAGGAACGCGCTAACCTACAGGGCCGTAACGCTGATGAGAGACATGCCAGCTAAAGACGCCCTCGATGAGGCACTGAAGGAGGTGCGCTTAAGGGAACCTCAGTCAAAGGAGATATCGCTAATAGGAATAGATCACATGGGTAATTGGGCAGCCGCAACGCTTAGGGAGCAGTTTCCTTTTGCCATTTGGGACGGCCAAGAGCCAGTGCTACTCAGGGCCTTCCCTCCATAACTGATCACGTCCCGATTTTTGTGAGCTCGTCTTTCCACGCAAGCACCTTGTCTATGGCGGCTACCACATCGTCTATGTCCTCTTTGGTTATAAGCGGGGACACGGGCAGCGAGAACACCTCTTTGGTTAGCCTCTCCACGTTCGGGCACAGCCCTGGCGGGTAATCGCGCGTAACGCCATAATAGGGGCAGGAGTACGGGCAACCCTTTGGCCTAACCTTTTTCTCCTGAAACAGCGGATCAAGGTAAAGGGCACGCGGGTATATGGGCCTCAAGTTTATTCCCTCAGCCGAAAGCGCCTTGCTTATGATGCTGGGCGATATCCCGAGCTCCTCTTCAAGAAATCTCGGGGCATATACGTGATATACGTGCTTCACGTAATCGGGGGCTTTCGGAACCACTATGCCCTTTATCCTCGAAAGTTTGGAGTTGTAATAGGCCGCATTGGATTGCCGAATAGAGTTGAACTTGTCAAGTTTCTTTAGCTGTGATAGGCCGAGCGCAGCCTCCATCGCGGGCATCCTGTAGTTATATCCGAGCTCCACGTAATAATACCAGGACGGCTCGCCGTGCTGCCTTATGAGCCGGGCCCTTTGCGCGATTTTCTCATCATCCGTTACTATCATGCCTCCTTCGCCAGTTGTCATGTTCTTGCTCTCATAGAAACTGAATATGGCCGCGTTTCCGAAGGTCCCAACGTTTCTCCCCTTGTAACTCGCCCCATGGGCTTGAGCCGCGTCTTCAAGAACCATGATGTTGTGCCGCCTAGCCACCTCCATTATGGCATCCATTTCGGCTGGCCTTCCAAAGAGGTGCACGGGTATTACCGCCTTAGTCCTTTGGGTTATGCTCTTCTCGAAGGAGTTTGCATCAAGGTTATAGCTGGAGAGCTCCACGTCAGCAAAAACGGGGATGGCGTTGGCATGAATGACCGAGGTAGCTGTTGACACAAAGGTGTAAGGCGGCACAACTACCTCATCGCCCGGCCCAATGCCCATGGCCTGAAGGGCGGTGTGAAGTGCCGCCGTTCCAGAGTTGACAGCAACGGCATACTTGGTCCCCACGTACTCAGCAAACGCCTGCTCGAATTCTTCAACTATCGGATTTGATAGAGAAGATAACTTTCCAGACCGAAGCACCTCGGTAACTGCCCTTATGTCTTCCTCATCTATGTAAGCGCCATGAGGTAACGGTCTGCTCCTCACCGGTTTCCCACCGAGTATGGCAGGCCTGTCCGACTCCATTTTAGACGAGGCCATCTTCGAACGGCATTTAACCTTATGGGGGCAGGCGGCGGAAGCACCCAAGAGGAGAGAGCGGATAACCCCAAGCGACTTTTGCGCCAATGGCATCTGCTCATCAGCGAATCGAGCAGCTATTGCCTGGCCCGAGCCCACCGCGGAGACCAGCGCCTGCGCGGGCCGTACCAGTACAGGCATGTGCCGATCGCTATTGCGGGAAGCCTCGCCCAAAAAGAGGGTAATTCAAATGAAAGGACGCCCAGGGGAAGTCGGTCCAGCCCATTTTTGCGTCCGGGCTTGCCCTTAGACGGGACCAAGCGAATTCCTAAAGGAGAGACTCATGATCGGGGGCGCGCAGACTCTTCACTTAGGCCCTTAGGCATCCTCTCACCTCCCGGGGGTATGGCTTTCCAATCCGGTGAATCATCGAACGCGCAATCTGCTAGAAGAAAGAGGCGCGTCAACGTAAGGCCAAGGTCAGCGTAAGCCAGCTCACGGGGCCACCCTCAACATGAATAAATAAGCATTCAAAACGCACGTTCAAAGCGTCCTTACAAAGCACTTAAATAAGCCACTCAGAATTCAGTGGAAATAACTATGAGAAAGAAGCTCATTGATATACTGGCCTGTCCGATGTGCGGCCATTATCCCCTGAAGCTTATAGTGATAGAGGAAAGCGATGACAAGGTAGTGCAGGGCATACTTCACTGCCAGAACTGCGGCAGGTGGTACCCCATAAGGGACGAGATAGCCGTCATGCTTCCGGACAACATGAGAGACCAGAAAAAAGACGACGAGTTTTACGCCCGCTACGAAAACTACTTCAAAGAAAACGGCATATCTAAGAGCTGGCAGGTTGCGGAGAAACGACAGCTTACCTCTTAAGGTATTGCAGGCCTGAGCGCCAGCATTTAGAAGCTTCTTTGATAAGCCACGATCTTTTTTGGCCCATCCATGCGTTTGACGCCATGCTAAGTTCCCAAAGGCCCATGAAAAAAGGATTGTAAGCCGTAATCGTCTCGAAGCTCATGCCTGTGCGCGCGGCATATCCCTTGAAAAAAGAACCCAAGTACTTCTCAGCCTCGCCAGAATTCCCGCCGTATTGCTCAAAGGCGAACTTCAGCTCGGCGGCGAACTCTCCCAAGTCTTCAACGGGATAACCATAGTGATACATTTGGAGGTCAAAGGCCGTTAACGCGAGCCCATCATAAGCGAAGTTAGTTGGATTCGGATCTCCGTGAAGCGGCACCAGCGGAAGGGGAAGCGGAAACTCCGCTTCCCACAGCTTTCCAACGTCCATGAGCTCCCTCTCCATGGAGCCAGCACGAGCTGCAAGTACCTTCCTGCGCCAGTCAGGTATCCACCACGTTCCCTCATCCGCCTTGACCGAGTGTATCTTGGCAAGCAGCTCCGCCATGCCAACTGACTGATACGATATGTCTTGCTTGCTCCTTATTGCCCGCCTTATGTCCTCAAACAAATTGAGCCCAGGGGCCTTCTCTTCAGCCAGCGCGTAGTGCAGCTGTGTGCTATAGGCAAGCGGTTTAACCACACGCAAATGACCAGTACCGAGGCCAGCTTTCCACAAATACTCAAGCGCGTCGTATTCCTTTTTAAGGCGTCTCTCTTTCTCATCGCTTCCAACGGGATCCGCGCCGTAAAGCTTGACTATAATTGAGTTCCCGTTTAAGTCATAGAACTCGAACACGGGACGGTGAGCATTTATCCTCTTATGCCCTGCGCAGAGGAAGCCAGTAGCTTCGGAAAGCCAACGGCAAATCCTCTGCCCCAGGTCCTCAATAGGCTCGCACACGCTAATCACTTTTACGTCTTATAACGATTTCTGTGAGTCACCATTCGCATAAAGCTTTACATACGCGCCTCTTCAAAGTCCGCTCCATTATGAGAGCTCGTCGCAAGCCCATGTGCATTGCACTGGTGACATCTCCAGTAAAGTTGCTCACCGAGCTTTGCTTTCTTCACGCCGCTTGGGCATTACAACTTAACGTTTCGCTACGGAGGCCCTTTTAGGGTCAGAATTCCTCGTTAAGTCATCAGCTTGGCCCAATATCCCTCTTGGACGCACGCATTTGCAGAGCACCAGCTCCCCCAGAAGTCGCTGCGGGGCTACCGTGACAAGGATTACCCATTTGCAGGATATCAGCGTTCGGCCCGTTTCACCGCAACTCCAGCAACGCGCAATGGTGCCGAGCTCAAAGGAATGCAAGCCTCTCATTTCAATGAACGAACCTGTCGCTCATTAAACTCCTACGCATCAAAAGCCGTTTTGAGCTTGCAGGCGCGCCAAAAGCCCATCGCACGAGTTTAAGGCAAGCGCCTTACCAGGTTCGGTTTGCCCCTTTTGCTTAGAGAGAATAGCGCTCAATACCATCGCGCAAGGGTCGCTTCAAGCGGATCAACATTTGAGGGAGCTCTGCAGCCGCTGAACGTTGGAGCTGAGCCCTTGATCGCTAAATGCGCGCTTTATGCGCACCATTAACTCATCGGTGCCTGGGCCCTCCGCACCCCACCTTGTGTTGGGCTTAACGTCCTTTTGAAGTTCTTTTAATACGAGAGAGCCGCTGCCAACCCTTGCATTGATCACGTCAGCATCGATAACGCACAAGTCACCTACAAGTCCCTTGACGTGAGCGTTTGATATTATGCTGTGGCTACCCACGTAGCTGTTCTCTATGAACGAGTTTTCAATTATAGCTGGTCCCGCTATGATCGAGCTTTTTATAGTTGAGTTCACAACCCGTGTTGGCCCGGCTACCAAAGCAGCGCTGTCAATTCTGCTTCCCACAACATCAACAGATCCACCAACGTAAGAACCATTTCCGCCAGTTTGAGCCGATATGGCATCCAGAGATTTGGCAAGGAACTCCCAAGCTGTGTCAACAAGCACTTTCGGTTGGCTCCTCTTCATAAGATCGTCGTAAATCGTATGAGTTGTCCTAATTGGCATGACCTTCTGACCAATTGCCCCTACGTCCTGTTCATCAAGCCAATCGCTTATGAACGGCATTATCGCTTCCACGTCCTGCTTAAGTACATACGCGTAAACCAACCTTCTGCCCTCAACCATCCCCTTTTCATCTGGTACGTCTCCCTTGGCGAACGCTTCGATCGCCTTAGAGAATCCCTCATCTGTGCCTACCGCCAAGCTGTTGAGCAAAAGCAGGTCGTCATTCCCTTTTAAAGGGCTCTCCCACCTGCTTGCAAACTCCACCTCAAGCCCAGAAAATCTAGATGACCAAAAATCCCGTAACTTCTTTGTACCAAAAACTAGGTCATAAGCAGGCGTACTATCGTTGAGCGGGGCCATCCCCTTCGCCACGTCTTCGAAGAGAACAAGCTTCATGGCAAAAGCCATGGTACGATTTATAAGCGTTGTATAGCGCTGTGTGCTCTTGACAAGGTTTATGTCCCATATGCCCATCAGCACCTAACGAGTTCCGAGGAACGCTTCCGCAGACGAGCTAGGGAAGCCGCCTACCCAAAGATGTATATTGCCCTTAGGGTTTCTTTTATGAAAATGGAAGCAAAGTTGCTAGATGATGAAAAAGCCATAGAGCAGATAGACAAGGAAGGGGAAATCCGCGTTATATCGAACTACGGTAAGGCGCTTGCTGACCACATAAAGCAGTTGCCGACTTACAAGGGCGAGGGGGCGGAGGAAGTGGTGATAACGGGCATGGGCGGTTCTGCCATAACTGGCGATTACATCGATAGCTGGCTAAGCCCAACGCTTGAGGTCCCGATCTACGTTTGGAGGGATTACGACCTCCCGGCCTTCGTTGATAGCAAGACGCTGGTGATCGCCGTATCGTACTCAGGCAACACGGAAGAGACCCTCTCCGCTGCAAGCCTTGCCCTAAAGAAGGGAGCGCATTTGGTAGCTGTTTCCTCGGGGGGTGAGCTCACGAAGTTCGCAAGTAAAAACGAACTTCCACTCTACCCAGTTCCCAAGGGACTGCAGCCGAGGGCAGCGCTTCCCTTTCTCCTGTCATCAGCATCTAAGGCACTGCTCGACCAGTGGATCATAAGCAAAAAGGAGTGGGCAGATTTGGAAAGGCTTCCAGATCAGCTGCAGTCGACATTGTCCCAAATACTCCCTTCCGTTCCGCTGGAAAAGAACGAGTCCAAGCAGATGGCGGTTGAGATGTTCGGAAAGATGCCCGTCATATACGGTTACGAGAAGTTTCAGTGCGTTGCAAGGAGGTTCAAGACCCAGGTAAATGAAAACGCAAAGGCACCGGCGAAGTTCGAGTTCTTCCCGGAGCTCGATCACAACGAAATCGAGGGATGGGATGGGAAGGACGAGATTCTAAAGCAACTTTACCTCATCCTCATAAGAGATTCCGACTGGTCCTTCCCCTACAGGGACCGCATAAGCATAACCATGGAGGAAATAAGGCCTTGGGCTGGCGGATATCACGAGCTTGTGGCATCCGGATCAGGCCGTTTGGAAAGGATGTTTGACGCCACTCTAAGAGGGGACATGGCAAGCATATACCTATCCGTCTTAAGAGGCATCGATCCAAGCCCAGTTACCATGATAGAAGCCTTAAAAAAGAAGCTAGCTAACATAAGGAGATCAAAATGAAGACGAAGGTTCCTGCGGTTTATCTCAACTTCAAGGCCTACGCGAGCGCCACGGGGAAGAAAGCGGTTGAGCTCGCAAAGATAGCAGAGGAGGTATCGAAGAAGACGGGATACCAAGTGGTCGTGCTGCCTCAGCACGCCGACTTAAGGCTTGTGCGCGAGGCCGTGTCCATACCGGTATTTGCGCAATCGGCCGATCCCTATTTCGAGGGCAGCTACACCGGCCACATCACGTTCAACACGCTCCTCGACATAGGAGTTGACGGCGTAATGGTCAACCACTCAGAACACAAGGTGCCCCTTGACTACGTTCAAAGGGTTGTTGACATGGCCAAGGAAAACAACCTTGAGCAACTCGTCTGCGCTGCAACTCCAAGCGAGGTCGCAGCAGTTGCCGCTTTTGAACCCGACTACGTGGCAGTGGAACCGCCAGAGCTCATAGGGGGGCCCATATCCGTTGCCACCGCCAAGCCTGAGGTTATAACTGCCAGCGCGGATGCGCTCAAAAAGGTAACAAAGAAGAGCAAGCTGCTTTGCGGGGCTGGAATAGCAAACAGGCGGGACGTGGAGGTATCCGTAAAGCTCGGCACGGTAGGGGTGCTGCTGGCATCGGCCTACACCAAGGCGTCCAACCCAAGGGCCGTACTGGAAGACCTCGTGGCTGGGCTGAAGGCCTCGCCCTAACCCCTCTAGAGTACGCGTAGATGTACTCTTGCGCGTAACCGGCGTATTTTCCAAAGTAGTTAACGCCAAAGCTAGCCACGGTTTTCTCGTCAGCATCCCTGTGCAGGTAAACCTTTCCTACTACTTTTCTTATCCGAACGTCAACGGGAAAGGACTGTAGGTAACCTCCCGCAAAGAGCATCACGCAGTCGGCTACTTTTGGCCCTATCCCCTTGACCGACATCAAGTACTCCCTGCCCCGCTCATAACCCGAACGCATGGCAAAGTCCAAATCGAAGTTGCCCTGAGCCACGCTCTTCGCGAAGTCCAATATGTACTTAGACCTGAATCCGAAGCCAAAGGAGGTCAGCAGGTTGACGTCAGCACCTGCAAGCTGAGAAGGCGTCGGAAACGCCCTAAGCTCAAACTCCAAATCATCCCAATCCCCCTGAACGCTGGATCCCAGAGATTGTCTAAGCTTAAGCAGCGATGCCTTGATCTCCCTTACCGTGTTATGCGTACTTGTCATAAAGGACACGATGGTTTCCCAAGGATCGCTTTTTATCAGCCTCATCCCCTTTAGGGATGATATGGCCGTATGGATAAAGTCATCCTTATCTATAGAGGCATAAACCTCGTCCAGGTCATCGCCAAGCCTGAAAACCCAATAGGCTTCATCCCAGTCCGGCACTTTGCCGGGGCACACGCGGACCTGTTTGCCTTCAACAACTGAATAATAGCAGCCAGACTTGCCCACATACCAGGAGAAGGTTTGACCGCTTTCAAGCGTTGAGTAAAAGTCTGCGTATATCTCGGGAGTATCCAAGATAAAAAAAGCAAACCATGCGCTATTAAACGCGGCGCTTAGCTGCGAAGAGATGATATTCCCAGTTCGGAGTCTATGATCGGCACGAAAAGCTGCTCGATCTTTTTCAAGGACTCCTCGTCTTTTCCTTCGAACCTTAGAGATAGTACCTCTTCCGTGTTTGATGGTCTGGCTATTCCCCAGCCGTAGGGCTCGTCGACCCTAACGCCGTCGATCGTGTTAAGCTTGTAACCTGCCGCGGTAAGTGTTTCGATGAGCTTTCTGATCACTGCCTCCTTCTTTTCCTCAGGGCAGGGAACCCTGTACTCCGGGGAAGAGAAGTACATAGGTAGCTCGCTTACGAGCTCGGCTAGGTCCTTTCCAGCCCTTTTGGCCTCGCTCACAAGGCCAAGAACCTTGAGGGCGGCGAAAGACGCATCGTCAAAGCCGTAATACCCGTTCAGGAAGTATATGTGGCCGCTGGCCTCTCCCCCCATTAGCGCGCGGTTTGCCATTATTGCAGAGTCTATGTATGAATGCCCCGTCCTGCTCACGACCACGCGCCCCCCTGCACCTGCAACGACCTCGTCAACAAGCGCCGACGTGAGTATGTCATGCACTATCACCCCTCCAGGACTGCGTTTCAGCTCCTCGCGCGCCAAGAGGGCAATAAGCTGATCTGCCGTAACGTGATTCCCCGCGTTGTCAACAACGCCTATCCTATCCCCGTCTCCGTCAAAGGCTATCCCGACGTCAGCACCTTTTGCCACCACCTGGCGCTTAAGCTCCACCAGGTTTTCCTCCAGAGCGGGGTCTGGTACGTGATTTGGAAAACTTCCATCAGGTTCTTGATACAGCCCTGTAACCTCATAGCCTTCTGCTTTCAGGTATTCGGCAAAATAGCCACAGGTTCCGTTTCCCGCATCAACGACGACTTTAAGCCTGTCTAATTCGTCTAACCTAGCAGCATGCCTTATGAACGCCCAGTAGTAATCCATAAGGTTTGGAACCGCTTCCTCGCTTCCCATCGCATCAGTTCTGTACTCTGGCCCTGACTCGACTTTTTTCTGTATTTCGTTGATGCCTGTTTCATAACTAAGCGATATACCTCCCTTCGTGACGAGCTTTATGCCGTTGAACTTGGAGGGGAGATGTGAGGCCGTGATCATTGCCCCGCCGTCCAAAGCAAGGTGAGCAACTGCAAAATAAAGAGACGGGGTCGGGATCATCCCGAAGTCGATCACTTTAAAGCCAGAAGCCATGAGGCCTGACTTAACCGCCTCCTTCAGCGCAGGTGACGACAACCTCACGTCGTAACCGAGACCCACCTTTAGCGACGACGCCCCATGTTCGCGTAACCACTCCCCAAAGGCATAACCTATCTTCGAGGCATCATCTATTTTTAGCTCCTTGCCGTAAACGCCGCGGATATCGTAAGATTTGAAAATGCCCAAGCTGGTATGCCCACGCCATGACATAAAAATTTATGCCCTGCCAATCATAGGAGCTGGCGCAACAGCTAGCATTGGCAATGGGGAGGTTGATGGCTTGGCCTTTGCCCAAGGGCTTCATGTAGTCAAGGGAAGAGGCGAAGCGCTTGGAAAAGTGCTGATAAGAATCAAAGCTTATATCCAGCGGTTCCGAGTAATAGCAGCCCGGTGGTGTAGCGGCCAAGCATGGCGGGCCCTGGCCCCGCTGACAGCGGTCCGAATCCGCTCCGGGCTAACTTTAATTGAGCGCCAAGCCACTCGCATAAAAAAAAGCTATCAGAGCGCTGCGTGTTCCGCTGTCCACTTCTCGTAGAGAGCCACCATCTGCTTGCTCACGCTGGGCTTTCTCTTGGAGATCACATCCAGGAAATCCTGCATCGCGATGGGCCTCGGCTCGCCACTTGGAGGCTCACCCGTAATGCCGGCTGCGCCCTTCTGTTCGAAGAACTCCTTCACGACCTTTAACTGAACAGATTGGCATATGTCCTTTATGTCGCTTCCAGAGTAACCGTCTGTGATCCTTGCGAGTTCCTCGAGGTTGACGTCCTCGGCCAGTTTCAGCTTCTTTGCGTAGAGCTTGAAAAGGTCAACCCGCGACTTGAAGTCCGGCAGCGGCACGTATATCCTCTTTTCGAACCTCCTTATGAACGGCTCATCAAATATCCAAGGCTTGTTTGTAGCTGCAACCACGTATATCGGGGTGTTTTTCCCCTTCTCGTTTACCCCGTCCATCTGAGCCAGAAACTCATCCCTTACCCGTGCCTCTCCTCCTACCTCCTCGTTCCTTATGCCAACTAGGGCGTCTGCCTCATCTATGAAGAGTATGACCGGCTCACCGGCCTGCGCAGCTGCCCTGGCTTTTTCGAAGAGCTTGGCCACGTTTTTCTCGGATTCACCAAGCCATTTTGACATGATCGCGCTGGCATCCACCTGATAGAACTGGGCCTGTATCTCGCTCGCCACGGCGGCTGCCAGCAGCGTTTTACCGCAACCCGGCGGGCCGTAAAGAAGTATGCCCTTGGGCCATCCCAAAGGAAATAGATCCGGCCTTCTCTGAGGATAGACGATGGATTCCACGATGGCCTCTTTGGCATCTTCAACGCCTATAACGCTATCCCATGCGACATGTGGTGATTCCTCCACGACAACAACGGTTTCTGCTCCCTGGCCGCTTCCCGTGGAGACGTCTAGCCCCTCTTTGAGCTGCTTTATGCGCTCCCTATATTGGTTTGCCTTGTCAAGGTAGAGCCGCGACTGAGGAGAATTTGGATAAAGCGACACCAGCTTGAGCAAGACGTCCACCGCCCTCTGATATTTCAGTATTGCCACGTCTCTCGAACCGCTCTGATCGGCTTTCTGCGCTTCCGTGGCGTATTGCAATGCCATCTGCTCGAGCTCGGCGGCAGCTAATTCTGACCGCCTCCATCAAGACAGCTTAACCTTTCCCTCCCTGCTTAACTTTTCAAGCGTTTCCTTTATAAACGCAGGAGGGACGCCTAAATCCTTGGACGCCGCGGATATCTTAAGCTCTCCGCCGTGCGCCCTTATGTACTCGAGAAGCTTCCTGTCAAATGCAGGCTGGCCCTCTTCGGGTTTTGCAGCGGCTTTCACGCTGACGTTTTTCTCGGAGGCCGACGACGCAGTACCCTGAGGCTTTTCGCTGCTTACAACCGGGTCCCTATGGTTCGCAACGATCTGCTTCATGGGCAACGGGTCCTGCACAGGCGCTGGAGATGGATCTGCCGCTCCCACTCCTTCTCCTTCCATGATCGGCGCTGCCGGGATCTGCGGGAATTTCTCCTTTACTTTCTGTTCTGCCACCGTGTTAGCCTCCTGCAGGATCTTCCTTGCCTCCTCGTTCTCCATCACGGGCGACTGGTCAACCCCTTCTGCCTCTCCTACCTCTATGAGGGCCTTTCCAAGCGTGTCGTTAACCCCCTCCAGCTCGCTGGCGACTTCTGGGACCACACCCGCAAGCCTGCTCTTGGTGTCAGCCATGACTGCCCTTATGGGAGCCATCGCCACCGCTAGGTCGCCGAACTCTTCAACGGTCTCGAGGCGGATGGCAACCTGCTCTAAGGCTAACTGGCTCGCCAGCACGACCTTTGCCATCTTCCTTAGCTCGGAGCACTCGTTGGCGTAGATGGCAGCGTGAGCGGTGTCGCCCTCAGCCATAGCAGCTACCGTCTTTCCAAACATGTCCTTGTCCCTCTCCTCTATCTTCTGATACATCTGCTCCAGTTTCTCCTTCTGCGTTTGTATGACGTAGATGGCGTGGTTGATCCTTTCCTTTAGTGGAGGACCCCTCTTTATGTGCTCCTCCAGCTTTCTAAAAAAGCTCTCCCTTTCTTCCCAGTTGGACGCCACGTCAAGCACCTCCGTTGTCTTCTTCCATCTTAACGACTATCGCTTCATCTCCCTCCTTAGCTGGGGGCCTCTCGACGGGCTTCTCCACGACCTTTGGCTCGGGTTCGAGCACTTTCTCGACTGGCTTGGTCTCCACACCTAGCCTGTTTATCTGATCAAGCGTTATCGACACGTCTTCCCTTTCAGCCCTTATGCCGTTGAGCGCGCTGTTAGAGAACGCCAGCATATCCTGGAAGGACTGATCGTCAAGATCTCCAAGCCTGTGCTGCATCTTTGCGTTAGCTATGAAGGTACTCAGGGCATGCTTCTTTGCATCAAGAGCCGCCGCTTGCTCCAGAAGCTCTCTGCGCACTTCGTCGCGCTTGAGCTTCAACGCGCTTATGGCCGTCTGCAGCTGTGCGTCCATTTCGTCGAATATGTCCTTCCCTATCTCTCCCGCCCTGAGGAGCTCTTGAAGCGCTTCCTCCCTCTTAAGCGCTTCAGCGTACTCCTTTATGACGTCCTCTGCCTTGAGCTTCCATGGCTTCAGCAGGGTTAGGCTTCCTCCGCTTACCACGAACATCTCGAAGGGCACCTGCTCGAACTGGCCATCACCGACGCTCAGCTCGAACGAGGTAACCTCGTCCTTTGTGTTCGTGTAGATGCCCAGAACGGTTCCCACGTGGCGACCGTACTGGTCCTTGACCTCCTTCCCCAGGTAGTCCCTTGCTTCTTCGAAATACATTAGCTTCACCTCTCTTTGTCGGCCTCGGCGGCGCCCAGGGTTGGGGCCTCCGGGAACCTCTCCTTTATCTTCTGCTCGGCAACTGCCCCTGCCTCGTCCAGTATCTTCCTT